>Ga0114994_10000447_pt1 | contig 27632 bp, 15 predicted proteins | sample ArcticOcean_MG_C_9_FD_87043 | JGI IMG/M metagenome (GOLD analysis project Ga0114994, IMG submission 87043) | Marine microbial communities from western Arctic Ocean - ArcticOcean_MG_CB2_152 | ecosystem: Environmental > Aquatic > Marine > Oceanic | place: Arctic Ocean: Canada Basin | collected...
CCGACAGCTCCAGTGCGCCACTGCCGGCCGTGAACAGCTCGACCCCGTCCCGCCGGCCCCGCCGCCCGCCCGCTTCGGGCCGCCGCCGCCGCCATGGCCGCCCACAGGACCGCCGGCCCCGCGACCGGCCCCGCGCCGCCGCTTGGCCGGCCGCTTCCCGGCGTACACACTGACGCCCGTCGGGATCGGCAGGTGCACGAAGCGCCGGCGGAGCGCGTCGCCCGGCGCGTCCGGCTCCCGCTCCGGGAACGCGAGCGGGCCCCGCAGGCTAAAGGCGCCGAGGCACTCCAGGGGCTCCTCCGCCCCCGCGCGCTGGCTGAACTCGCCCGCGAGCATGTCGTCGCCCACGTTCGCGAACTCGTCCTTGACCTCGAAGCGCGTGAGGTCCACGACTTCATGGTCGCTGGCCTCGTCGTCGATGTCCTGGGGGTCGCCGCCCGCCGAGACGTAGTGCCGCGCGGCGCGCTTCGCGCCGTCTGCGTCGCCGGTCCGCTTCCGGGCCAGAGCGACGCCCCGCAACGCGTCCAGCAGCACGCCCGGGCACTGCGCGGCGACGGGCGCCAGGCACACGACCGCTCTTTGAAAAAGCACGGCGGCCACGGCCGCCTGGCGCACGACGCGTCCGTTCACATCCGGCGCCTGGCCCTCGTCGTCGAGCGCGAGGCGGTCGTCGCCCGCGTACACGAGCGCCCGCCCCCGCATCTCTCCCAACAAAGCGCGGTCCGCCCGGTCCTCCCGCAGCAACACCCCAAAGCCCTGGGCCGCGGCCTCGAACTCGCGCGCGGCGAAGTCCCGCTTCTCGGCCAGGTCGAAGGCGAGGCCCGCGTTGTACCGCGCGCGGCAGAGCGCGTCGGGCCACGCGCCGCCCGCGTCCTTGTGCATGTCATAGAGGTCGCGGGACGCCTCGAACTCGTGGAGCGCCCGGAGGGCGCAGTCCCGCCGCTCCAGCGGGTCGTCGCGGGCCTCGCCGCGGTCGAGGTAGAGCCGGCCCCGGTCCACGAGGACGCGCTCGGCGTCGTCAGGCTTGTCCGCCTCCGTCGCGCGGGCAAGCGCGGCCGCGAAGGCCGCCAGGGCCTCCTCCTCGCGACCCAAGTGGCCGAGGGCCCGGCCGAGCGCGCGGCCCGCGTCGACGGGGTCTGCATGCAAGCACCCCCGCGCGGCCCGCTCGAGCGCCGCCCAGTCGCCCCGCTCCTCCAGCGCCTCCAGGTCGATGTCGACGTCGACAATATCGGGCCGGACGACCTCGCAGGGGGCGTCCTCCTCGAGGAGCGCGGCCGCGCTCCGCGCCAGCTTGTCCGGGTCGTGGCCCGTGCGGCGCTTCAGGGCGTCGATGCCCTCGCCGTCGAGATCCGAGGCGTCGCGGGCCGTGTGGCGCCGGAGCCGGCCCCGCGCCGGCAGCGCCTCCGAGAAGACCTCGGCGCCGCCGAGGTCGTCGCCGCGTTTCAGCCGGGTCGTGCCGTGCCGCAGTTCCTCGCGCGGGTACTCCGTTTCGAGGATGCTGTCCCGGCCCAGGATCTCCAGCGCCTTCGCCTGGCTCCGCTTAATCACGTCCGCGGCCGCCCGCTTGCGCTGCTCGATCGCGTCAAGCTGCAGCTCGAACCGGTCGCCCCGGTCGAACGCCTCCAGACGCCGCTGGGCCTCGTTCGCGTCGTCCTCGGACTCGCCCGAGTAGCGCTTGCCCTCCTTGTAGTAGCGCGCCACGACCAAGCGTTTCGCGGAGTAGGGCAGCCGGCTCATGTCCACGTTGAGCTGGCGCAGGTCGCCGTTCGCGTGGAGCTCGAGGGCGTCCCGCGCTCGCAAAAGGGCGGCGAACCAGCGCTTCTTCGGGAGCGGCCGGAGCGTCGCCGCCGCGAGCGCCGTCGCCCTCGCCTCGAGCCGCGCCGCGCTGGCGGCGAGCCTCGGGACGAAGTACGCGAGGCGGGCCTCGAGCTGCTGGGGCGTGGGGGTGGCGGCCATGGCTGCCGGTTCGCTTGGAGTTTAAACTCTCTCAGAGCTGCTACTGCTGGACGTTTCGCGCGTTGGGCAGAGCTGGTCCGCTGCAGCCTGCTACACAGCGTGCCTAGCAGATCGCACGCTCGACGAGCGCTCTCACGCGCCAGCGCACAGCTCGTGCAGAGCTAGCGGTAATAACATTGGCATAAAACCCGGGGGAGAAACCCGTCGTCATTCGTCATCGGTGAAACGCGACATGCTTTTGCTGGAGTATCGCTCGGTTGGATGCCGGTCCAAAGAGATCAATGAGACACTTATTGGGGGGCGAAAAAATTAATTTCTTGATTCAAGTTGAGCTGGAGCTGGAAATCACCTCTCGGGCGCCCCGTACACAAATTCCTGGCTTAGGCTTGGGAATGCCTGGCTACTGATGAGCCGTCCCGCCCAGCGTCAGCGCGTTTAACTCGCCCGACGGACGAGATGAAAGCAGCGGATCGCTGTGGATTTAAGGGCAAACCCGTCTAACGCGGGGTCGTCGTAGCGATGATTCGCTGGCGATTCGTTCTTAGAGGAACCTTGCCAGACATCCAAGAGTGAATCTAAACTAGAAAACCCGCATACTGGATACCCGCACGGGTCCGCGCGTCATCGCTCTCCCAAGGCCTGCTGCTTGCTGCGTACAAGCTTAAAGCTTAGAAGTTTTACGACACATCACTGGCTTCCGTAGCATTCCAATACAAACTGCCTGGCTAGCTCTGCCACAACACAGCACGCGAGGCATGCGCAGCGTCATGCGCACCCTCCTCCTCGCGCGCTCCGCCGCGGCCCTGCTGCGGCCGCGCCCCGCGAGCCGCTTCTTGACCGCGCGCGCCGCGACCACCGAGCGCGTCGCGGTCGGCGAGGTCGTGCTGGCCGAGCCAGGCGTCGCAGTCGTGCGGGACACGGCGGCCATGGGAGGGGCGGACGTCGTGGCCGGGAGCCGCATCGAGCTGGGGAATGGCCGGCGGGGCACGGTGGTCCTGAACCGGGCGCCGCTCTGCTTGGTGTGTTTGGACGACGACGGCCAGGACGCGGGCGTCGACGACGCGACGCTGGCGCTGCGGCGCATGGCGCTGCGGTCGGGCGAGCGGAGCGGGGAAGCGGACGCCTTCCTCGTCGGGGAGATGGAGGCGGATATAAATGTGGAGGCGCTGGCGGGCAGGGTGGTCGACGTGAATGGTGTAGCATTAGACGGCCAAGGCGCGCTCGCCACGGCTCAGACGCGCAAGATCTTCCAAGACGGGTTAGAGACGGCGCAGATGGCGCCGATTAAAGAATTCGTGAGCACGGGCGTCCCCGCTATTGACCTGATGACGCCGCTGGGCAAGGGGCAATCCGTGTTATACGTGGGCCCGCCCGAGGCGCGCGGGTCACTAAGGCGGCTCGCACGCGTCGCCGTGGCGGCCCAATCTAAGGACACGGTGACCATCTATGCCGGGCTGGACGAGGCGGGCAACAAGCGGTCCCAGAAAAAGCAGTTCTGGCGCGCGACTGGGGTGATCGCCCCGCGTGCACGAGCCTCGGCCTTCGCGTCGGAGTGCGAGGCTGTCTTAGTGGCCCACGCGGCCATGGCGCACGGCGCCGAGGCCATGGCCCGGGGCAAGGACGCTTTGGTCGTCTTAGATGGGTTCGAGCCGCTCGTCGACCTCTGGCAGCGGTCGACCTCCATTTTAACGGAGCGGTTTGGAAGTGCCAACGTGGGCCTGGGGGACGACTCGGAGTGCCGCGCGTTCTTCTCGGCTGTGTTGCAAAGAGCGGGTAATTTAAAAGGTGGCGGGTCGCTGACGGTCGTCGCTTTGACTTCTGATGAGCCCGTGGAGGAGCTTGTGAAGGCGTCCGAGACGTATACCTTAGACCAATTTAGGGCGGCGGGTGCGCGCAAGTCCATCATGGACCGGTTGGAGGCGCTGGATAGCCGGGGCATGGCCATCACCGACGCAATCCTCGAAAAGATCGGCGTGGCGGCGCCGAACACGGACCGGCGGCCTGACGCCCCGGGCACCAAACGGCGAAGTGAGGCCTGCGAGATGCTCACGTCCATCGGGGACGCGCACGTCGAGGTAAATCGTGATAGCAAGGGCGTCTGCGACATCGACGCGTCTGCGTCTTTACAGCGCGTCGGCGTCGGCGCCGACGTGGGCACGGACACGCGGCCCCCTGCTTTGGTCACGCTCGGCGTGGGCAACCGCCTGCGCCTCGAGCTCGCGTCGGCCACGAACGTGGAGGACGGGCCAATGGCCGAGACCGTCTCGGACAAGCAGGCCTTGGTGCATGCCGCGGCGTGGCGCGCGGCGTTGAGAGTAGGCGTGGACGACCCGCCGCGCTCGCTGAACGCCGTCTGCAGCATCGCCGTCGCCGTGCAGCAGGGCCTCTTCGACGGCGTGGCGGACGACGCCGCATCCCTTAAAGTGAAGGCGCTGGTCGCGGCGCTGCCCGAGACGGCCGTGGACGCCACGGAGGCGCTGTCGGACGCGGACCTCGGGGCGCTCAAGGCCGCGACCGTGAAGGCGCTGCAGTCCTAAACTCTTGTACTCGACTTGGTAAATATATTTCACTCTTAAGTCCACAACACAGTCGCGGCGCGGCGGCGGCACGACTCGATCAGCGCGGTCCAGTGGTGGCTGTTCGACAGCGTCACCGCGTCGCCGACGACCACGAGCCCCCGCTTGGCGCGCGTCAAGGCGACGTTGAGGCGCCGCTTGTTGCTCACGAACCCGATCTCGCCGCGGTCGTTCGACCGCACGGCCGAGAACACGACGACGTCGGCCTCCTGGCCCTGGAACGAGTCCACGCTGCCCACGCGCACGCCCTTGACCCCTTCGCGTTTTAACGCGCCGCGGATGCGGCTGACCTGCTTCGCGTAGGGGCTGAGCACCACGACGTTCGCGGCGTCGCCGTCCAGGAACTCACTTACAACATCCACGACGAGCGCGACCTCCTCCGCGTTCGACACGCTGCCGCCCTCCGTCGGTCACACGAAGCCGCCCGGCACCGTCCTCGCCAAGACACTATCAGCACTTTGAACGATGCCCCGGTAGAAGTGCGTCGAGGGGAACTCGACGAGCGTCGGCGGCATGCGATATTGTACGTGGAGCGTCTGCAGGCCGACGCCGCGCCGCTCGAGGCGCTCCATCGGCGAGAGGCCGAGCTGCCGCCGCAGGTCGCGATCCGCGCTCACGACGGTTGGGGGAAGCTGGCGCGTGTCTCCGAAAAAAACAATCTGCTCCGCCTTCGTCGCGGCAAGCGCACAACATAAGGCAGGCTCCGTGGTCTGCGCCTCCTCGTCCAAAACCACCAAATCAAAAGTGCCCGCCTCCGCCTCGAGGAGCGCGTGGGCGCCGACGCATGACGCGACGACGACCTCCGCGTGGCGGATCAGGCTCGCCTTCACGTCGTTGACGCACCGGTACGCCTGGCGCATCGCGTCGGAGCGCGCGTATTGCTGCAAGGAAGCGTTCGTCGCGCGCTTGCGCAGGGAGACGACCTCCGGGTGCTGCTCGGCGAGCGCGACGGTCGTGAAGCGCCGCGCCTCGGGGGACACGGACGTGGGCCGGCCGGCGCGGATGGCATTCACGCCCGCGCGGTGCAAGGCAGCCAACAGCACGTCCGCGGCGCCGTTCGAGTGGGTCACGGCAAGGACGCGCGGCGTCGCGGCGTCGGCACCGCCGAGGCGCAACGCGGAAGAAATCAAGAGGCTCGCGGTGCGCGTCTTGCCCGTGCCCGGCGGGCCGCGCACGAGGGCCACGGTGCGGCCGAGGGCCCACGCGACGCATTCGCTTTGCCGCGCGTTCGGCGCGAACTGCGCATTCGCACATGCGCCCGCGATCGCGTTGCGGATGCCGAGGTTCAGGGACGGCGCGGTGGCCCCGCCCGGAATGCCGGCGAACTCGACGACCGCGCCGCGCGCGAGGCGCCCGGCGGCGCGGCGCACACGGCCTCGTCGGCCGCGGTCGCCAATATTGTCGCGGCCTTGCCCGCCGTGCCCGCCGCGACCCGCGAGAGCGCGTCGCGCTGGGCCGCGAGCGGCGCGCGCGGCGCCGACTTGTCCAAGCGCACGGCCACCGAACCCGGCCGCCGCCGCGCCTCCCACGTCTTCCCGGGCCAGGTCTCGCCGACGCCGACAGTCAGCCAATCCGTACCCGCCTCGACAACTGCCACCTCCCGCGGCGCGGCGGCCGCGTCGAACGTCAGCGTCAGCACGTCGCCTCGCGTGAAGCTGTCCCGAACGCGACTCTCGCCGCTCGACGTCACGCGCAAGATCTTCTCGCCGAAGAGCTCCGAATGCGGCGCGGCGGTTCCGAACAACGACACGCCGGCTTCCTCGAGTCGCCGCCGCGACCAGGTCGTGCGTTGCTTTCTAAGCTCGTCGGCTGTCGCCCGGTATTCCTCCAGCACTAGAGCATCCCAGCGCTGCGCGTAGGCGTCCGCTGCTGCGCCACGCTGCTGCGTCCGCACGTGACTGGTGGGTCGACGAGGCTGAAACGAGTGGGTGAGGCCAAAGAGCCACGCTGCCAGCAGTGCAGCTTGCATCTCAGCCTAGCATCGTGTGCACACTGCAACCAGCAATGCTGCAACCTAAATTTTGCAGCGATTACTCGTCGCAGGCGTATCGCGGTGATCCCACTTTGCATTCACCTGTCAGGTTTTGCTGAAAACCCGTTTTAATTTCCCCAGCGCTGCTCACGGATATCTCGGCGCAATTTAAAAGAGAGTACGCGATGAGTATACAGCTTCTTGGATCATTGCAGCCAGTCGCCTTCTGATTTTGGTCACCATACTGAACACCAGTTTGGCAAAGTGGCCTGGCATTCGACCGAGTTGTAAGCGATCGAAATAGCGACGCGCACGGTCACACGCATGGAAAACGCAGCCGCAGCGCCCGCAGTGGACCTTGCAAAGAGGTCTAATTATTACTACGCGCATACTGCGAAGGCCTGGGAGGTGCCCACTGAGGCAAAGACCATAGACGGCTCAGGCCTGACGCACACCGGTCAAGGCCCGCGGCGCCTCGACGGCGACGACAAGACGGAAGCCGCAGAGGAGGACTCGGTCGACGCGCTGCGAGCAGAGATGGCGCGGCTGCGGGCGCGGCTCGCCGACGCGTCGCGCGTGCGGAGACCCGAGACGAGTCCACTGAAAAAATACTCGTTCTCCGACGGCGCCGAGACGTGCAAGGTCTACATCGACCTTCAGGCCGGCGAGCTGCGCGCGCGCCGAACGGACGAAGACGGGTCGGCGCGGCATTGCTTGGATGCCGGCGTCGTGGCGTCGTTTGAGAGGCGTCGGGTACGCGTCGTCGTCGTGACGCCTACCACCTCCGGCGACGACGTGCGGCAGGAGTGGGCCGTCAACCTCGCGTGCGACATCGTACCTAAGCACTGCTCCTACAAGGTCGTGCTCGAGAAGCACCGGATTGTGGTGTCGCTACGCAAGGCGGAAGCAATACCGTGGCCTACGCTCGTGTGCGCTGCGCAGTACCATGGCCTAGGCGCGTGTGTGCCACGCGCGGCGCCCTAGCTGTTGTTAATCACAATTGTTATTTATCAAGCCTGCTACCGCGACGCCCCGGGCGGAACCATGCCCGCGTTCTGGAGCAGCTTGGTCAGCGTCATGAGCATCTCCCTCGATTCGGGGTCCGCCATGTGTTTTTGCAGCGTCGCGGGCCCGGACCCGCCCATGACGTCGGCCATGATCTCCTGGAACTTGGGCTTCTGGACCATGGCCATGACCTCGGGGTCGTTCATCAGCTTGAAGACCTCGTCCGGCTCGAGCCCGCCGGGGATGGCCCCGTCCGCGCCTTTGATCGCTTCGAGCTCCTCCTTGGACAGGTTCATGGGGTTCTTCTCCTTGTCGAACATGGCCTCGGCCGTCGCCTTGTTGAAGTTGTCCAGGACGTCCTTGGGGGCTCGCCCACTCAGACGGGCGTCCTTCAGCTTCGCTCTAAGCTCGTCCGCCTCGACGCAGTCGCTGTAATCCACACCCCTCAGATCCAGCTCGCCCGTCAGCTCGCCGACCTTCATCTCCTCCGGCGTCTTGGCCTCGTCCTTGCCCAGGGCAGCGTTGATGTCCTCCGCCAAAGCGTCGACGATGTCATCCTTTAGAGCTTCGTCGAGCGCCGCGTCGATGTCGAGGGGCTCCTCCGCTCCGTTACCGCGCGTCTTGCCATGGAACGCGACCGCGGGCCTCAAAGGCTTGAGGTGCTGGAACGCATCGCTTGCTGCGAGGCAGAGTATGAGTACTGAGAGCTGCATGGTCGGTCACGCGAGCTATATGCAGAGCGCGCAGCTCAAAGACAGTGCTGACACGGGTTTGCCACGGGTTCGGGTTCGGGTTTTCTCCACGGGTTTCGCCAAGGTTCGACCATCCGCTAGTTGACCCACGCCACCAATTACAGCTTGGTTCGGGGGCGTGTAACCTTGACAGTCGCCGCCGTGTCCTTACTAACGCCCGAGCATCGACAGAGCTACGCTTATTGTCACTCAAAGGTGTCACACTGTGACTCAACCAAGTCTGCCTTGATCCTGTCGTTATGATGAATGAACACATTCCCGCTACTGTACAACGGACGCAGTTCAACGCCGCCAATATACGAAAGTTCAAGCGTATGGCGGGCGTGGTCGCGCTCCTCACGGTCGTGTTCATAGCGCGAGGAGACGGTGGTGATGCGACCTCTGAAACCGTGGTCAAGCTTCCCGCCTCGGCCGCAAAAAGCGTCGACTTTGAAGCGGCATCGCGCGACGCGACCGAGGCGACCAACGCGGCGGCGGCCGAGGCGGCCAAACTCGTGCGGACACTAGACGACGCGCGCGCCGCAGCTGTACACCTCCGCGGCGTCGCCGCGGTAGCGGCGCACAAGAAACGCGTCGCCGACCGCGCCGCGACAGCAGCCCACGGGAGCAGCAGCCCGCAGAAGCCCGGCGTCGCCAACGCCTTCGAGCGCAAGGTCAAGCTCGGCGACGGGTCCGAGGCGAGCTTCTCGGTGTTCGGGCGCGCGGACTCTGAGGACGTGAGCGTCTTCGTGCTGCCCGTCGATTCGCGGCGGAAGAAATTCACGCTCGTCGAAGAGTTCCACCCGGGGCCCAACCGCCGCACGCACGGGCTTATCGCCGGCATGTACGAGCCAAAGCATGGCGGCAGCGCCCGCCGCGCCGCCGAGTGGGAGCTTTCGGAGGAAGGGCGGCTCCGGCTCGGGAAGAGGTCCGAGCTCGTCGAACTGGCGCCCGGCGCGGCCGGCGGCCTCGCCCAGGAAAAGTACTCGACTGCGACGTTCGTCCCGTTCCTCGCATTGGGCTGCGTGCCCGACGACCGACCGCGGTCGCGCGACCGCGAGGAAGAGGGCAGCATGGCGGTCAGACGCGTCGCCCCGGACGAGCTCCGCCGGATGATCGCGGAGGGCGGGCTCAACGTCCGTCGACGGCGTTCGCGACGATGGGGCTCAAGGTGCTCGAAGTAAGGGGGCTGCTGTAATCTTGGTTTGTTTATTTTATAGATTAAAAGGTTGGCGCATTTACGCACCCCCCAACGGCGGCGTTTTGCGGGCGCGGAGCGTGGCTCACGTTCGAACGCCTCATCGTGTCCACCCTTTTCATGATGGGCCTCGCGGGCTCGCTGATGGTCGCGGCGGTCGGGACCTACGGCTCGGATCCTGTCTTGGCTGTCCCCATCTCCCTGCACGCGGGGGTGGGTCTGCGCGGCCCTTCTCTTAAACATGAACCTCGCGGCCGTGCAGCTTAAGATCGGCAGCGCGACCACCAACCAGGCCATTGATCTCACCATGGTCTTCGGCTCGCTCTACGGGGCCACGATCATCGGCGCGGTGGTCATCATCTTAAGCGGCAACGTCGTGCTGCCCCTCGCCATCATCTGGGCCCTCGTCGCCATCGGTGTCGAGGCGCCGAATTCGTCGGCCGGAGCCAAGTATACCCGTGCCGCGGTCAAATATACCGCGTTCATTCTCGCCGCCAAGCTCGCCGCGCTCGCGTTGTTCGCCGTCAAGGTCGGCCCCGAGCTTTGAGAGGATCTCGTATCGCGAAACCACTAGCTCAACCTTTCTCGTTTTAAGCTAATGGACTATATAGGGACATTCGCCACCCAGGGGCAGGAAAGGCAAACTGGGACTTGATAAAAGTTACTACTGCTCGGCCCCGAGCGCCGCCAACTGCCCCGCCGAGCAGGCCTCGCGGAGCATGTTGGCGCGGCTCTCGCGCGCGAAGGACCCCTCGGGGGCGGCGCGCAAAAAGGCGGCGAGATGCTGCTGCGCCAGCACGACGCACGGCGCGTTCGCCGGCGGGTCGTGCTTCAGGCACAGTAGGACGTCGTCCACCAACAACTCCGCGTCGGCCGGCGAACACGCGCAGGCCACCGCGTCCACGCGCAGGTGCGCCGCCGTGCCCGCGAGGCCGGACGTTCGCCACACGGCCGCGCGGACGCCCGGAGGGAAGGTCGGCGCCAACAACAGACCCAGCGCGAGCCGCGCCGACTTCGTCGCGGCGGGGAACTCCGCCAGGACGAGCCCGTTCAACCGTTCGACGGTCGCCCCGAAGGCCGCGTCGCGCCGGCTCTCCGGCGTCTTCGTCGCCTCGCCCTGGACCCACTCGTGGAGGAACGCCGCGCACTCGACGACGTCCTCCGTCGTAATGTCCTCGACGGTCGTCCGCAAGAGAGCGTCGACGTCCACCAAAGGGCGGGCGGCGCTGCGCAACGCATGCGCTAGCAGCGCCCCGCGCGGGATCGCCGCGACGTACGACGCGGGGAGCGGCCCGTCGCTCGCCGCGAGGGCCCAGGCCGGCGGGAACGGTAAGGCGCCCTTGCGCAGGGCCAGGGTCGCGCGCTGCTGGAGGCCCGCGTCGCCCTCGAGGTCGGCCTGCTCGATGCAGGCCGCCGCGTACCGCGCCTGCCGGCAGGCGCACGGCGCGAGCAATGCAAATGATACCGCGTTCGCGTCCCCCAACCGTCTCGTTAAGAAGCAATGCGCCGCGTGGAAGGCGCCCCGCCCGTCGTCCGCGGCGTCGTCTACCAGCACGTGGTCGTCGGCCTCGCGCTGCGCCGCGGGCGGCGCGGGCGTGTCCTCGTAGAAGCTCGCGACGGCGTCGCGGCCCGCGCGCACCTCGGACGCGCGCGCCGTCGCGGCGAGTGCCTCCTTCGTGCGGCCCAGCGCGACGGCCGTTTTCGTAGGCAGGCGCGCCGCGGCCGCGGCGAACAAGGAGCAGCCCGCGCGCGCCGCGGCCCAGTCCTCGTCGTCCGCGGCGCCGGCCTCGCACCGCTCCAGCACCGGCCCCAGTGCCGTCGCGGCCAGCGCGAGCTTCGTCAGGGCGCCCGCGTAGTCGTTCCGCGCCGCGCACGACGCGTGGACCGCGCGGCAGAAGGCACTTAACGTCGCCGGCCCGTCGATGGACGCGAGGCGCGCCGCGACAGCGTCCGCGACTTTCGCTTCCTCGGCCGTGCCGCCCCGGCAGCACTTGCGCAGGAGCGCGGCCGCTATTAAACAAGCGGGCGTCGTACTTTTCGCGGCGACCGCCCGCGCCGCGACGCGCTCGCACGGCCACTCGCCGTCCGCGGGCACGCGCTTCGCAAAGGCCGTGGCCAGCGTCGCGGCCGCGAGGGCCCACGCGTCGTCGTCACAAGCGACGCAGGCGCCCATGGCCGCCCGCGCGTCGGCGAGCGGCGCGCCGCGCTCCACGAGCGCCGCGACGGCCAGGGCGCCGTTCGCGTCGCCCGCGACGCAGGCCCGGACGGCCTGCGTGCTCGCGCCATTTGCTACCAGCGCCGCCGCCGCCTTCTCCGACATGAGCGCGGCGCGGGCGATAATGGCCAGGGCGTCGCTGCTGCCTTGAGCTATGAGACCCGCGATCGCCGACGTATCCCAGGCGCTCCCCGCGAAGGCCCGGACGTCGTCACTCGAAGGCACGTAGTCCGGCGACCGCCGCAGCAACGTAATGAGGCCCGCGACGGCGTCGCGCCCGTTTTCCTTCTTGTACTTGCCCGGGTCCGCGAAGCCGCGCGCCAGCGCTTCCAGGAGGCGCGCCGGCGCGTCCTCATATGTCATGGCGCCCTCGAGCACGACCTCCCTCACTAGGGTAGAAAAAGCCGCGCGCTTCTGCGTCACCGTGAGCTCTTTTTGCGACGATGTAAACGCCTCGGACAGCGCGCTGGCGTGCTTCGCGGCGTCGGCGTCGTCGGGCTCGGCCGTCCAGTCCAGCTTCGCTTTTTCCGAGGGCGGCAGGCGCGCGCAGGCCGCCGCTAACTCAGCTTCGGTGGTGGGCATGGCGCCCGGCGCCAAAGGCCGCGGCTTCGGGGCCGGGGGCAGCGCGTGCGGCCGGAGCTTCGCGGCGCCGCGCTGCCGCAAAAAGTCGATGTTCGCGGGGCTGAAGGTCGCGTGCACGTCGTCGAGGGCGTCCCGGACCTCGCCGGGCGCCATGGCGGCGACGCGGCGGCCCGAGTCGTCCGTCGGCTTGACGGGCCGCGCTTGGTCCGGGGGCGGCGGCGTTTCCCGCGGCCGCGGCGTCCACCGCTGCGTCGGGAAGCCGGCGGTCGTCCGCGTGCTGGGCGCACTCGACCGGGCCGAGGGAGTCCGCTCCTTGACGCCGGAGACGACCATGGCAGCGATGCAGAGTCTCGAGATGTGTTGTGGTGCTGCGGCGATGCGCGTTTGCTGCAGCAATCTAGAGCAATTGCCGGCAACGAGCGATGCTGGGGCCTGGGCAAAAGAGAGCAGGCGTGGAACTTTGTTGCCGCACCGAGGCAGCAACGTGGTGTGGTGCTTTAGGAGTGCACGCGAAAGTCAGCAGCAAGCGCAACCCCAGTCGTAAGTGCTAGAGCACGCAGGACGTCGATGCTCCGTATAGTTTTTCAACGCGCGGGTTTTATCGTGCGGGTTTTACACAACCATTCCAAAAGTTTAATTCCACGCGGCGCGCATAGACTGTACTACACGTCAAGCATAGCCTAACCGCTGTGACAGCTTTTTCTCGCCACGGCTGTGCAGCTCTGTGAGCGCGACGCCAAACCTCGAACTCTGCCTGCACACCTTGTCGGCTGGATTTGCACGCCGGCGCAGCGCCCTCGTCGCACCGCACCCGGACTCGTCTAAAAAAGCGCCGCGCCGCACCACCAGTATGGGTGTCAATTTATGCTTCATCGCGCGCGTCGCCGACGGCATGCTCTTGGTGGCCTCGACGGACCCGATGCGCAGCTCGGACAGCCAGGAGACCATGGACGTCTACAAGAGCCAGGCGCGGCAGATCCTCGCCGGCCTGACGGAGCGCTCGCCCTCCAAGTGCTCCATCGACTCGGGGCCCTTTTCTTTTCATTACGTAATGGCTGACGACGTCGTCTACCTCGCGATGACCCCGAAATCCTACCCGAAGCGGGCCATCTTCCGGTACCTGGGCGAGGTTGCCCAGGAGTTCGCCGCCGAGGTGACGCAGGAGTGCGGCGGCGGCGACTGGCGCCAGGCCGTCGCGACGGTCGGCCGGCCCTACGCCTACATCAAATTCGACCGGGAGCTGCAGGCCAAGAGGCGGCAGTACGCGGACCCGCGGCGCATGGGCCAGGCGTCGCAACTGGACACGGATCTGGCCGACATCCACAACATCATGCGACGGAACATCGACGAGGTCCTCAACCGGGGCGAGCGCCTCGACGCGCTCGTCGAGACGTCGCAGTCCCTCCGGTCCGAGGCGGGCAAGTACAAGTGGGGCGCGAAGAAGTTCAGTTTGATGGTCGCGTGGCAGCAGCACGCGCCGCTCATCGCGCTCGGCTTCATCGTGGCGTTTGTCGTGTACCTAAAGGTCCGGTTCTAGTAGTAGTCCCCTAGGAACCATGGCGCGTCGGGGGCGCGATGGCGCCGGTCCAGATTACTCCTGCCGCATCGCATCGCGATCGCGTGGGCTAGTCGCACGGGTTTCGCACCGAGTTACTTTCAGTGAGTCAGTGCGGCACCTATCGATTGCATCCGTGCAGCAGCGAGAGCTCAGCAGCAGACACCTGCTCGTCGCAGCGATGGCCAGCGCTCTGCAGCTCTCAGCTGCAATTGCTCTGCTCTCAGCTGCAACCGCTCTCTATGCTCCACCCACCAGCCTCAGACGACCGCACCGCTTACACGCGACCGATCTCGAGGAAGGCAACCGCTGCTACATGGCCGGCGACCTCGCCGGCGCGAGGATAGCGTATGAAGCAGGTGCGAGCGCGGGCTCGATCGACTGCCGGGTCAACTTAGCGTCGGTGTGCCTGGACAGCGGCGACGAGGGAAGGGCCGAGACGCTGTACCGGGAGGCGCTTGCCCAGGCCGTCGACGCCGAGGGCTTCGAGGCCTTCCACGTCGACGCGGCGCAGAATTTGGCGGGCGTGCTCCAGGCGCGGGGCGGCTACGAATCGACGAGGGAGGCCTCCATGTTGTTAAGAGACGTGGTCCGGGCGGATCCCGAACGGTGGGACGCCTGGGCGAATTTGGGCAGCGCGCTCGCGGACGCCGGGGCCCCGAAGATCGACGCGATCAAGTGCTTTCAGCGAGGCATCACGCGAGCGGAAGCGGTAGAACGGGACGAAGACACGTCTGTGGAACTAATGAACGGCATCCGGTCGAGCCTGGGCGAGGTCTACTTCGGGCTCGGCCAGTGTCTGGCGGACCTCGATGCTCCCCAGCGCTTAGAGGCCTACCAGGACGGAGAGATCTTGCTGACTTCGCGAGATGAAACCGTGAACCTGTACGATGGCACCCAGGACGACGCCGACGCGGCCATCGCCGAAACGGCGGCGAACGCGCTGCGGGCGGCGCTGGAGTTGAAGAACGGCAACTTTCCACTCGCGCAGAACGCGTTAGATGTACTATCGAGCCGTCAAGGTGCCAGTGCACCCGATCGAGCCTCGCCGGCCTTTGTGCGGGCCCTGTTCGACGACTTCGCGCCGACCTTCGACGACCAGCTCCAGAACGTCCTGCAATACAAGGCACCCGCGATCATCGCCGCGGCCTGCGCCCAGCGCGGACCGTACGCCACGGCCTTCGACGCGGGCTGCGGCACGGGCTTGCTGGGGCCGCCGTTACGGTCGAGCGTCACGCGCCTGGTGGGCGCGGACCTCAGCCAGAACATGGTCGACAAGGCCTCGGAGCTCGGCTGCTACGATAGTTTGGTTGTGGGCGACTTGTTGGATGCGGCGCTGTACGACGATGTGGGGTTGCCGACGCGCTACCAGTTGATCGCGGCCGCGGACGTGCTGTGCTACTTCGGCGATTTAAAAGCGATATTGGCGCGGTGGTATGACGCTTTGGATGTGGGCGGAGACTGCGTTTTCTCCTGCGAGCGGGTGCCGGGCGACACGTGGGTCCTCGGCGCCTCCGGCCGCTACGCGCACGCCGTCGACTACGTCCGGGCGACGGCCGAGGGCGCCGGCTTCGCCGTCGTCGCGGCGGAGGACATCGTCCCGCGCGTCGAGAACGGGAACGACGTGCTGGGTACGCTGTACGTCCTGAGTAAAAGCTAGACTACAAATTCATTTTTAAAGCATCGCGTACGACCGCGTCCGCCTCGAGCGCGTTGCCGGGCATGTCTTCCACCCACACCGGCGGGTCCGGCGCCACGGCGTCCTCCACCTCGACGGGCGCGACCGGCGCCGCGGCGGTGGCCTCGGGGAACGGCGCGGTACGCGGCGCCTTCGGCCGCCGGTTCCGCGACGCCGTGTCCAGCGCCCCGGTGTCCACGGCGCTCTGGATATCCAGCGCCAGCGTGTCCGACACGATCTGGAGCTGCAAAGAGCGTGAGAAGGGGTTCTCGATCAGGGTCCCGATCTCCCTTAATCCAAAAAGGCCCCAGACGATAAACGCCGTGGCCGGCGCCGTGAAGAGGCCCAGCTGGTCCACGAGCGCTAACGGTAGTAAAAAGCACCACAGCGACAGGAACCGCGACGCATGTCTAGCGTAGTGCAGCGGCACGGGCGTCTGGGCTATTCTTTCGGATGCCCCGACGCACTGCCGCAGCTCATTAATCTTCTTCACGAGCTCCAGGCGCTCTCGCGAAGTCCACCGCAAGTCCTTATCGTACGGCACGTCGTAGACCTCCTGGGCGATCATGCGACAGATGCCCAAGGGTGGACACCTTTCTCGAGCCAAGGCCGCAATGGCCTTGGCCGGTAGCAGCCTTCTCAATGCCAGCGGGTTGTAGTACGTCTCCAGCTCGTAGACCGTGACGGGGCGATCCTTCTGCCGCGTGACACCATATTTTAAAGCGTGGAGTTGGTTCAACGCCACGGCCACGTCCACGTCCGACGGGAGCGAGAACAACGCCGCCAGGCGCTCGTCATACGTACACGAGGCCACGAAGACGTCCAGCGGTACCCTCGATGTGAGTTCGGGATCAATACCACCTCTTCGCTGGATCGACCGAAACACTCGCCGCAAGTCTGCCGACGGGTCCGCCCGCAATGGCTGGCCCTGCAGATGCAGTTGCAGCGCCAGCGGAAAGGCACACAACAGATCGCCCAGCCGTCGCACCCGGTCCGACGTGAGCTCCTTCCGATACAGCCCGGCGAACTCCGCCGCATCTCTAGAAGCGACCACCAAGTTGTTCCACACGCCGCGGCCCTCCCAGTACCGCGTGTACGCCGTGTTCGTTCTGAAGACCAATAGTAGGGATAGAGCCGACCCGACGTAGCCCATCGTCGACGCCACGCCCCGTAAAGGCGCGCTGGCGCCACAGAACGCGGACCAGGTGACGCTGCCGATGTACCGGTGTACGATAGACATCATCAGCGCCCACAATGATAAAATGCGTAACGGTGAGGCTATGCGCCGCGCCACGAAGGACTTCTGAAGACTCCCCAGGATCTTGAGCCAGTCGCGGCTCGCGTACGTCGCCGCGTACCTACTTCCGTCGTAAATGACCTTGGAGTCGGTGCGCACGTTGCGCATCGCGTCGTACTCTAATCGTATAATATCAATTTCTTCAATACTTTCTATGGTCGAACTGCCGGCGCCGCGGGTCCCTTGGAGATTCTTCAGGATCCACGAGGGCTGCGTCCTTAATGATTCCCGGAGCTCCCCGGCGATCTTGGAGGGCTTCTCGTCATCAGAATCCTTGGTCACGAACGTCGTGAACTCCTTCAAGGTAATGGCTTCGTTCTTGTCCGCATCTAACATGCGCCACAAATCCCTTAACTCCTGGGGGCTAGTCTTGATGCCCAAGCGCACCATGGCGACGCGGAACTGCGCTCTAGTAAGGGGCGCGTCGTCTTTCAATGAGTTCGGCTTGTACAGCTCCGAAGCAGCAGAGGGCGAGGCGTTGGCACTCGTCCAGGGCGTGGGCGTCCAGCGCGCGACCTTGGCCGAGAGGCGCCACGGCTGCTTCGCGAGGTTCTTAATTTGGGAGCGCAGAGCGTTCGAGCGCGTCGCCAGCGCCATGAGTGTTAGGAGGCGCATGCTTGCAACGTCGCGCCAGTCAGGCCGCAGAAGCAACAGGCAGCAGTTGGGCCGTACTCGTGCGCTGTGTAATGCCACAGGCCCAGAATTGCACCGACGGTGGCCTTATGATAATGGGGCGCGTACCGCGCAAATATCAACAGTGTTAGATCGGTTGCGATGGCGCACGCGAGTCAGGACACTCACCTGCTTTTCTGGCTACGGGTTTTATGTGCGGGTTCTGGTGTCGTACTAGCCCCTAGCACCGTAACAACAGCAACTAGTGGGGCTAGCAACATTAAGCAGTCACACAAACACGTGTTGCGGAACTCCGTCGGAATTGAGGAAAAACAACACAATAGTAACTTACGCCTCCTCCACCGGAGACTCAGGCGGCGAACTCGGTAGCTGATCCCGCAACACGCGCAACGTCCGCCCAACGAGAGAATCGCCGCCGGAAGACGAAGACGTCGTGGTATCGGACGTCCGCGACCGGTGAGAGGAGAGCGCGTCGCGGACTCCGCGCTGCCGTGCTTCGAGCTCGGCCGCCCGCAGTGCCAAGGCATCGCGCCGGTCCTCCGCGGCAGAAGCCGCGGACGACGCGATCGTTTGGAGCGACTGATCCGACGGCGTCCGCAGCGCCCGCGGCGGTGGTGTTGTATCGGCGAACGCGACCCGCGGCGAGGGCGAGGGCGACCGGTGCCACCGCGCCGTCGCCGGACTTAGGGGCGAGAGCGAGGCCCGCCGCGGCGCCCGCCCCAGTCGCTGCGCGGCGTCGCGCGTTGCGAGCTCGTCCCGCAATCTCCGCCGGTCCGTCTCCAGTTCACGCGCGCGGATGGCTAAAGCCGCGGCCCTCGCTTCGGTGCCACTGGCCTCTGCGAGCTGCGTCCTTATCAACTCCAGATCGCCCAGAGCACGCTTAGTGCGCGAGCGCCCGTCCTTCGCCGCGGCGCGCCAGGCGCGCGCCTTGGCTGCCCCGGCTGACCCGGCCCGCGCGGCGGCGGCGGCGCTGGACGCCGCCGCCGCCGCGGTGGCACAGCGCCGCGCGCAGTGCTCGACGACGGCCAACGCGTGGCCGCGGCGGCGCCGTCTCAATTCACGCTGCGCGTCGTCGCAGGCCCGCACCAGCGACCCTTGCGCGTCGTCGCAGGCCCGCTCCAACGACCCGCGCGCCCGGAGCGCCGCGTCGGCAGCGAGGCCTAATTCAACCCCTCGTGCCTCGCTCGCGACGAGCCGCTCATCGAGCTCGCCTTGCGCGTATAGAGCCGCGCCCCGGCGCCACCGCGCCCACGCCATTCGTTGCGCGGACGCTGTCGCCCGCCGGACGAGGACGCGGAGCCGCTTGCGGCGCGAGACCGGTTTCGACCGTGTCCGGGAGACGATCGCCGCGCACTGCGCGAGGAGGGCCGCGTAGCGCGGCGGTCGCGGGCGCCCCGCATGCACGACGAGGCACCCGTTTTTAACCGGGGCGCACCAGGCGCTCCCGTGCACCTCCACTCGACCGACGGGCGTCCGGTGGACAACGGTCGCCTCCCAGGAGCCCGGCGTCAGCACGACCACGCGCGCCGTGATCTCGTCGGCGCCCCCGTCGTCGAGCGCCGCCCTACTGAGCTCCTCGGCGTCGCCGTTGGCGGCGACGGCGTCGAGTACTAACGCGCCCCGCCTTGCATCGTCGACGGCCTCGACCGCCTTGCGATCCGCCGCCCGCACCCTCCGTGAAGCGTCGTCCGAGGCCTGCCCCAGGACCTTCGCCGCCGCCGCCAGCGCGCGCTGGCAGTCGAGGGCGTGGCCCGCCAGGAGGCACCAGCCCTCGAGCTCGGCCCGGCCCGTCGCATCCAGCGCACCCGTCGCCACGAGGCCGAGGGGTCCGTGGTCGGAGGGGATTTGTACGGACGTCTCGATCCGAGCCACCTTGCCCACGTGGGCGCCGCCGAACAGCGTCACCTCGGCGTCACTCGAAGCGATGGCTCGCGCGCCGTCGGCCACCACCCCCACTAGAGTCGCGTCGCCGCCCGTCGCCGCCGCCGCGAAGAGCGCCTTCGCGCGGGCGGTGGCTTTTTGCGCGGCGTGCGCGACGGCGCCGCCGCACCGTCGTTCCCGGCTGGCCTCCTCAGCGCGGGACGCCCTCGCCGCCAGCGACGCGGCTGCCGCCGCCTCGGCGGCGTCGACGCGCCGCGCCAATTTGAGCGCGGCGGCTTCGACGGCGGGCGTCCACCAGGCCGGCGGCGCGCCGTGGATGCGGAGGGCCACACGCGTCGCCACGGCCGCGACGCGCGCCGTGACCGCGGCGTCCTCGAGCCACACCGCCAGCGCCTCCGCCAGCCGCTCGCGCCGCCACCGGCGGCGCGCTCTGTGCAACGCGGTCGCGACGGCCAGAATCCGGCGCCGCCGCAGCTTCGCCGCGGCCACGTCGCGCCACTCGGCCTCGTCCCGTCGCGTCCGCCGCTCCTCGTCCAACAGGCTCCGCACTAGGGACGCCTCGCTCAACGCCGCGGCGCACGCGGCGTGCTGCGCCCGCTGGGCGTCGCGGGCCTGCCGGACGCGGTCCTCGCAGGCGCGTTCCGCCGCTTCGACGCGCGCATCCGCGCCGTCTTCCGCCTTCCGCAGTATTTCTTCGGCCCGATCTTTCCCCGTGCGGCACTGCGCCGCCTCGGCCTCGGCCCGCGCGCGTAAGTCATCGGCCGCGTCTTTGGCGCGCAGAGCGAGGCGGCCGTCATTCGCGAGCGCGCCGAGCGTCGTCCGCAGCGCCGCCTCCTTGGCGTCGTTTATTCGCTCGTGCGACGCCTCGATCGCACGCATGGTAGCTCTAAGCGCCGCCTCCCTCTCTTGCAACGACGCCGCCGCCCGCGCCGCCGCATCGCTACGCGCGCGGAGGACCTCCCGCGCCGCGGCCGCCACCGACCGGGCGCACGCGGCGTCCTTCAGCGCGATCGCCCGGTCGCTCCAGTCGTTCTGGCAGCCCAGCGACCGCCGGAACTCCTCCCGCAACGCGTCGTGGGCCGCGTGCGTCGCACGCAGCGCGTCCTCCACGTGACCCCGCGCCTCGCGCTCGCGCTCACCCACCCGCAGCGCGTCCGCGAGGCGCCGCTTCCGCTCGTGCCCCTTCGCGCTCAGTTCCTCGACGCGCCGCTCGTACCCGGCGACGTCCCGCGCGTGCGCCATGACATCCGCGGACCGCCGGAGCGGCGCCGCGCAGGCCTCCGCGAGCGCCGCGCCCTCGGCCGCGTCGAAGGGCCACGGCGCGCCCTGAATTTCCAAGACGCCCAGGACTATTCCATCAATCGCCACGGGCCACGCGCTGCGGTTCTGACCGCCTTGCCGCGCTGCGCCCGCCACACAAACCGCCTCCGCCAATCCCTTGTCCTCGTCGCAGCTCCAGTGCGCGGTATTAGTCGCCGCCTGGACCGCCCAGAGCTCCGCCGTCGCGCACCCAAGGGCCGCGGGCCCGTCATTTCTAATGAGTTGGGCGGCGTGCGTCGCGTCGCCGCACCGGCCCACCGCATCCACCAACGCGCGGCGCAGTTGGAGCCGCGGGTCCGCTTTAGTAGTCGGCGCGTAGGCGCGCCGCGCGGCCTGCCGGAAGAAGGCGCTCGGCTTCTTCGTCGGCGTCGGTGGCGGCGAGTCCGAGTCGCTCGGGAGCATGTCGCGGCGCAGGCGGCGGCGCGGCGGCGCGTTCTCCTTCGTCGTCGGGGACGGCGAGTCCGAGTCCGTGTCGCTCGGCGTGCGCGCGGCGGGCGGCGGCGCCGGGAAGTTGTTGCTCCGGCCGCTCAGGATGTTGCCGAGGGCTGCCTCGAGCTTGGGCGTCGGGCCGCCGCTCGCCACCGCGGCCGAGACCTCGTCCCAGATGTCGGCCTTCATGAGGCGTAGCGGCTGTTCGTGCCGCAGCGGCTGTGCCTTTGGGCTAGATGATGGGGCAATGTGGGGCAGCGGTGCCACTGCGCCCCAAGAGCAGAGCAGTGCGCCGCGGCACTACGAGAGCATCTATCCGGCTGCAGCAGCCCCGGCCTGCCGAAACACCGTCGACGCTCGGCTTCAGTTCGGATCAAATTCAGAGGAACCGAACCCGAATTTAAACTTTTTTTGTCCCCGAAAATTGTCCGGCTAGCTCCTTCCTGAGTCCAGAGGTGTGTCCGCGATTCCCAGACGCATTGCGGGACGCATTGCTGGTCGCACAATTCCCCCCTGAAACCGAGCCGCGTTGAGAGAGCAAGGCACGAGACGCGCCGGCAAGCGGCTTGCACCGGCGTCGACGGGAGCTGCCAGCAGCGACAGCGACGTATCGAGCGACAAGGGCTGCCCGTGGACAGAAAGGGCTGCCGGGGCTCCGATGGGCCGCCCCTGGGACACGCAGGCGCGGTCGGTCCCGCAGCAGACGAATTTGCACGAAGCGCTGCAGCGGCAGGGCGGCATGCGGTACGCGGGCGCCGCAGGTGGAACCATCACTCGAGGACACGCGCGCCGGGGGCCGCAGAACTTCGAGGAGCGCCGCGTCGAGCAGGGCATGGACGAGGTCCTGTGGCACGTCGATGATGCACACCGGTTGAAGGATACGCGGGTGAACGCCATGCTCGTGGACCCCCGTTCGCCTTTACGACCGTTCATGCCCGTGCTCGACCAGCGGCAGGGTTTTAAGGGCAGTCGCCGGGGCCCGCGGCCGCGCACGTCGAGCGTGGGCCAGCGGGGCGTCGGCCACGGCTACGAGACGAGCATGACCTTTAAACGAATAGCCGCGAAGAACCACCCGCGCCTGCGGACCAGTACCGGTGTCCGGGTGGCCGAGGCGGTGCCTGCGCGTTCTAATTTAAGGGGCCTCCACCGGGGCCCGGGCTCGTACCCGATCGTGTCGCCGGTCAAGTTCCACCGGGAGCCGGACGCCGCGTCCCCCATGGGCGGCGGCTCCGTGGTCTCGGCCGTGTCGTTCTGGCCGGGCTCCTATACCGAGGACGGCCACCGCGCGGAGGGATTGGAGGACACGGGCGACCTGCTCTCGTTCACGTCGTCGTTAAAGACCTCGAAAACCTTTAAAACGGGCATGACCGAGGACCCGTCGCTCTTCTCCGGTTTTGCTAAAGATGATATGTCAAAGCTAAGTGCGACGCAGACCTTCCCCGAGGAGTCCATCTACCTGACCAAGCCCAGTGCGCAATTACCGACGGACGACCAATCCGAGTTCCAACTGAACCACTGGCAGGTCCCAAAGAACGGCGACTACTCGCGACCGTATTGTACGGCCTGCCACTTCACGGATTGCGAACGGTGCCACTACTGCTTTTCCCACAAGTTGACGCGGACGCCGCGCATGCACATGGAGCGCCTCGGCTACGCTTTATTGAAGATGAACCCGGAGATGAATGGTCAAGAACTGCTCCACATGCTCCAGCGGTACGCCAGGGGCGACGCGTTCGCCACGGATTTGAACTGGCGGCTCGGGTGGGTGCCGCCCGACGGGGCGTTTTGCGGCAACCACCAGAAGCAAATCGACCACCTAGAAGCGATCGAGGCCGAGGTCTCCCTAAAGTACGAGGTTTGTAAAAAGGAGCTCCAGCAGGAGAAGAAGTTAAGGCAGCAGGCCGAGGTCGCGTGTCAGAAGGCGCGGCACACGTTGGCCTTAGAACACGTCGACGAACACACGTTGAGCCAGCTCAAGAAGATCACCCTCCAGTTCCACGATTTGACGCACGCCCACGCCGAAATCGTTGAGGACCTGAAGCACATGAAAGTGAACGTGGTCAGGGCCATGAAGAAAGGAAGTGTGGACGAGATGCGGGGCGCGCTCCACCGGTGCGTGCGCAAGCTCGACTCGGGCCACACGGAGGTTAATGAGCATATTGACGCGAGCACGCAAATCGGTGCGCCGAGTGCCGAGGGCGACACCCAGACTTGTTCGCCAAACGAGCTGCGCGGCCTCTACGCCGCGCAAGGTGGGAGTCACAGTGACCGGGAGTGGCACGTGCTCTGGGGCGCCGACTTCGCGGACCAGGGCCTGGACCCCGTCGGAACGCGGCCAAGTGGCCTCGAGGTGCGGCCCTCTTCTGTTGTAAGCTTCAGCGAGCCCGCGTCCCCACCGTTCGACGCCGCCAAGGCCCGGGACGACGCCGAGGTGTTAAAACTGGAGCTGAGCGTGCCGGACGCGCCGTGGCAGACCATCGCTGCGGTCGCCGGCGGGACGTGTGCCGACCCGGAACAAGCCGCCGAGGCCGCCGAGGAGGTCCGGCCGCGATGTGATGCGGTCTCGCCCTATCACTGGGATGTATTAAGGGGCTTCGGTACTGGGCCTCGGAAGACTGATAGGGGAGCGGCCCTCGAGGAGCGGAGGCGGCTCGCCGCCGCGGGCCACGTGTTAAGTGACGAGGACTTCTATACCCTCGAGCAGGCCGGCGAGGGTGATAGTGTAGAAGCGCGGAACGCCGAGATTATTCGGAAGGAGCTCCTCGAGGCCGGCGCCCCGCTGACGGCGCACTCCTGGAATTTGTTAAGAGGGCTGAAGCCCTTCTTCGACGCACCGGAGGACGTGGAGCAGACCGCGGACGACATGAGGCATACGCTAGAACACAAGGGTGTCCGGTTCTCGGAGGGGGACTGGGGGATTTTGCGCGGCGCGACCGGCTCCGATTCGGAAGGCGCCCGCGCCGCGGAGGAACTCCGGAGAGACTACGCCGCGAAAGGGTTCAGCTTCAGTGCGGGCGACTGGGATAAATTAAGGGGCATGGCCCACGACGTGCCCCCGGAAGCGCAGGAGGCGACGCGCGACGATGTGCGGAAGAGGGGCGTCACCTTTTCCGACGGCGAGTGGGACATTGTGAGGAAGGCGACGCAGTCGGTTGATAATGGCGAGAAGGCGGAAGGCATACGCCGGGCCAAGGAGGCTGAAGGTGTTCACATCGACGCCTGGGACTGGGATATCCTAAGGGGCGTCCGGCACGCTAGTATGGGCGACCCCCGGGCCGCCGCCCTCAAAAAGCGCGTCGACGCTTTAAAAGCGGAGAACGACCGCATCCGGAGGGAGCTCCAGAAGCTGCAGAAGATGCGCAACGATCTTCAACGGCGCCAGGCCGCGCTCCCGCGGCCCGTGGTCCTGCACGTGAACCGGCCCGTTGTCCACGACACCGAGATCGTCGAGACGACGGTCACTGAAGTAGTGCCCGACACGGAAGTGGTCGAACGCACGGTCACCAACGAGCACCGCGTGCTCGTGCCCGTGGTCGTGCACGAGCACCTGGAGGCGCACGCGCACCTCGACTTCGCGGACGACGCGACGCAGACGGACGGCGCCGCCGTTGTTGAAGTGCCGCCGCCGACCGAGCACATGCACCACAAGGAGGAGCACGCGCTGCAGATCGTCAAGTCGGCCAAGGGCGGGCCGCTCGGCGCGTTCCTGGAGAAGCACCGGCACATGCACCGCCAGGAGACATTCTCGCTGGAGAGCAGCTCCCACCTGGACGTAAGCGGCGGCGAACCGAATTCGACCGCGGGAGAGCACGACGAGCATGAGGAGCATAAAGACGAGGAAGAGCACAAGGACGGGGAGGCGCCGCCGCACGAGAAGCAGAAGGACGGGGAAGCGCCGCCGCGCGAGGGCGAGGCGCCCAAGCGCCCGCGCTCCAAGCGGTTGCAGCGCTCGCGCGGGAGCTCGCGCGGCTCGTCGCGCGGCTCACACAAACACGGTCACAAAAAGGAGGACCTCCTGGACCTCCACAAGTGCATCACGATGATCGGCGACGTCTACCAGAAGAAGCTGGCCAAGGACACCGCTGAACTGAGCGGGAAGAAGGCGGGGCACGAGGACCACGTGCCCGGCGAAATTAGGCCCTTGGCTTCCTTCTTGATGCCCTACATGGTGGACCAGTACGGCGTGCCCAAGATCGCGCGGAGTAGGCTCCACCAGTTCATCGGGTCCGTGACGCACTGGGCGTTGACGTCTCTCAGGGTGCGCAACTTCGCGAAACTCGTGGGCGTGTGGCAGGGGCGCGAGCACGACTATGTCCGAGATCTGGGGGACATCTTCCTCCATTCTCTGTTGCACGTGATCCCGAAAGGCACGGTGAAAGGTGTGGGGGAGATCCTCAAGTCGCACGGCGACGGGGAGTTGAGATGTAGTTGCCGGCAGGCCGTGCACTCCTTAGTCGGTCTGGCCAAGTCCTGCCACTTATCGAAACCGCAGACGTACGACTGTCCTCTGTTGGCGTCGTGGCTGACGCCTCTCGCGCTTCACGATTTAGTAGAGCGCCTCCTCGCGTTGGCGGCGCACGAGGGCGTCGACTGCGGGCCGCACGTGGGCTTCGTGGCGGACCCCGTCGACTTGGACGTGTTCCACGAGGTCGTCATCGACACGCTCATGGACGCAGTCGCCCGCCAGGAGACGTCGCTCGCGCGGCTCTTCACGAAGTTCGAGGGCCTGGATGATGACGAAGGGATCTCGTTTGAGGAGTACGAGGCCATCCTAAACTGGGCCGTGCCGGCGAGCTTTTCGTTGGAGGACAGGAAAAAGCAGTTCAACCATCTGCTCAAATCGGCCGGCGACGAGGACAACGACGGGGACATCGACAACGCCGGGGACTTCGCCATTGCCGTGATGCGCACGACCAAAAATCCGTTGGTTCACCCCCGGACCACCCGAAGGTACTGGATGCTGCCCTGGGACTTGGAGGTGTAATTCAACATTAGTTCTTATAACACTACAGCGCGCTGCGCCCGCGCCGGTCCAGCTCCGCCGCGATGAGTCGAGTTACGTAAGAGAGAGGTTATATCACTGAGGCGAAGTAAAGGGGCTCGGACCCCAAGACAAAATTGCTTCGTGCGGGTTCGATAATCAAACAACGCAGGCCAGGCTACAGCTTGACCGCCCGGTGTGTCGCTGGAGCCAGCAGTAGTGCGTCGCGAGGTGACTGTCCGGCTCAAATAGCAGCAGGCGCGCGCGTTGGGCTGCCTCTCGTCGCGTCCCGCCAGCCTGGAGCAGCCCCAAGCTGCCCATTGCTGCCACTCAAACCAGCGGTGACACCCCAAGCTGCCCATTGCTACCACTCAGACAGCAGTGACGCGAGCGGTGACCATTCGATACAATGCGTGGTGCCGGCGGTCCGCGCGTAAATACCGATGCTCCGACTCGCCATCGACGCGACGGCAGGCACTCTCAGCATTCGTCGCCGCACCGCCGCGACGGCGGGTCATCTCAGTCGTCGCCGGCGGTGCACCACCGCCGCGGCGGGCACGCCCAGCCGTCGCCGCACCACCGCCGCGACGCCGGGCGCTCCCAGCCGGCGTCGCCCACGGTGCACGACGCGCGCCTGCACGCGACGCGGCGGCTCGTGGCGGCCTGGACCGACGCCTTCGTGTTGTTCCCCGTGCGCGACCTGGACTTATTAGCGCGCGCCACGCCCGCCGTGATGCGCGTGCAGCCGCCGCCGACGACGTTCCCGCAGCTCCTGGACGCGCTGCGGCGCGTGGCCCTGGAGCACGGCGACGATGCCATTACGGAGGCCCTCGGGCCCATCCAGTACCGGCTCGAGAAGGAGCTCGCGGAGAATAGCGAATACGAGGAGGTTTCACAACGGCCGCCCGTCGCGGGCTCGCCGGCGCGCTGGATGGCGCGCCAGGACTCCACGGACGGCGCCGCGTCGCCGGGCGGGGGGCGGCGGGCGCACTTTTCGCCCGAGTGCGTCGCCGTGCGGGGCCCGCGGCCGGCCGCGCCGGCGCCGGCGCCCTCGTCGTCGTCGCGGCGGGACCGCCACCGGCGGCGGCGCCAGCAGACCGAGGCGGCGCACAAACGGGCCCTCGCGCGGCTCGACCGGCTCCGCCTCCCGAGCGCGGCCCCGAACCCGTATGCGAAGCCGTCGGGGTCGAAGCGGCGGAGTCACGGTTCCGGCTAATCTAATTTAAAGAAACCACGGGGCAAGGGAGCAGAGGAGCATAGGGGAAGGGGGGGGGAGGGCAGCAAGCAAGGGGACGAGTGTTCACGCGACCATGGTTCAGGCGATGCCGACGAGCTCCTTCAGCAGCAGCTCGTCCTCCTTCTTGACGAAGCGGCCCTTGACGCGGACGCGCGTGTCGGCGAAGTTCTTGCGCACGTCGTACTGCACGGACTTCGTCCAGACGCGGCGCTTGCGCTTCCCGTGGAACCGCGCGATGCGCTTCTTCCGCGCCGCAGGGCTGTAGTTGCCGACCCAGCCGTGGCCGCGCTGGACCGGCGGTCGGGGCGGCGGCGCGACGCGCACGCGCGGCTGGCGCGGCGGCGGCGGCACGCGCGCCCGCGCCAGGGCCGCCAGCAGCGCCGACG
>Ga0114994_10000453_pt1 | contig 27545 bp, 15 predicted proteins | sample ArcticOcean_MG_C_9_FD_87043 | JGI IMG/M metagenome (GOLD analysis project Ga0114994, IMG submission 87043) | Marine microbial communities from western Arctic Ocean - ArcticOcean_MG_CB2_152 | ecosystem: Environmental > Aquatic > Marine > Oceanic | place: Arctic Ocean: Canada Basin | collected...
CGGCGACGGCCTCACCTACGACGCTTTGGTGCGGTTCGCCCAGGAAAAGCCAATCATTAAGCCCTACGCGGCGGAGACGCAGGACTGGAGCCACGTACGGGCGCGCTGCCGGGCGTGCCTGACCGAGTGCTTCGATCGATTGGGGGCGCAGCGCGGGGACAAGGTGGTCAAGAGTGCCTTTAAGCGCTACGACTGGAAGGGCGCCGACGTGCTCGCGCCGGACCTCTTCGCGCAAGCGTGCCGGCATGCCGGCGTCTTAGTCGGGGCGTCGCATTTGCGGGCGCTGGCGGAGCGCTTCGATAGCGGCAACCGGGTCGCCGCCTATTCGCGGTTCTTGACCTGGGCGCTGGAAAGTGCAACGGCGCCCAAGTCCGCCCGGGCCGAGAAGCACGCGGAACGGGCCAAGGCGGCGCTGGAGCGCATCGCGCCGGCGCTGCGGAACGCGCGGCGGTGGGGGGTCCGCAGCTTCGAGCGGTACGACCGGGACGAGACCGGGTTCATCGATAAGCGGGATTTCGAGCGGCTGCTGGATGACTTCCGCTGCGACGTAGAGGCCAAGGAGCTCAAGGCCCTCTGCGTGGCTTACGGTTCCGAGGACGGCGTCGAGTATAAAACATTTATCAAGGCGGTGGACGGCCCGGAGGACGTGCACGCGCTCGTAGCGAGCGCGGACGCCTCCATGGTGCTCCGAGACGCCTTGAAGGCCAAGGTCCGGGAGGGCGTGGACTACCGCGCGGCTTTTGAAAGAGAGGACGGCGCCTACAGTGGCGTGCTGGACCGCAAGGCCCTGGAACGGGTCCTGCGGCAGCTGGAGATCCCCTTGGAAGCCAACGCTCTAGATGAGTTGGAGCGCAAGTTCCGAGCGGCCACGAGCGGCGGTATCCACTACGTCGAACTGCTCAACGCCGTGTTACCCCCGCGGCCCCAGGCGGGCGACAACTGGCGTATTGAGGAGAAGCTCCGCAGCATGATCAAGCGCCGCTTCGAGTGGTGGCAGCCCGGGGCGCTACGGCGGGCCTTCAAGCACTTCGACGTCAAACGAAAGCATAAATTATTACCGGCGGATCTGGCGGACGGGTTGCGAGCGCTGAAGATCAAGCTGAGTGCGCAGCAGGAGCAGGACTTGTTCGAGGCCATGGATTTAGACAAGGACGGCACCGTAAGCTACACGGAGTTCGTCGTCTTCGTGCGCGACCCCTGCCACGCCTTCCTCGAGCAAAAAGTAAGGTACGCCACGCACCGCGCCAAGCTCAGACCGGCGGACGCGGAGGAGGCGCTTAGGGACGTGGACGACAACCGGAGCGGTTTGGTGGGCTTGCGGGACTTCGGGGTCGTCCTGGAGCGGTTGGGCGTGGAGCTCTCCACGTCGGAGCGGAAGCGCTTAGCGCAACGGTTTGATCAAGACGAGTCCGGGAACGTGGACGCCTCAAAGTTCCTGGCCTTTTTGAAGGGCGACGTCGAGACCGGGGGCGAAGGGAACCCCGTCCTCGCGTCGTTGAAGCGGGAGCTCCTCAAGTCCAAGAAGGACATCGGCCGCGCGTTCCGCGAATTTGATGAGGACGACCGGGGCGCGCTTGGTTTACGCGACTTCCGGCGCTTCCTCGAATCGTTGGGCTGCGACCTGGACGCGAGCGAGGCCAAGGCCTGCGCCGATCTCATAGGTGAGGACGGCGCGGTGTCGCTCAAAGCATTTAGAAAGTTCGCTGGGGGCGACGAGGGGTCCGCGGACCACGCCGCGGTTGTCCGGAAGGCGGCCGCGAAGTTGCAGTTGGACAGGAAAGACGTCACGAAAGCGTTTAAAAGGTACGACGAGGACGCGAGCGGCGAGGTGTCCCGGCGCGACTTCAAGCGCGTCCTGGACCGGCTGGGCTTGGACCTGGAGGCGAATGTCGTGGAGGCCTTCGGCGAGCCCGTCGAATACCTTAAATTCGTGAAGCTGTGCGGCGAGGACGACGATGATGTTGATGGCGTGCTCAGGAAGCTCCGGCGGAGCGAGCGCGAGCTGCGGAAGACTTTGGACGGCGACGTCTCCGAGCGCAAATTAAAGAACGCGGCGGACGACGCCGGCGTCCGCCTGTCGACCGCGGACTTGAAGGCGCTGACCCAGAGCTTTGAGGGCCACCGCGACGACATTTCGGGCGACAAGCTCCTGAAGGCGCTGAAGGCGGATGATGATGACACCGTCTTAAGGAAGCTGTCCAAGGAGGTCACGCGCTTAAATCGACGGAACCCGGACTACGAGCGGGTGTTGCGGGACTTTGAGCGCGACGACGGCGAGCTCGACGCGCGGTCCTTCCGCAAGGCGTTGGATCGACTGGGCTTCGAGCTCGATCAAAATGATGTGGAGGCGCTCGTGGAGCAGCTCGGGCGGCGCGGCGACGTGAAGACGAGCAAGTTCCTATCAACGATTGAGGACGACCGTGAAGGAGAGGAGGACGACCTCCAGGCGCTGGTCCGGAAGGCCTGTAAGAACATATCAAGTAAGAAGCTCCGCAAGGCGTTCGAGACCGTGGACGAGGACGAGGCCGGGCGCGTATCCAAGCGGGCCTTCAAGAGAATTCTGGAGGACCTGGGCCTGGACCTCACGCAGCGAAACGTGGAGACGCTCATGGAGAAGTTTGAGAAAAGGGGCGAGGTTGCGTACGAGGCGTTCTGCAAATTCGCGCACGCGGAGGAGGGGAGCGACGTGGATGAGGACGTGTTCGGCGCTCTGGGAAGCGCCCTCAAGGAAGCTAAAGAAGAGGGTGACGACCCTCTCAAAGCCTTCGAGAAGCTCGACCGCGACGCCGGCGGCGAAGTGGACGGAGACGACTTCAAGAAGGCGATGAAGAAGCTGGGCTACACGCCGACCGCGTTCGAGGTCAAGAAGTGCGCCGACAAGTTTCCTGGGAATGCGCGGAGCTCCATCGACTACGAGGCCTTCGTGCAGGAGCTCGCCGGGCGGAAGAAGAAGGCGCGGCGAAGCGCCGACTCGTCGGACGACGACGACGACTCCCGGAAGAAGCGCTCCGGGCGGTCGCCGTCGAAGAAGCGGAGAAATGCTGACTCGTCGGACGCCGACGACGCCTTGGACCGGTCGCGGCGAAAGCACCGGTCGCCGTCGAAGAGCTCCGCCCTCAAGGCCCTGCGGAAGGAGCTCGCTCGGTTAGAGGAGCGCAAGGGCCGGCGCCTGAAGTTGGACCGGGCCTTCGAGGCCTACGACGTCGACGGCAAGGGCGTCGTGTCCGAGCGGGACTTCCGCAAAGCCCTGCAGAAGCTCGGCGTCGAGCTCGAGGACAAGGAGGCGTACAAAGCGTGCGCGGCCAAGTTCGACAAGCGCGCCGACGGCCGCGTGCGGTGGCGCGACTTCGCCGCCTGGGCGCAGGACGACTCGGACGAGCCCGAGCGCAACCCGTCGCGGACGCGGGCGCGGCGGTCGAAGTCGCGGAGCGTCGAGCGGCGGTCGTCGCGGTCGTCGCGGGGCACGCCGCGGTACTGAGCGCGCCCTCCCCCCCGCGTGTAAGGTACAGAATATACAGGAGCCGCCTTAGTCTCGCCGCCAGAAGGACTGCTCGCACCGCTCGTGGCCGGCGTCCGCGTCGGCCCGCTCCCACCGCTCCGCGTGGCAGCCGAAGGTCTCGTCGAGGGGCACGGCGCGGTTGCGCCACTGCCGCGCGAGCGGGTGGTCCGGCGCGTGGTTCGCCGCGTCGCGCGCGTCCGCCCGCAGCGCGCGGTCCGCGTAGACCGCGGCCTTATCGGAACCGCGCTCGAGCGCGTAGAGCACGCGCAACGCGTCCGCCTCCGTCGCGGCGTCGCGCTCCCGACGCGAAAAGCGCACGGCGCGCGCCGCCGCGCGCCGCGCGACCTCGTCCCGCCCCAGACTCAGCTCGAAGCGCGCGCGGCCCAGCGACACCCAGGGCGCCGCGCGCGGCGCCTTCCGCCGCGCCAGCCGCGCCGACCAGACGAAGAGCTTGCGCGCGCGCGACGCGCCCGTCGGACTCACACCATTTAAAGCTTGGGCCAGCGCCCACTCGCAGTGGGCCCAGGCGAAGACGAGCTGCACGAGCTCGTCGCCGCCCGACGCGCGCGCGCCGTCGTAGAAGGCTTTCCGCGCCGTGTGCAGCCCCTGCACGGCGCAGTCCCGCATCACATACTGGGCCGCGAGCGTCGCCTCGAGCTCGCCCAGCGCCTTGTAGAGCTTGGCCGGGTTCTTGACGCCGCCCTCCAGCCCCGCAAAAATGATCTCCCTGGCGCGGTCCATGTCCGGCTCGAGCCGCGCCCACTGCGCGTGCACGTCGGCGTCCCGCGGGAAGCGCACCGACGCTCGCCGACAGAGCGCCGCCGCGGCCTCGACGTGCCCGCAGTCCTCCTCGAAGCGCGCCCAGGCGACCCACGGCGCCGCGTGCTTGGAGTCCGGAGCCAGGTCGTGCGTGCCCGGGCTCCGCTTGATCAGGCCGCACGCTCGTTTATAGGCCGTCCGCGCCTCGTCGCCGCGGCCCGCCTCCTCCTCGAGCCTCGCCAAGGAGAGCAGGGCCTCGTCGTGGCCGCGCAACGCCGCGCGCCGCAGCTCCTTCCGCGCGGCATCGACGTCGCCCTTCCTGTATAATTGCACGCCCAACGCGTGTCTCAAATGCGAGTGCTCCGGATGCAATCCAACGGCCTTCCTCAATACGGCCTCCGCGGCCACGCCGGCCGCGGGGCCCCGCAAGACGGCCCCCTGGGCGTCCACGCCGCCGCCGGCCGCCAGGGCCAAGGCGTACGCGTGCCACAAGCGCTCGGACTGCTGCGGTTGGACACCATCAACAAAAGCCCCGACCTTGGCCAGGCCCTTCTTCGCCAACGCCGCGGCGCGCACCGGGTTGCCCTCCCTTAGCTCGAGCCGGCTCCAGGCGTCCCAGCCCGCGACGAAGGCCGCGTCGAGGCGCACCACGACCCCGTAGTGCTGCCGCGCGCCCTCGACGTCGCCCGCGTACTGGCAGGCCTGGGCGAGCGCCCGCCACAGCCGCGCGTCCCGCGGGAGGTGCTGCGTGCCCCGTCGTAAAGCCGCGCGCGCCGACGACGGGTCCTTGAACTGCCGGTGGAGGCGCGCGAGCCGCAGCCAGGCCAGGGCGCTGTGCGACGGCGCCAGCGCCGTCGCCCTACGATACAGCTCGAGCGCGTCCCGGGGCCGGTCGAGGAACGCGGACTCGGCGTCGCGCCGCATCTTCGCCGCCGCGCGGTGGGCGTCCCGCGGGTTCTCGTACTTCCCTGACAAGGCGCCCGGCGTGAACTTGCCCGGCGGCAGGTTGCCGTCGCCCGCGCCGCCCGTGAGCGGCCGGACGTTCGCCGGCGTCGAGCAGAGGGGACCCGGGCCCCGCGCCGGCTGGTTCGTCGAGCCTCTTGGGCGCGGGGCGTTTATGACCGGGCGCGGCGCTATGAGGCACCGGCTGGACTCGAGGAGCGCCGCGAACAGCGCCAGTACTGGCCTTCTCCGTCGTGTCTGCCACATGGCAGTTTGACCGACAGCGCGGCACGAGGCGCGCGCGCGAGGTCAGTGGTTGAGAGTCGTTTACAGCAAGAGCTAAGGCGGGATTAGTCACGCGACCTAGCCCTGACCAGCACTTTGCAGCTGCTTTTACTAATCGACTCAATAGTGAAACCCGCACGTTTTGTACCTCTCGAATGCCTGCTTTGTCCGACGCGGTCGAATGAACGATGCGGCCGCACAGCCCTCCCCCCCGGAACGACTTGCTTCGGGGACGGGTTTACCTCTCCATCGTCCTCTTGTAATTCACTGTGCCTCCATGTGAACAAGAGTCGCCGTCTCGAAAAGAGATCACTGTCTGAAGACCGCTGAGCAAACACCGCTCTTCGTCGGCGCACCGCAGCGCCCGACGCATCACAGACACGCCAGCTAGACACCAGCTGAGGCACCCTCCACGAGGCACTCTCCACGGCACCGCAGCTAACGACCAGACGCACTTCACAAAATACATAAAAACCATGGCCACGGTAGAGCTCGCCATCTACGACCTCACGGGCGGCATGGCCCGGCAGATGGCCGCGCCGCTCGCGGGCCTCCTCGACGGCAAGTCCGTAGACATGGTGCCGCACACGGGCGTGCGCGTCTTCGGCCAGGAGATTGTGTACGCCGGCGGCGTCCTCTCGCAGTCCATCGCCCAGGTCGAGGCGGGCATGGACCGCAAGCCGAACAAAATAGAGCGCCTGGGGACCACCACGAAGACGGAGGCCGAGATCCAGGCGTTTCTACGGAGCGTAAGCGGCCAGTGGACGGCCTCGAACTACGACCTCTGGACGCACAACTGCAACAACTTTTCCGAGTGCGTGGTGAACTTTTTATGTGGGACCTCGATTCCGAAGTGGATCCTGTACTTCCCCACGGAGATCCTCCAGACGCCCCTGGGCCAGATGCTCGCGCCGATGCTGGGCACGCAGCAGGACGCCCTGAACGGCCAGCTGGGCACGCGGGGCTACGTGGCGCCCGTTGCGCCGCCGGCGGTGGCTCCGGCGGACGCCATGTCCGTGACGATCAAGCCGGCCACGGGCAACGCCGCCCAAAGAACACTCTCTCTGGCAAAGACGGCGACGGTCGGCGACTTGCGGGTGGCGTTATCGGTCGACGCCACGCCGCGCTTCGTCTTCATGGGCAAGCTGTTGACGGACGACGCCAAGACGCTCCAGTCATACGGCGTCGCCGACGGCCTCACGGTGCTGCAGGTCGCCGGCCGCGGCAGCCCCGCGGCGTCGCCCACCGCCGCCCCACCAACGCCGCCCGTGATGCCCTCGACAGCCCAAGATTCGGCCATCGCGCGCGCCGAGGCGGCCGGCGGCGCCGGCGTCCTGCGGACGCTCCACAAGATACTGTCCAACGTGGCGCACCACCCGGCCGAGGCCAAGTACCGGACGCTCAAGACGGCGAACGCGGCCTTCCGGCGCAAGTGCCTGGACCACGACGGGGCGCGCGACGTCCTGCTCTGCGCGGGCTTCGTCGCGGGCGAGGGCGTCCTGACGGTGACGCCGTCGGCGACGGCCTACCCCGTGCTCACGCGGGTGGAACGGGCGCTCAGCGCGCGGCTGGACGCGCTCGAGGCCTCGGCATCGCCCGCCCAGGCACCGGACCTGGGCGCGCTCATGGCCGGCATGGGCGGTGCCGGCATGGGCGGCGGCGGGATGCCAGACCCCGCGATGATGCAGCAGATGATGCAGGGCATGGGCGGCCCGGGCAGCCCGGGCGGCATGAGCGAGATGATGGCCGGCCTGCAGCAGAACCCAGCCTTGATAGCCCAGGTCCAGCGCATGATGGCGGACCCCGCGGCCATGGAGCGCGCCATGGCCACGGTCCGCTCGAACCCGCAGATGGCCCAGATGCTCGCGCAGCGCATGGGCATGGGCGGTGGCGCGGGCGGCGCGGGCGGCATGGGCGGCATGCCGGACCCTGCGATGATGCAGCAGATGATGCGGGACCCGGCCATGATGCAGATGGCCCAGCAGATGATGGGCGGCGGCGGCGCGCCTCCCCTCGGCGCGCCGCCCCTCGGCGGCGGCGGCGCGCTGGCCGCGGCGCTCGCGGGCCTGAACCCCGGCGGCGCCGCGGCGCCGCCCGCGGCTTCCGCGGCGGCGGCCCGGTGCCAGTGTGGCAACTTCGCGACGCCGGGCCACGCCAATTGCAACGCGTGCCGCCGGCGGCCACCGTGAACGGGAACGGCGGTGGCGTTTCCCTCTACGTCCCCCCCATAGTTAAGTCGTAGTACACGTTTATGCACGACATACTAGTACAAAACTTTACGACGACTAGTAATCTCCGTCGCTTTCGACCGCATCCTCGAGATCAGCCGGTTCGCCACATTTGTGCTTGGCCATGCATGCATTACAGCACGTGTAGGAACAGGCGTGCAGGGCTCCAAATTCCGGGTCCTCGCCGGCGGCCGACCCTCTCTGAGTCCACCACCGTTTCATCCGAGGAATTCTCCCAGTATCGTGTCGCCACCGCGCGCCTTGGCGTCGCGTCCGGTGGGCGGCGCAATATACGTCGGCGGAACCAAAGCTATGGCATATGTCACATTTGCCCAATCGAGAACTTTGGTGGACGGTGCAATACGCGACAGGGCAGCCCTCCGCGTGTGCGCATGTGCTCGGCTCGAACCGTACTCGCCGACCCCATAGCCACCCGTCCTCTATTAAAATTTCGCCGACCCCACTGCCGTGGTTGACGCAGACTGCGTCTCCGCAGCTATCCGCGGCACAGGCGCGTGTCTCGCAGCCCGACGAGGCGCAGTGGACGACCACCTCGCCGACGTATCCCGGCTGGTCGCCAGTGTACAAGTGGCTAAGGAATTTAACTTTCTCAGTAGTGCGTAGCGGCCGTCGCCTCGTGCCGTCACCGCCGTCGTCGTCGCCGTGGGCCAGATCCACATGGAATGGGGGCCTCTCGCGTCGGGCGCGCCGAGCGCGCAGCTTCGGCCTCTCGTTCGGGTAGTCCTCTGGGGGCTTCTCGTCGCGCGCTTCGTCCACCGCGCGCTCCAGCAGTTTACACACGCATCCGCACATGTGCAGCTCATTGTCGTCGACGAAACGTAAGACGAGACCAGTCGTCAGCTCATTCAAGCCAAACGTAGATGGATGCGGGTCAGCTGGAGGCAGCGCACGAGGCATTGCGTACAATGACCGCCGCGCCTTTTTGGCAGGGAGAGGAGCAAACTCTCCGTAGTCTCCGCCGCAGCACGCGTCCACGAATACCTACCAGATGGATGCCCAGCAGAGCGATCACACTGGTGCTGGTGTCCGTAAACGTCTCAAAAGACCAGACCACGAGAGTCGCGCGCAAGGACTTAAATCGCGCGTGAAAAAAACCCGTGGCGAGTGATGGTCGATCGATCGCGACCGGTCCGGGGGCTCCGCCCACTAGTCCCAGCACCGTAACAAGATAGGACGTTACCCAACCGCTTGGGCCGTCGGGAGGGGGATTACGATGAACAATTACTTAGAGCTCCCGCGCCAGGTAGGACTTCTTGTCCTCGTCGTCGACGAGCACCGAGAGAGTCTTCCGCAGCAGCTTCAGGCCCGCGAGCTGCCGCCGCGACACCTCGGTGATCAACGTCTTGTGGACGTTGAGCTGTTTTAAATGAGGCGCACGCCCCGCCGCCAGCGAGAACATGAGTTTTTGTACGCCCGCGTCGGTGAGCTCGTTGTAGGACAGGTCTATGACTTCGAGGCCGACCTCGTTTTCAAGCAATTCGTAATTCTTCGGTGACAGCGCGTTTACCACTTCTACTACATCATCATCCGTCAACGACAAACACCGCAGCTCGCACTTCACACACGTCTTATCGACCACAGACTTCATAATGGACGGGAACTTGTCCGATCGGAGCCCTTTTTTAACCTGGCGCACCATCTTGTCCATGTCGGCCTTCGTCTTCATCTTCTTCTCAAACTCGAGGAGAGGCAGCTTCTCCGGCATGAGGGTAATACCTTCCACCTTCGCGGCGGCCGCCTTCGCAAGATCCCGGTGCAGGTGACTCAGGCGCTCCCGCACCGGCGCCCAGCCCCGCTCGCCCACCATCTTTTTCAAGTGCCTTTCGGCGTCACTGATGTCGCACTCCTTCGCCTTGAGCGCCGGGTCCATCTGGTCGGCGCCGGGCCCCTGCACGCCCTTCTTGCTAAACTCCCACTCGCCCTCGTTCTCGTGGTCGCCTCCATATTTCTCGTCGCACCCCTCCCGACACCCACCGTTCACGTCGCAGTGCTCCGAGCTGAAATCCGTGACCTTGAAGCGGCCGCGACATTCCCCGACGATGCGCCCGTCCACCTTGTGGCAGGCGTACCACTTGACCATGAGGTCCAGATTGTACGTCGCGAACATCTTGCCCTTGCGCGCATGGATCAAGCACTCGCCCGTATCTCTATAACAGTTCCGCAGCCGGATGCGGTAGTCTTGGGTCTCATAAATGGTCTGCTGGTCCAGGTTCAGCTCCAGCCAGTCCTTGAGCCAGCCACCCTTGGCGCACATGTCGATCTCGCTCCAGTGGTACCGGTCGCGGTTATTCTTAGCTTCCTTATCTGCTTCCGTCACCTCCCCGGTGGCGAAGCCGCCGGTCGGCGCGACGGCGCTCGGGCTGGCGTAGTGCTCCATGGCGGCCATGGCGTGGCGGTGGGCTGCCTGCTGGCGTTTACGGGCTGCCTGCTGGCGTTGATGGGCTTTGCTCCGTCCAGTGCTCCGACAAGCTCGGATGAGCTGCTCGAATTCGCACCTAACTGCCGGGTTTTAGGTGCCGCGAGCTTCCGTACTAGCGGGCCTAGTCGCAAAAAGTAGTCACGCACAAACGCGAGCACTCTTCCCGGGAAACAAGAGTCCCTTCTTAGAGCCTCCCCATGAGGATGTTGTTCAGGACGGTGCGCCGGTTCCGGTCCTCCACGAAGCGCTGGGCCGCCGAGCCGTCGCCGTGCTTGACGGCCCCCGCGAGGCGCGGGTTGATGGCGCGCGACTCGAGGGCCCGCCGCTCGTGGGCCCGCAGGTCGCGCAGGGCCTCCTTCTTGCCCCCCAGGAAACTTCCGAGGTACTTGCGCGGCGAGGGCGCGGGCGGCGTCGTGTACCACTGCTTCCGCCGTCGGGCCTTGCGCGTGAGCGCGGGGAGCTGCAGGTCACTACGGCGCGCGGCGACGCGGCGGTTCGCGGCCGTCCGCGGGCCGGCCTGGTAGTCGGCGTCGACGTCGACGATGCGCGGCCCGGCCGCGACGACAGGGAACCGCCGCCGGCGCGGCTTTTCCTCCAGGCGCGGTTTCCTACGCCGGCGCGGCTGGGGCTCCTCCTCCGAAAAGCGCGGCGCCTTCTCCTCGGAGAAGCGCGGCGTCGTCCGGAACGACCGCCCGGGCCCGTCCTCGGGCGACGGCGCCGGCAGCGTAACACTAAACCGCTTGGCGGCGACCGTGTGGTGCGAACTCCGCTTCGCCTGTTCCGTCGAGGGGATCTGCAGGCCCACCCGCAATTTCGGCTCCGTCCGCACAAAATGCTCAGGGTTGATGTCCCGCTCCGCGCCCTTCCACCCGGGTAGTAAGGGCGGCGTCTTCGCCGGTAATGGAGCGAGCTCTTTACGCGGCGGCCAGGATGATCGAGTCAGGTCCGTTTTCGTGTGCACGTCGCGCAGGGGCTTCGCCCTCGGTTTGGGCGCGTCCACGAGCTCCCAGTTCCACCAGTCGCCGTTGCGGCCGGCGGCCCCGGGTTGAGCACGAGCCCGTTCCGGCGACGGACCTTGTCTACGTTTATTGAGGGGGTCGTTCTTGTCCGCGACCCAATTTAATGTAGTGCCCGTGTTCGTGAGGCCCGGGATGCGCAGGCCTTGCCTTAGTTTGGCCGGGGACTCCTTGGGCGGGCTCGCCTGGAGCTCCTGCAGGGCCGCGAGCTGGGCCCGCAGTTGCCTGATCTCCGCCTGCTCGTCCATGGTTCGTGCGTGAAAGGGCAGCCCTCGTGAGCGCGCGGCGTTGCGTTGAGAGAATGGTTCAGCGGACACGCACGCTAGACTAGCCTATGCTACGACGAAGCGATGTGGCGTTGCGTTGGCTGCGAAGTGAGACGGTGCACGCAAACGGCTTCGTCGTTTTGGTAGTACGGGGTTCGTCTGTAGCTCTCTTTGGAGGGGCTGGAGGAGATGGGGCGTTCCTTCAGCATCTGTGCGAGCGAGGAGCCGATAGGCCGTCCGGGTTTTACCGAAAATGCACGATCTCTCACGATGTGCCAGCGTGATATCGTGAAGCGCGGGCAGACCTCGCAAGTGAGAACGCTTGCCACTTTGCACAGCTCTGAGCTTCCGCTGCTGGGCAGCACTCGGGCAGCTTCGCAGTCTTGTCTAGGATCACTTTTCGAGCACAAGAGCAGGCAGTCCACAGCACACAAGCTAGCGTGACGATCGAACAGGAGCACGGGCAGCACAAACAACGATGCGCCGCCCGGCCTGGACCGACCCCGAGAGGGACAAGGAATCGCAGGCGGCAGACGACGATGCCTCCGAGCTGGACGACGACGGCATCGATCGCAACCCCTGCAAGTTCCCTGATCTCCTGTTCGCCATCGCCTTCGCCGCGATGGTCTGCTGTATTATTTACACCGCGTTCTATTACCAGTACGCAGGACGGGTGGATTTCGACGACGCCGCCGAGTCCGCCGCCGGCAATCTCTTCGCAGTCCTCATCGCGTCCTACGCGTCCGCGGCCGTCGTGAGTCAGATCATAGCATCGATTGCGCTGCGGTCTGGTAGTTCAGCGCTGGACGTGGTACTTGGCGCTTCCAATGCGCTCGTCCTAACAGGCTCGGTCCTCGCGTTCATCTGGGTCGACGCCTGGGCGGGCTGCGCTTTGTTAGCCGTATGCGTCGTGGGCGGCGCCTTCCAGGTGCTCGCGCGGAGCGACAGGTCCGAATTCGCGGCAGAGACCACGTGCGTCGGCTGCGAGGCAGTGCTCGATTACGCGTCGCTCGAAGCCGGCGCGTTTGTAATAACCGTAGTAGGCGCGCTGGTCTTCGGGACCTTCTCGGTGGCGTTATACGGCTACTACGCCTTCCAAGCCAGTGATGATGACGGCGATGTGTCCTTGATCCTCGCCTGTCTCGGCTTTGCGCTGTGCTTTTTCTGGGCGCAACAAGTGTTGAAGTATATCATTGTCTGCGCAACCGCCTCGACGGCGTCCGGCTGGTGGTTCTCAAAGGCGAACACGGCACCAATCGCGGCCTTTTGTCGGGCAGTGACGTATCACTACGGATCTATTTGTTTTGGCAGCCTCATCGTGGCACCCGTTGAATGTGTATCGACCTCGGTTAACTTTGTGAAGCGTAAAAGTGCGAGGGCCGAGGGCGGCACCGCGTATTCCGTGCTCGCGTGCTGCTCGTATTGCGTGACCTCTCTGCTCCAGTGCTGCGAAAATATACTGGACTACTGTAACAAGTTCGCGTTTGTGTACGTGGGCACCAGAGGCGCCTCGTATGCCTACGCGAGCATGCAGATCGTGTCGCTGTTCGACACCCAATCATGTATCGCCGCGGGCGCCGACTTCTACGCCGAGACCGTGATGGTTATGTCGAGTATTGGCATCGGGGCGGCGACCGCGGCCTTTGCTGTCGGGCTCACAAACGACAGCACCGAGCTGGAGGCTTCGTACGTCGTCGCCGTTTTGGCGGGCGCCGGCGGTTACGGCGTCGCGGCGACGGCTTTCTCCGTGATCGAAGCGGCGAACAAAGCGGCGCTGGTACTGTTCCTGGAGGATCCCGACGCGCTGAAACGAAGCCACGAGAGCGACTTCGACCGGCTCTCAAGCATCTGGCACCTCCTTGGGAAGGAGGTCGCGGACCTGCCCGAGGAGTTCGAGCCGCTCCAGGCAGCAGGCGGGGAGGACCCGTTTGCGTAGTAATACTTTGTAGTAACTACGCGCCCCTCAGTAATCGTCCTCGGCGTTGGGGTCCGCGCAGGCGCGAACCCGGAACGTCTCGTGGTCGGCCTTCTCCCAGGAGCCGTCTTTCTTCTGCCGCGTGACGAATTTGTCGAGGACGCGCGTCACGCCGGTCCGCGGGCCCGGGGACTGGAGGTTCCGCGAGCGAATAAAGCGGTGCTCCTCGCGGTGGACGAGTACCGATCTGCCGCCCGTGTCGGCGAGGCGGACCCTGTAAGGTATTTTCGAGGCCGCACCGACGTCGACGTCCACTTGGATCACTTCGCCCGCCGCCCAGTCCGTGTGGACGTCCTCGGGGTCCTCGACCGCCACGCAAACAAAGTCCCCCACGCCGAACCGCCGCGTCTTCGTCGGGTTCAGCGGCAGGCACGCGATGGAGAACTCCGCGCCGCCCGGGACGTCCCCATCGAAGCAGATTTCGGACCTACAAAAGTTCTTCTTGTCCTCCGGCACGCTGATCAATTTGCCCAGGGGCGGGTTCAACTTGACGACGTAGGGGAAGAGGTCCCGGGGGTCGTGCGGGTTCGGCTCGTTGATGGACTGGACCGCGCCGGGCAGCCAGCCGAAGCCGCCCCCGAGCGAGCACACGACGCGGTCGCTCCGCTGGAAGCGCCGCGGCGGCGGAGTCGACAGGTAGTCGTAGCCGGGCGGCAGCGGCTCCCGCCCGTCGGTGAACCGGGCGGCGGCCTCGGCGAGGTCCCGCTCCAGCTGTTCGTTCGAGTCGTACCCCGGCGGCAGCGCGCCCGTCTCCTTCCAGCGCTCGAGGTCGTCGAGGTCCGACAACAACTGCTCGCGCTCGGGGTCGGCGCGCCGCGGCGGGTCGACGTCGTAGTCGTCGCGGCTGCGCGAGCGGCTGCGGGACGGCCGGCTGGCCATTAGGGTGCAAGGGTGGGTGCCCTGTTCGCGGTTATTGCGTCGCGCCGATGGGTTCTGGCGGACCACAACCTTCGGTGCGGGCCCTTAGGTTGCGCAGCGGAGCCTGGTGCTTGTCTACTGTCAGGCGCGCGCTGGCCGGGGCGCACGTTCTCGACGTCTGGGAGGGCGGGTTTTTATTCGCGTTTTTTGTGACTTGGAGGTCCCATACTCGAGCTACACATACGCAGACAACTAGGTAAACTACAGAGCCTCGTCATTTCTTCTACTCCTTCTGCTGGAGCAGCGGTCCGGCCAGCAGAGCGCGTGGTGGCGGACAACCAGCCCACCGCCTATCCAGCTGCACAGGGGCGTATGGAGCACCTACGCGTCCTGACGGCACGCAGAGGCACGGACAGGCTCTCATTGCATCACCACGTAGTGCCACGACGAGAAAAATCGTAACCGAAGACACGTGGTTCCGAACGACGGCGCGCCCCGCGCAGGTGCTAAAACCATGGCCGCGGACAAGGTTCCGGTCACGATCCTCACGGGCTTCCTCGGCGCCGGCAAGACGACGCTGCTCAACCGCATTCTGACAGCGCAGCACGGCAAGAAGATCGCCGTCATCGAGAACGAGTTCGGGGAGGTGGGTATTGATGACGCCCTCATCAAGCCGAAGTTGAAGACGGAGACGGACGAGGACGTCATCGAGATGATGAACGGGTGCATCTGCTGCACCGTGCGCCAGGACCTGGTGGAGGTGCTGAAGAAGCTCGCGAAGCGGAGCGAGAAGGGCCTGAAATTGGATGCGATCGTGATCGAGACCACGGGCCTGGCGGACCCGGCGCCCGTGGCCCAGACGTTCTTCGTGGACGACGACGTGAAGGACTTTTGCATTTTGGACGGCATCATTACCTTGGTGGACGCGAAGCACGTCGTCCAACACTTGGACGATGAAAAGCCCGAGGGCGCGGAGAACGAGGCCGTGGAGCAGGTGGCTTTCGCGGATCGATTGATCCTGAACAAGACGGATTTAGTGGATGAAGCCGAGTTGAAGGCCGTGGAGGCGCGATTACGGGCCATTAATAAGTTCGCCCCCATCCACCGCTGCTCCCAGGCCAACGTCTCCGTCGACTCGGTCCTTGGCATCAAGGCCTTCGACCTCAAGAAAACGTTGGAGATGGACCCCGAGTTCCTCAACACGGAGGGCGAGCACGAGCACGACGCGTCGGTCACGTCCGTCGGCATCACCGTGGACGGGGAGGTGGACCGAGGGAAGTTCAACGCCTGGCTCGAGCCCATCGTCACGGAGAAGGGCGTGGACATCTACCGCATGAAGGGATTGATAGCTATCGCCGGCGACGAAAAGAAATACGTCTACCACGCGGTGCACATGATCTACTCGGGCGCCTACACGGAGCCGTGGGGCGACGAGGAGCGGTGCTGCAAGCTCATGTTCATCGGCAAAAATTTAGACCAGGCCGAGCTCGAGGCGGGCTTCGCCAAGTGCCGCGTCGAAGGGAACGCGGCGAAGAAGCAGCGGACGGCGTGACGCGCTCCCTTCCACCCTCCCCCCCTAAGTTGACCCCATGTAGAAAGCATATATAGACCGTGGTTAGTCACTCCTTACTAGTGACCAGGTGGACGGGTTTTCTGAGCACGCAAATAACACTTTTTTTGAAGCGGCGGACGCAGGCGTCGCTGCAAGCGGGACGAGACACGTAGTATTTTAGAGTTCGTGTTCGTGCGCCGGCCCACCAAGGATCGATGGCGCCAATCGATGCCGACGGTAGCCCAAACATTGAGACACTGGCATCCAATGCCGGCGAGGCACTAGCATTCAACGCGGCGGCGCGCGCCGCCGACACTGCCGAAGCAGCCAGGGCCGCTGCCGAGGCGGCTATCCAATCGGCACTGGCAGCGGTCGACCGGAACGGCGCGACGCCGGCGCCGCCGGCGCCACCGGCCGATGCACCACCGGCACCACCGCCGGACGAGCCGTCGGCCGCGGCCCTCGCGTGGCTGGCCGACGGGCCGGGCGATGCGGGCGCGAAGTCCGTCGCCGCTATCGGCGACGCGCTGGTCTCCGCGGTGGTCCGGGAGGCCAACACCGCGCAGTTCGCCGAGCTCCTGAAGACGGTGCGCGCGAACCGCGACGACGATTTAGAGATCGCGGCGGTCATGGAGTGCGTCCTCAAGTGGCGCTGCGTCGTGGCGCTCACGCCGGCGGAGCGCGCGGCGGCCATGAGCGCCCTGCCACCAGAAACCGGCGGGAACCCGGGGGCCATCGAGGAGTTCGTGAGCCGGAACACGCACTTGAATTTCGACGACATCCGCTCCATGCCGCTTCAATTAAGAAGACACCTGCTGGCCGCGCGCATGAAGGAGCTGGCGAGCGACGCGGATAAGAAAAGGATGGCGGAGACCGACGAGAAACTGGTCGAGGCAGCGGCCGTCGCGGTCGAGAAGTGCCGCCAGCAGACCCTCGGCGCCGCGTGCTATATTTGTTTGGACGACGAGGCGGCGGAGGGCCTCGTGCGGGGGTGCGCGTGCCGCGGCGAGAGCGGCTACGCGCATGTGTCTTGTTTGGCCCGGCAGGCGCACATCCACTTCGGGGACAACCTGGCCAAGGGCATGCAAAGCGCGGACAACGACGTCGTCTTTGTAAGATGGAACGAGTGCCGCCTGTGCGACCAGTCCTACTACGGGCCCGTGGGCACGGCGATCGCCTGGGCGTGCCTGGCGTCGTACGCGAGCCGGGCGCGGAACGACGGCGTGCTGCTGTCGGCGATGGGTTTGTTGGCGCGGTTTTTGGATTTGGATAAGCGGCACGCCGAGGCGCTCAAAATCCGGGAGGACGCCTGGGAGATCGTCAGACACTGGGAGGACGAGAGCTCGCGCATCGTCGTGCGCGGGGACCTGGCCCAGTCCTACGAGGAGTGCGACCGCTTCGCGGACGCCCTCGAAATTTGGCGCGACCTGTACGAGCGGCAAAAAAAGCTGCGCGGCCCCAAACACGAGCGGACCCTGATGAACCATACTAAAGTGGCGTGGACCCTCATGCATGTCAATGGCCACGCGGAGGCGGCGGGGATCATGCGAGCGACATTGCGCATCGCGGGGCCACAAATGCGGCCCGAGAACGGCGTCTTCCTCTCGCTCCGGTCGACGCTGGCGTACGGCCTCTACCAGAACGAGGCGGCGTCGCTCCTGGATCTGCGGGAGTCGGTCGCGACGTTCGACGCGCTATGCGTCGTGTCGCGGCGCGTCTTCGGGGCGGACCACCCCGTCGTCGCGAAGCGCGAGAAGTGCCTCGGCGAGGCGCGGGAGAAGTTGGCCGCGGCGCGCGCGCTGCCGCGGTGTGCCGTGGCGGCGAGCTATGCGTTCTAGCTGTGTTTGTGTAATTTGTCAATTTTACGGATGGGCGGGTTTTGAATGAGACGGGTTTTGGCTGACATCGCACGTATCTGATCTCCGTACGCGCCGCAGCGATACCTGCGCAGCAACCGGACAACAGGAACGCCTACGGTTACAGCGCACGCTGCAGCCATGGCAGGCAAGGCCATCCAGGCCTACCTGGTCCTCTACAACGCGAGCTGCTTAATAGGCTGGGCCTATGCGTTGTACGCGGGCCTCACGCAGACCGCGGTCCTGGGCGGCGACGTCTGGTCGGCCCTCGGCGACGTCTGGGCCGTGAGCGGCTCTGCCGTGCTCGTAGTGCAGACGGCGATGATCCTGGAGATCTTCCACGCCGGGCTCGGCTTCGTGCGGTCGCCGCTCCCCGTTGTGGCCATGCAGGTCACCTCCCGGCTGTGGGTGATGCTCTGCCCCGCGTACGGCGACGGCACCTCGAGCTGGACCGGCCTCATGGTCCTCAGCTGGGCGACCGTCGAGATCATCCGGTACGCCTTCTACCTGGCGGCGTTACTCTCCAAGGAGGTGCCCTACCCCATCTTCTGGGCGCGCTACTCGGCCTTTGCTCTGTTGTACCCGACCGGCATCGCGGGCGAGCTGGGCACGGCCTACGTCGCGTTGCAAACCCCGGAGCTCACCGCCTTCCATTCAATAATCAAGTGCATCATGTACCTCTACGTCCCGGGCGGGCCCTTCATGTACCTGAACATGGTCGGGAACCGGAAGTCCGCCTTCAAGAAGCGCTTCGCGCCTAAACCCAAGCCCCCGCGCGGCTGCGTCTTCCCCCTGGACAGGAAGGGCCTTCGCAGTACGACGGCGCCGAATAGAGCTGCTATTGCCGCGGCCATCGAGGGGTGCGGGCCCCGCGCGGCCAAGGCCGCCAAGGCCTGCTTAACAGAAAAAGCCTACCGCTTCGGCTACGCGCGCCACGTCAAGGAGTTGGTCCGGCAGGGCGCCTACTCACCTTCGTCGGCCGCCGGCTCGGCCCGCAAGGGGCTGGAGTATTTATATGCGAACTTCGAGTTCGTCGACGGAGCCGGGACCGCGACGCCCTTCGGCGCGGCCATGGGCTCCGGGGCGACCGTGACCGGCCGCTCCCTCAAGTCGGTGAAGCTCCAGGGGAGTGGCGAAAGCACCACGACCTACGCCGTGCCCTACGACGGGGGCTGGCACCCCTCGACGCCCCAAGCGCCGCCTTCTACCATCACCGGCACCGCTCTGAAAGCACAGCTCGACACGTGGGCGAGCACGGGCATCGTGGAGCGGGACGCCGCCGACGCGATGCAGTGGACCTCCTCCTACCTTGCAAAGGGCGGCTCGCTGAGCGACGCGCACTTCGTGCTGATCGGCGCGGGCTCGGCCATGGGCCCCTGCGCGAAGCTGCTGGAGCTCGGCGCGAATGTCGTGGCCATCGACATCCCCGGGAGCTGGGGCAAGGGTTCGAAGCGGCCCGCGTCCGGCGTGTGGAAGCGGCTGTTCGCGCTAGCTGATCAAGGCGGCGGCACGCTCACCGTGCCGGTCGATGCGACGTCGCGGGCCACGAGTCGGGATCGCGACGCCTTGGCGGAGGCCGCGGGCTGCGACCTCATGATGGAGCCGCGCGAGATCGCGGCGTGGCTCGAACAGTGGGTCCAGACGCTCCCGAAGAAGGCGCGCGTGTGCGTCGGCAACTACACCTACTTAGATGGCGAGCTGCACGTCAAGCTGGCGCTGTGCGCCGATTACCTCATTAAGACCGTGCTGGAGGCGTCGGCGAAACTGACCACGCCCGCCGCGTGCGCCTTTCTGTGCACGCCGACGGACGCGCACCTGGTGCCCCGGGAGGTCTACTACGCGGCCCAGGAGGAGTGCGAGGCGCGCTTCCTGAAGTCCTTTGGCTTAGAGAAGCTCTTCAATGTACTCACGCTGGGCAGCAAGCTCCGCCCGAACGTCGAGGCGCCGGTCGAGACGGAGGACGCCAATTTGTACTTGGTGGACGGGCTCAGCGTGGCCCAGGGCCCGAACTACGCCCTGGCCAAGCGCATGCAGCACTGGCGCGCCGTCCAGGCGTTCGAGGGCGGCCACGTCGCGTCGACGATGGTCGCGCCTTCCACGGCGACCGTCAGCGTGATCCACAACAAGATGTTCGCCTGGGCGTATGGGGGCATGCCGGCCTTCGGCTTCGAGATCTTCAAGCAGGAGACGACGAACGCCGTCATGTCCGCGGTACTGATCCACGACGTGCTCAACGACGAGGGCCCGAAGAACCCGAAGAACCGCAGGGCGTTCGGCGTGGCGAACGCGCTGCAGCTCTTCAGCTCGGAGGCGGTGCACGGCGGCCTCTGGCGCGCGCCGTACACCGTGGACTCGCTCGGCGAGGCCTCGGCCCTCATCTACTTCGCGGGCGTGGCCAAGCCGGCCATCCTCGCCGGGGTCTTCACGGCCGTGGCCGTGCGCTTCCTCTTCTAGGCCCGAGTCGCCCGCCGGGGGGTTAAGAATCCGTTCCTAGACCACGTCTCGACGCCCGCGCGGGGTCGAGTTCTTCCGTGAGCACGGCAGACTCAGAGATCGATTGCGCCAGGTTTTTTAGCGTCGGTATAACTCTGCCAGGCCCGGCTAGGGGTCCGCGAGAGATACCGACCGCGCTAAGTCGCGCGGGTTGTGCAGCATAGCGCAACGATGTGCGCAACGAGAGCAGCTTTGCGGCACGCTCTCCTTCTGGTCTTGCACGTCAATCCTTGGAAACTGCCCGGAGCATCCACGTATTACTATAGCCTGTCTCGACAGTGAGTGCCCAAGGGCTGCACCGAAGGCATCATGGGCGCCACCCGAGTGGGCAGCCACACCGTCCCATTACCCACGGACAACATCAAGCGCCGCATGTCGGTCATAGCGCCGCGAGTGGCCGCCCAGCCCCACGCCCGGCCGACGAGCGGCCTGTCGTACGCGCTGCGCAACCGCGTGCAGGAGACGTGCCCGGCGCAGCTCCCGGGCCGGACCGTAGCTTTGTACACGACCGGCGAGGACCGGAACGAGTACGGCTTCCACAAGGCCACATCGGTAAGACCGCGCGTCGTCGACGCCGTCGCGCGCCCGAAGTCGGCGCGCGTGCTCTCCCACCGCCGTACGCGCGCCAAGGCTGTCCGGAAGTGGCTGGGCGAACGCGGCCGGCAGATCGATCGCGTCGACACGGAGTTTGTGGACGCCGAGGAGCTGCGGACGTGCGATGTGTTCTTTGACGCCTTGGGCGACGGTACGAGCGTCTCGTTCCAGTCGATGCGGGACTCGCTGGTTCACTGCTGCGGCTTGACGCCGGATGCAGACGCCCTCGAGCACGTCGTGAAGACGATTATTCGGCGCGGCGACGACGGTTCCAAACACGAATCGACGTGGCGCGGCCCGCACGACGGGCAACGCGCACTCGATAAGGTCGACCCCGTCCCGGCCCTAGACAGGGAGGCGTTCCGATCGTTGTATTTCCACGGCAACGAGGCCTTCTTCGCGGCGGCGGGCGATACGACACTGACCGTGTTTCTCTGGGCGGAGGCGTACCACCGGCGGCGCATGGTCGACGCCACCCTCGAGAAGCGACCGCCGCCGCCGCCGCCGATGGCGAAGGCGGTCCGGGAGCAGTGCCGCCAGGCTCGGAAAGCAGGCTTCGCGAACCGAGGCCATCAGGCTTGGTTGGCGGCTATAGAGAAAGCAGCGGCCATCGAGCTTGCGAGGCCGAGGCCGGTGCTTGCCAATTGGCTCACGGCCTGCTCGCAGCTGGTCATACGCGGCGGCTGGTCCGAAAGGCCGAAGACGCCCGACTGGATCCTGCGCGCCTTCCACGAGCAGCTCCCGGACGAGGAGGAGGCGGTCGAGGAATCGCAGGAGCATCCCCTTGTGCGGCGCGCCCGCGAGGCGACGACGCGGCGACTGAAAGTTGGGGTCAACACAGAGCGCGTGGTGACCAGGCGCCGCCGGGCGCTCGCCGCGCAGCGGGGGGCCGTTCCCGCGTGGAAACCCGCGCGCGGCCGCGCCGACGGGATATGTTATACGCGCGTGCTGCGGACCTCTGTCGGCGATTTCACGGACTCCTACGCGAAGGACCCGTTCCTGCACGCGGCGTCACCCGCCGCGAAAAGGAAAATGAAGGCGTTGAACGGGTCCTATCAGGGGCGCGCGCGCTGACCGGGTAACTTCATACAATTTGCATTCTCAGTGGCATCACCTACTTACACGTGGCGGATCGTCGCCCCAGCTAGCGCAGTGCATCCATCGCGTTTCCGTCCCGAGGCGCGCGAGGCGGACCCTGTCTCCGGCGACGGAGCGCAAGCCCGCTAGGGTGGAAGGCAGACTCTTCCACGGCGCGATCGCGCAGCAGGGTACGACGGCGAAGGGCAGGCGATTCTGACGCGCAAACTCGACGACGTCGCGGGTCGCGCCGCACGGTCGATAGCCGAGTATGCAGCGCGCGCCCGCGACGACGGCGTCGAGCGGTCGGCCGCCCACCGTAGTTGTCGACGTCGCCTGCAGCCACGCGTCGTCGTCGCCGCGCGGCACGCGGAATCGGGCATCGGCGACGTCAAAGGGCTCGTCGCCACCGGTCAGAGCGATTGCGAAGGGATCGACGACGACCAGCCCTTTGACGCCGCGCTTTGCTAATAAGAGCGATAGGGCGCCGTCGCCGCCGGCCACGTCCAGCACGGTGCTGTCGTCGTCTCTCAGTAGTACGCTGCGGAACGCGGGGTTCGCGAGCAGCGCGTCCGCGAACAGCTCGACGTCCTCCGCGTAACCGCGGCCGACGTCATGCATGTATAAACCGTGCGGCCGAAAGGCGCTCAAGTTTTGCATCGCATCGTTCTTGTGCGGCGCGCGCGCAGTTTCACACTGCTGCAGTTTCCAACTCGCGGCAGAGTAGCGCACAGCCTCCTTTTGCACCACTCATATGTGTCAAGTGGACTTCGTGCGTCGAGGCTGCTGTGAGCAAAAAAGAGCAGTCGTGAGAGCATAAAACCCGTGGCGGCGGCGCAAGCGAATTTGGTTCGCAGTCCTTCACACGAGTTCAAAAACAGTGCGGCACAATCGCTTCGGTAGCCGCGAGGACGCTGCGTTGGAGTCGGCATCAATAGTAGCTCTAACGGCGCCGAGGAGCCTCAGACGGTCTCTGCCTGCTCGCGGCGCACAGCCTGCTCGCGGCGCACAACGGGTAAGCGGTCGTCACGCTGAACGCCAGTGGTCCATTGATGCTCTAACAATACACTAAATGGCAGCCTGTCCATCATGCACGTTCCTCAACGCCGCCGACGCGAACGCGTGCGACGTGTGCGGCACGTCATTAGGCAGCGCACCGCCCACTACTGACGCGGCCGCCAAGACGTGTGCCCATTGCACTTTGGAAAACGCGGCCGACGCGAGCGCGTGCATCGCGTGTGGCGCCTGGTGGTGCCCGCGGTGCACGCGCTGCGTGCCCGCGGCCGTCGCGTGCTGCGACGTCTGCGGCTACCCGGACGACGTGGCGGCCGAAGGGGCGAATGACGCCGCCGCCGCGGCACCGATCGCGCCCGAGGACGTCGCGAAGGACTACCGGCCGCGCCGCGTCGAGCGCGCGCTCGCGGCGATGCCCACGGATGCCCTGGAGCGCATCGTCGACGAGCCGGCGCGCTTCGTGGCCCTAGCGTGCGGCGAGGTGCCGCCGGCGCCGCGGCCCGTCGGCCGCGTCGCCGACCCGGAGCCGGCTCCCGGGGCCGTGGCCGACGTGTCTGACGGTGGCGACGGTTCCGGCTCCGAGGACTCGGACGATGCGGATGATTACGCGGCGGCGGAGAAGATGCTGGGGGATGCGTCGTCCTGTCCCGTCTGCGGCGCGTCTGCCACGACGCGCGACCTCCTCGTGGCGCACTGTATCGCCACGCACGTCTGGGAAGAGGACGAGGCGCGGCAGCGGCGGGCCGCGCGGCCGCCGAGGAAGAAGAAGCGGCGCCGAAGACCCCCAGCCGAGACCAGCCGCAACGAAGAAGACGACGACGACCTGGACGATTTTATTGTGGCCGACGACGAGGAGCTCGAGGAGTACGACTCCGGGGAAGAGGATGTGTAATATGATTCTTGTACGACATTCTCCAAACCCATAAACGCCCGCCCCTTCTCGGAGAGCTTGCGCAGCGCGGCGTAATGTGACAACATATATTTACCACCCGACGAGTGTCCGCGCCTCCTCGCCCAACTTTTTTCGAGCCCTATCCCGCCGCTCGTTCAGCTCCGCGACCTCGACCTTCGCCGCGCAGAGCCCCGAAACGAGGCTATCGTGCGTCGCCGCACTATTTGACCGCTCCGCCTCTAGCGATGCGCGTTTGGTATCGCGTGCCTCGCGCTTCGCCGCCAGCTCCTGCTTGAGCTCGTCCACTTTCAGCAAATTCGTGCGCACGATGTCGGACCAGGCGTTCTTGAGCGTCGCGTGCTGCGCCTCCAGGGCCGTGATCTGCTCTTTGTACTCCGCCTCCTGTCGGTTCCAAGTTACTTCTTCGAGGTAGCGCCGCTCCCTCTCCTCATCTTCGATGGACGTCGTGGAGGCGCTCGTGGCGTCGTCGGCCATTTTGCTGCGGCGGGGTCGAGAGCGCTTTGGGTCCCGGTGAGCGTCGTTGCGCTCGTGCGACCGATGAGCCTTTAGTGGTGCGCTGCGGCCAGAATCTATTCTTGTGACGAGCTACTATGACCGCGTCAGCTAGCCTACTCCGCGCGCCGCTGCGCTTTTTGTTGCGCTGTGTCTTTACGGCTAACGTGCGGGTATTGTCTGGCAAGTTCATTCACTCACATTTTACTTTGATGACTCTCTAGCGGCGCGTACTACATCACAGGAAGCTAACGACGCGCCGGGAGTTCTCCTCCCGGCCCATGCGCACGAGGCGTGCCTCGGCGGAAATCGCAGCGTAGCGGGCCTGCTGGGCGAGGGCGTGGCGCGTCTTGCGCCGCACCGGTTGCAACTCAAAGACGTAGATGGCGGGGGCCGCTCGCCCCTTTTCGCAAAGCTTCCGCATCATCAGCATCGTCCACCGGCGAGCAAACCGCGACATCATTGGCATCGCCTTGTACAAGTGCAATTCGGCCTCGTAGGGATGATCACGGTACCAGTCTACTTGCCAGCCGTCGGCTACTCTCTGCTCTAAGAACACGACTCCTCCCTGCCATCGGGGGTCCCACTCCTCCCTTTCGCTCTCGGGAATCAAGGCATCGGCCCTGTACCGCATCAAAAGCTGCGCTATGCTCGAACAGCCCCGCCACCCGCCCAGACCCGGCACGTAGGTTTTAGACGGCGAGTATGAGAAAAAACGTTTGAGGACGTCGTAGGCCTCCTTGCCGATACCCTGATTCGGTTCGGGCCAGGTTAATAGTGCCATCGCCCGATGCAAATCCGCGCGGAGAATGACCAGCGTGCTACCTCCGGCCCACGGAGGCGCAGTGGGGCTCCTCGTGGGCTTCCCCTTTCCGATGAGTGCCCACGACCCGTCTGCAAATTGCATACAACCGCGCTGGTTCGGGAGATCCACGTGAGCCACGACCTCCGGATAGTGCGCGCTCGCCGCCAAGCTCATCGATCTAATCTCATCGTCTCTCCGATATCCCCTAACCGGGCGGCGGCCCGTCCCGAACGGCAGCACCTCATTCCGTCCGTAACCAATTCGTCTGTATTGACCCTTGTAAATTATCATGTCTCCCTCCCTCGCATCTGCGTGCCTTAAGTAATCCTCGCAGTCCGTGTCAGCATCAAACATGGCCGCCCTGCTTTGAGTCAGCGTCTACTGTAGGCCACACACGTGCTCACAGCAGTTCGCAGCGCGTCAGAGCCGGTTCCTATGGGGCCAAGTGGTCGCGCGCGGATGCAGCGCCGACCGTGCGTAGCAAAGTGCTGAGTGTTGTGTTTTTGACCTGAGAGTCGTCACGGGTTTTTTTCAAAACTTTAACACGAAAGCGTAGACCGCAAATACCAAGAGTCTCTCCTGGACGCAAATACCCCCTCCGAGCATCAGATTCGAAGCTGTCCGGGCGAGCGCTAAATATTTTGGCAGATGCTCGATCTCCACGCAAAGCTTTACGGCCCATTGGGAATCTTAATAAGAAGCTACAGAGCTGCGACGGCGCCTCGGCCACTGTATTAAGAAGACTTGCGCTCGGCGACCGGCGACGGGGCAGCCGTTGCAAGCTTAAGGGGGCAGCCCACCGCCACAGCCAGCACCCCAAAGGACGCGACCATGGCGCAGCGGGCTGCGAAGGCCGGGAAGGCGCCCCCGCCGTCGCACCCGAAGCGGCTCCTCCGGGACTTTGTCAACAAAATCGACCAGGCCACCATGTGCCGCGGCGCCGCCGTCGCGCTCGCGCTCCTCGCGCACCTCCCGGCGCTGTACGAGAGCGACCTGCGGGCCGTGCTGGACCCCGCGGACGCTAGTGAGGTGAGTGCGTTCGAGGCCTTACGGGCGTGTGTTATGGAAGTGGACAATGGAGGCGCGCGGCGGCCCATGAGCTGCGTTATGACCTACGCTCTCAGTGGCTCCGGCGTGTTCACGAAACGGCTTGTTAATGTGTTGCTGCACGGCCGCGTGGCGTGGCGCGCGTTCGACGTCGCGCACGGCATCACGGGCGACGCCTGTGCCGCTCTGGCGGGCGTCGGTTTGGTGCTCTGCGCGCACCCGCTCCACGCGGAATGTGTGAGCTGGACCGGCGCGCGGCCCTTGCTCCTGGCCACGTGTTTGGCGCTGGAGGCCGTGAAGCGCAGTCTCGCCGGGGATGCGAGACTCGGCGCCGCGTTCACGTTTATGGCGTGCGCCGCGCACGCCGCGGCGGCGGGCGCGCCCGCGCTAGCCTTCGCGGCGCGGGGCGACGACCTCGTGCCGTCCATCCTGGCGGCCTGCCTGGGCGCCTGGCTCTTTCTTGGTGTCGACGGCTCGCGCGCCTACGACGCGCAAGCCCCGCCGCCGCGGCCTATTCAACTCCCGCCCCGCGAGTGGTACGCGGGTTGCCGCGACGGGCTGGCGTCATTAGCGTGGTACCTCGCCTCGTTCATCATCCCGCCGGAGAACCCGCCGGCCCTGAACTACGCGCTCTTCGACCGGGCGCAGCTCTCGCACCCGAGCCTCGCGTCGCAGCGGACGCTCTACGCTTCACTAGCGCTAGGGTTGCTGATATTATTGGTAACCTTGCGGCGCCGCCACGCCGCGCGCGTCGCCCTCCGCTACGCCGGCGCGTTCACCGTGACCGTCGTAATAGCCTCGGCGGGCATAGCCGGCGGCGTCACGGACCGCGTCGCCTACCTGCCGTCCATCGTGGTCGCGTGCGCCCTCAGTATTGGTGTCGCATATTGCCGCGGCCGCGGGCCCGCCGTCGCGCCCCATCAGGAACTGTACGAGGACTCGGAGGCCTCGTCGTCGAATGACGAGACCCCCCGCCAGAGGCGCAGGCGCGGGGCCCCGAGCGGCCTCGCCAGGGTCGCGACGGACTGCTGCGTGGCCCTCGCCGCCTGCTGCGCGGGCCTCCAGGCGCTGCGGGGCCACGTCCGCGCGCAGCCCTACGCCAGCGAGCTCGCGCTGTTCCGGGCCGCGACGCGGGCGGCGCCCGACGACGCCCAGGCCTGGCACGAGTTGGGGGACGTGTTCCGCGCGTCCGAGGACCTGGACGAGCCCTGGTTCAGGGACGTGGACGCGATGCGGGCCTACGAGGCGGCCGTGGACGCGGGCCGGGAGCCGGAGCCGTGCGGGCTGCTGGCCCTGCGGGCTCCCGCGGTCCCATCGATCATCGCGAGCTGCTACGAAGCGCGCGCGGACGTCCTGGGGCGCGGGTCGCGCCGGGGCGTCATGGAGCTCTTCGAGGCGGCCAAGTGGCACTCGCGGGCCGGCGACTTCAGGAAG
>Ga0114994_10000454_pt1 | contig 27534 bp, 19 predicted proteins | sample ArcticOcean_MG_C_9_FD_87043 | JGI IMG/M metagenome (GOLD analysis project Ga0114994, IMG submission 87043) | Marine microbial communities from western Arctic Ocean - ArcticOcean_MG_CB2_152 | ecosystem: Environmental > Aquatic > Marine > Oceanic | place: Arctic Ocean: Canada Basin | collected...
AATAAGACAGATTTCGAAATGAACCTTCACGGACCATATTATTCTGAACTTCTCGGTAACCGCGTCGATAGAAATCGAAGCCTAACTAAAGTCGAAGCGGCGATGCAAGCGGCTAAGACGATCAATGCTCGCCATCTGACCCTTCACGTTGGTCATTATGGGGAGATGAGTAGAGGCGCTGAAGCTAATGGAAGAGCCGCAACCGTATTCTCGGGAGTCGTTGACCGAATCCATGAGATTTGGAATGATGATGAAGATGAATACCCGGTATTCCCTTGGCTCAAAGAAGGAACACCGTCAAAGATCGGTGTAGAAACTAGTGGACGTCAAGAATTATGGGGAACGCTTGAGGAAGTTCTCGAAGTTGTAAATCACGTAGAGGGCACAATACCAGTGCTCAATCTTGCCCATATCCACGCCCGTGGCCATGGACGTCTGCGCACATCTGAGGATTATGGCGAATTATTCGACCAAGTTAGAGAAACCATCGGCACCAAGACCTTCTATTGCCACTTCTCTGGAGTAGATCACCGCGGAGGGAATGCTTCTCACTACACTCAAATCAAGAAGAGTGACCTCAATTTCGAACCTCTGGCTGAATTTATTGTCGAGGACGGAGGCTGGCTTGACATCACACTGATTTCAGATTCACCATTACTTGAGCACGATGCTATGTTCATGCTCCAACAGATAGAGCGCAGTAAACACCGCCAACTTGAACAAAAGGCCAGAGAAGACCGCAGACGCATTCTTGCTGCACAACAAAATATCTCACCTGAGGAGCTGGCTGAACGTGAAAAAGCAGAAAGTGAAAAGCGAGAAACCGAAGAGAAAGAGTCTCTCGAAGAAATGAAAGTTGAACCGGAAAAGGCTGTGGAAGTGGCTGAGGATGCCAAAGAGACAGTGGAAGTGGAAGAAAAAACCGCTGAGAAGTCTACTGAGAAGTCTACTGAGAAGACGGCTGCTAAGGCAGATGATAAAGTCGAGAATAACGATGACCTCTTTGCCAGTGACGTAGATGAAGACCTCTTCTGAATAGCAGATAGGGGCTGGATGAGGATGCCGAATATCCTCTATTCATTCCGACGCTGCCCTTACGCAATTCGGGCCCGAATGGCCATTGCGCTTTCCACAAATAAATGCCAAGTTCGAGAAGTTGAACTTCGTGATCGGCCTGCCCATATGTTGGAAATTTCTCCAAAGGGAACCGTACCGGTATTGCTGCTTGCAGATGGCATCATCCTCGAAGAGAGTCTCGACATCATGGCATGGGCTCTGGACGGAATCTTGACACCGAGTGAGTCTGATCTTGACTTGATTACTAAAAATGACGAGGAGTTCAAGGTAAATCTAGACCGTTACAAATATCCTAACCGCTACGATGAAGACTATGATTACAAGGTTTATCGTGATGCTGCAGTATCTTTTCTCGATACCTTAGAACAAAGATTGACGCTACATAAAAACCTCTCAGATGAGGCGGTTGGATATTGTGATCTCGCCATTCTACCTTTTGTGCGTCAATTCGCCAATATCGACCGTGAATGGTTTAATTCATTGCGATTGCCTCGATTGCATGAATGGCTGGAAGGGCACTTGCAATCGCAACTATTCACCTCGGTGATGCCAAAACTCAAGCGATGGCTCAACGGAGACCCACCAATTATTTTCCCTTTCGAAACCGTATAATCTCCTTCATGTAAAGGGAACCGGCTAAATGCACATGGCAACGCCAACGACTCATGGCCCATATTGCGGTACTCGGTCTTGGTAATTGGGGAAGTGCCATAGCAAGCCTGTGGCTTGCCGATGGCCATCAGGTCAAAGGCTGGACCATCGAGCAAGAAGTATACGAATCTATTACCATGGATGGGGTGAATAAGAAATATCTCCCAGACCATTCATTACAAGGTCTCGATGTGACTATGCGTCTGAATGAGGCTCTCGATAGTGTGGAAATTGTAGTCTTTGCCTTACCTTCTGCTGTAATTCTAGATGTGGTGAAAGATTCCCTTGAATTCATCAGACCCGGACATGTTATTCTCGACCTTGCCAAAGGTCTAGCTCCAGGGCAGAAATTGATATCTGAGGCCATAGAATCAATGCTAAGAGATGCGAAGATGAGCAATCCTCTCGCACTATTGACTGGGCCTACTATCGCCCCAGAAGCCGCGGCTGGAGTTATTACCACGGCATTGATTGCCAGTGAAGATGCAAGTGTAGCCGCTCGATTAGCCACCACTCTGAGCACTCCAACATTCATTTTGCATGCAGCGAGTGACCCGGTTGGAGCTGAATTATGGGGCGCATTCAAGAATGTCGTCGCCCTTGCTTGCGGCTTGGTTGATGGACTCAAACATACTGGAACCGTCGGTGGTGATAACCTCAAGGCTGCTATTTTCAGTGCTGGTTTTAGAGAAGGCTGCTTATTGTTGCCACGATTAGGAGCAAGGGCTGAAGTTGCATTCGGTCCTGCTGGCTTAGGAGATCTCTATGTCACAGCCACCAGCCCCCATGGACGTAATCGTCGGATGGGTGAAATGTTGGGCCGTGGGTTAACTCTCGAAGAAGCACTTGAGGAGATGATTATGGTCGCTGAAGGAGTTAGAGCGGCACGTATGTTCCGTGATAGAGCAGAGGACATGAATCTGGAAATACCCTTTGTGAAAGCACTGAATACACTACTCGATGACTATATCGACGCAGAGGAATGCTGTCGACGAATGGTCGCACTCTCCTGATGGTCAAGTTCTTCATCTCGCTCATACTGGCAAGTCCATGCAGCCACCCAAGGGTTCGCAAAACACTTCCACCGAACCTTCAGATCTTGAAGCGCGGTTATTTGAATGGATTCGCCAATCTGATTTTGAAACCGTAGCTTGGTCAACCGCTAAGGCTGCCAAGGCATTCAAAGTCACGAAAGATGAAATTTACGAAGCAGTTGCTGCCCTGACCAAAAAAATGCCAAAGCGAATCCAAGTTTATTACTCAGATGGTAATCTTCACATCGCTGCTGAGTGAGATGGAAGACACATTGCTCCTCGATGGGCTTTGTGGCCTGTGCCGACGAAGCGGTAAATTCTTAGTTAAGCGCCTGGTAAAACCTCTAACAATCGGTGAATTGGACAGCGAAGTTGGAAAGAAAACTATCACTGATTTTTCCATAAGTGCAGATTCACTGGTTCTGATACGTGCTGGGAAATCATACATTAGATCGGCGGCAGCGATTCGTACCTTGCTCTACATGCGGTGGAATTGGCGTTGGTTATTTCCATTCGCTTGGCTAATTCCACTGCCACTACGTGATTTCTGTTATTTGCTAGTAGCAAAATCACGTCACTTGTTTTCATCCAAATGATAGCGTTATTTTCACTGTTTCTAAAAATCATCACCTTGCGATGCAATCCAATCGTTTACCACCGCTTCTTCCCATATATCATCGATTGAAAGATTAAGTCGCACAATCGAGAGAAGCGTCAATTCACCTCCGGCACTCGGAAAGGCAACCAATAGGACTTCACCAATAGGTATGGTGAATCCCTTGAGGATTATTTGTTCACGCAATACGCTATACTCCTCACCAGAATATCTATGTTTATCATCACTGTTTATCTCTTTTAGATAAAATGTATCGGGATCGATTTTTATCTGTTGCAATGACTGACTTAGGCGAGCATCATCCAAATCAAGCATCAAACCGATAGCCAATGTAGATTCAGCCATTTGCATAGTCGAAAAGGTGTGGGGTGTGCGTATATTTAGCACACTTATCACCATCTCCTCATGGAGCCACGTATATTGCTCGCTGGCTGGCCAAAACATTGCATCTGAATTTTCCTCACTAATCAATAGCCAGTCATCTGGAGCCGTTGGTGTTGATAGAGGAAGCGAGGATGATAACAGCAATACCGCCATCAGAGTCGAGATTAACACTATTCTCCTTTGCCGGTGGATTGACCATTGCTGGCGAGCAGCCGGACTAACAACAGACAATAGTAATCCAAACGGAAGTAAGGCGATTAATCCCCATGGAATAACCCACAATAAAACAATGAATATGGGCAATAGTAATGTTGCCGAAATATCCAATTCCTCTTTGCGCCAATATAAACCTAAGGCGACGATGCCGAGTAAGGCTACACTGATGATCAGGCCTGTTAGCACGACACCTCCTGACTCTCAAGAGGGATAATACCAGCGCAGAATAGCAATAGTATGCGGTAGTTTGTCAAACTCTAACCCTGTCGTCGAACTGATGTCAAAGGCGATGCGGTTGAGTTCGGTCGGCTACCGGCATCGAATCAACACTCCGCGAAAAACCAACCCGTGGGCTAAATCATATGCGCAGGGTATTCACGATATCGACCTAGTTATCCCTAAATCATCGATTATGGGGCTGATAGGACCAAATGGTGCAGGAAAGACAACCTTGTTACGAATAATCACCGGATTGTACAAACAGCAATCAGGAACTATCGACCTCAGCCTAGCCGAACGCAGGCAAAAAACTGGCTTTATGCCTGAACAGGTTCGTTGGGAAGGCAGGGCTAGCGTTGCAGAATCCCTGAAGGAAATCCTACTGATGAATGGGCTCGATTCCTTGCCTGAAAAATTGCTTCAAATCGTTGGACTCGCCAAACGTGCCGATACACCCCTCGATGAATTATCACAAGGTATGCGTCAAAGATTATCTCTAGCTTGTGCTTTGATTGGTGATCCTGAGATTCTAGTTCTGGATGAACCGATGAATGGCCTAGACCCACTAGCACAGCGGGCTTTTGCAGAATTATTGCGGAAATTGGCATCAAAAGGTGTAGCGATAATTATTTCTTCGCACCAAGTAGCGGGAATGATCGATTTAGTTGATACCATTGCTTTACTTCACCGTGGCCAATTACTGATTCAAGGCGATGTCGAGAGTGTGGCGAAAAAGTTGGACGTAGGTCAAAAAATCGCTATCAGTGGAAGTGGTATTCCGCCAGAAGGAATGGAAAAGGATGGTAATGGTTGGAAGGGTGTTTTGCAAGGAGATCCTGGTGAATTAATCACCACGTTCCAAAACCAAGGACTCGAGTTCATTTCGCCACAACCGATCGATTTAGTGGAAATGATTACTGCAGCAACCGGTTTATCGATTGAAGACACGGGGTTGGAACTCTCATCTAGCGATATGATTCCTTTGAAAAAATGGGGTGAAGAAGAATGAGAGCCACAATATTGCTGGCAAATCATTGTTTTAAAGCGCGTTTGAGGGCAAACCGAATGAAAGTGCTATGGCCACTATTGATACTGTTTATCATTGGTGCAGCTTGGGGTCTTTCGGACAATAATGCTAGCCTTCTCGGAGGTATTGAAATCGATTCGCCCTATGCTGTGCTGTATATTTCTAGCGCTTTTATTCTTCTATCTGCAACTCTTGGGGCGGTTTTTATTTCCTTTGACGGCATCAGTCGTGATCGAATCAGTGGAGTTTTAGAGATTAAACTCTCTCAGCCAATATCTCGACGATCCCTCGGCGGTTCCCTCATTTTGGGGCATTGGGCAGCAATTGCTCTACCCACCTGCTTGCTCTCTGTGGTCGCAATAGTAATCATCGGAGAAAGAATGGGAGATTATCCAAGTCTCGGTGAGGTTGCACTTTATCTCGGAGCGACGATGTTGGTTCTCCTATGGTATACTTTAATCCAATTAATCGCCTCCTCATGGGCCGATGACATGGGTTCTTCTATCGCCCTCGGCATGGGTTCATGGATGCTTTTCACCCTGCTCTGGTTATTGTTGACAACGGTTGTTGCTGGACTTTTGGGGGTTGCAGTGGATCAGACTAGTAACCCAGAATGGCTGCAAATTCAGGCTTTGATGGATCTGCTTTCACCAAATGGGCTATATCATCTACTGCTTGAGATTCCTTTGAATGAAGTAGATAGAGGAGTCAATACCCCCGTGGTGGTACTTTTTGCCGTATTATGGACTGCTTTGCCAACTTGGTTGCTGCTAAGAAGATTGCAATACCTGACACCTTGAGGGCAAGGCCCTTATGACCCCCAGTCCTACCGGCTAACATGCGCAACACGGTTATCACCGCCCTTCTAACCTTGCTATTGCTCATTTCTCCGATGGCTTTGAGCCTTACTAGTGCAGATACCTCTGCTAGGCAGGATGGCAGTGATGATGTCGACTGTACTGGTCTATCTTTTGAGGATTTGTTCGCTTATAATCATGCTATTTTTGGAATAGAGATTTTGTCTGACTGGGCAACTTCTGAAATAAGTGCTAACTCTTGGGTCAATGAAAGTAATGCAGCAATTGTACGTAACAATCTTGATGGTTTATTCGAGGGTTTTGAGGCAAATGGTGGCAATAATGATTGGTTATCTACCGATGAGAGGGAAGCTGTTAGAGCGATTGGTCCAAAATGTATTGAAGATATGAACACTAGAATTGGACTCAAAGAAGGAGTACCTCACCGCGGGGATGCCGATTGGAATGATTTTGAATTTGTTGAGGAGGGTATCTCGCTTGAGGAAACTAATTTAGTTCCAGAAGGACATGTCGATGAGCGGGATTGCAGTTCAAGATATTTGGGTGCTACTACTAGTTGTAGAGAAGTTCCAGTTTCTGCTACGGATAATCTTGAAATCGCAATGGAACTAAAAGAGGGTGAAACCAATAATGCTCGATTCAATCAATTGCCAAATAAAGGCCATTCAAACTTCACTTTAGCGTATAACGCTTCAAATGTAAGTGATGCACAACTGACATTCACCTTCCCTGCAATCCAAGGACTACGAATCGCCGAATCAGAATTTAGAGACAATGGTGTTGTGAATACCGAAATCGGCTCCATTTCAGAAAATTACCTCGCTGATGGGCGTTTGCAAATAATTATCGATACCGAATTCGATCGCTCCCAATGGGCATCGATTGAACGGCTTATCTTCATCGATTTAACCACTGATCCTCCAGTGAATAATGACCCCCCGCTCTGGTCTGTTAACGCTCCTTCTGACAATACGATAATCCCTATGTTTACAGATAATGGCCAATATGCAATTCTCGGAAATGATGTTATTGAGACTTGGGCTACTGATGAAAATGGATGGACATTCAACTGCTCTTTTGAAGAGGATGGTTGGAGCGTTACAAGAGATTCACCCGGGTCGATGCTAGTAACTCCTGGCACATCGGACAGTGGAACTGCTGCTTGCACGGTTGTCGACCCATTTGGAGCTGAATCCGATGAATCTCGAACCTTGAGGTTTGGTATGCCTGCTATTTTCTCAGGCACAAGTGGTACTTATTCAGATAGTGTTGAAGTAACGGTAACTCCAACTTTGTTGGTCCAGAATATCGCAGTTGATATCTCTGCGATACAGGGTAGCAGAATTGGACAAGAATCCGGACTATCGTTGAGTTCTACTGCTGCGTCTACTGATATGATTCTGTCAGGATTACTCCCTGGGAATTTCAAAGTAACATTCTCTGCTAGTGCAAATGGCATGCTTGACTGGAATGGTGAGATTGACCTTGGGATGAAGAAACTAGGTCAAGCTCCTGCTCTCTCTGTCAATACAAATCTCGATGGCAGTTACATCACTTGGTCTCAAGACCAATACTCATTCACTCTATCTGGAACCTATCTAGACCCCGATGGCGAAGAAGTCACCTTGCGTGCAACTATATGTGACCAAAATACTCAGAACTTCATCACTTCAGGTCAGGCGTGGGAAGCAGCGATTTCAACCGCTACATGTAGTGGAACAACTCCGCCGTGGATAGTCAATATCACTGCGACTGATGCAAGTGGAATGACGATGTCTTTCGATGTTGAAGTATCCTATCCTCTCGATAATACAGAGACTGCTATATTAGTAGAAACTGTTACAGATGAAGGTTTGCTCCCTTCGCTGGGCATGCTTGCGACAATCGTAGCATCGCTTTGTGTAGCAATTGTGAAGAAAAGAACTTGAGTTATAGATAAAAAGGTGGTTTTGTGTTTAAAGGTAAAGTAAGTAAGCGGAGCCATGATGATGGACTCCTAGTAGAATTCACTGGATCATGTCCGGCCTTAGGCACGGTCATGGTCGATGATAGAGGGCGTTATGTTGGCAAAGTCCAAGGCGTCATAGGTAGTCCAGAAGATGCTTTAGTTCATGTTCACAGTCTAGACAATAAGCGTGATTCAAATGAATTGGTTGGCGAAGCGATTTCAATACGCGCCCGTAGCAAATCCGACAATGATAGACGTAGTAGCCGAGACGATAGACCAAGTCGCGATGACAGACCTCAGCGCGAAAATCGACCTCAAAGTGAAGATCGACCTCGTCGTGATGACCGACCTGTTCGTGAAGATCGGCCTCGTCGTGAAGACAGAGGTGGCCGTGAACAACGCGGAGACCGAGGAGGATGGCAAGACCGTTCTCGTAGCAATGATAGTCGAGGTCGTGATAACCGTGGTAACCAACATGGAGATAACGACTGGGATTGCTCTAAATGCAAGAATTCCAACTTCGCCTTCCGCACAGAATGTAATCGCTGTGGTGAACCTAAAGGTGAAGGAAGAAGCCGAGGGCGCAGTGATGATCGCCAAGATTATTCCCGTGGCCGTGAAAGTGGTGGCAGAGATAATCGTGGCAATCAGCACGGTGATAACGACTGGGATTGCTCTAAATGCAAGAATTCCAACTTCGCCTTCCGCACAGAATGTAATCGCTGTGGCGAACCTAAAGGTGAAGGAAGAAGCAGAGGACGCAGTGATGATCGCCGAGATTATTCCCGTGGCCGTGAAAACAATAGTCGCGATAGCAGAGGCCATGATAGTAGAAATCAACATGGCGACAATGATTGGGACTGCCCAAAATGTAAAAACTCGAATTTTAGTTTCCGCACTGAATGTAATCGCTGTGGCGAATCCAAAGGACAAGGCCGCTCGGATAACAGCAGCCGTGGCCAAAGTGATGGTAGAGGAAGAGATAGTCGTCCACGCCGCGATTCAGGACCAGTTACTCGTAATCAACGCGATAGTAGACCATCTAGAATCGACCAATTGAAAGCGGATCACTGGAAATGTGGTTGCGGATCGAAAAACTTCCGCGATAATGAACGTTGTTTCAAGTGTGGTTCCGGAAAGGGAAACCCTTCTGGAGGTCGTCAGAGAACTGAGAGAACTCCTCGTGAATTACGTCCTGAACGTAGCGATCGAAAACCTGCTAGCAGAGATGCTGGTGAGAGACAATCAAGACCTGATAGACCTCAGCGCCCAGATAGTGGAAGAAGGCCTGCTGGCAGAGATGCTGGTGAGAGACGATCAAGATCTGATAGACCTCAGCGTCCAGATAGTGGAAGAAGGCCCGCTGGCAGAGATTCTGGTGAGAGACGATCAAGATCTGATAGACCTCAGCGTCCAGATAGTGGAAGAAGGCCCGCTGGCAGAGATGCTGGTGAGAGACGACCAAGATATGACCGAACCCAGCGCCCTGAACGTAGCCCTAGAGGTGACAGTCGCAGTGATAGGGGTGGGCGGAGTAGATGAGTGCTGAAGATCACTATCTAGACGCCATTGCCGCTCTCGATGAAGGAGATCGAGAAACTGCATTGGATGCAGCCAGAAAAGTTGTCGCTATCGATAAAGAGCATGTAGATTCTTGGTGGATGATTGCCGACCTTGAATTACCAGTTGACTCAGCCCCGAATCTCAAACAAGCTTCGAAATCTCTTGCTGCTTGCCGTAAGGTCATTGCAATTGCTCCAGAACGTGTTGATGCATGGATTAGAGGAGGACGTATTCTCGCCGATGAATTAGGGATGTATGAAGAGGCTTTGGCCTGGTGGCAAGGTTGCCGAGAGCAAGCACCTTTCGAGGCTGTACCTGTCATTGAGCAGACTGCAATCCTTACTGATCTTGGTATGTATGACTTGGCAATGGATCGCTTAAACGGAATATTGGAGGATAACTTGGATATTGGAACTCAACAATATGCACGTGTCGCCCGCTTGCATGGGATTGTCAGAAAGGCAATTGTGCAGGAGAAATCACAACATTTCAAACCCTGGGAGAAAAACCATCCAGGCTGGAATGCATTGACCTTACGAGCAAATAAGCCACCGGTCAGTGAAAATCTTCTCTTTATGCTCAGCACTGTACCATTCCTAATGATTGAGGTTTTCATTTCACGCCAAATCTTTGGTGAAGGATGGGGTGGATTCTGCTTAACCTCATTATTGATTTTAACAACTGTTGCATTGGGTATGAGGTTCAGTCGTAGGATTTTCCAAAGCATTAACCGTCCAGCATTTAATTTACTCAGAGCTATGGATGTCGAAAGCAGTTCAGGCTATGTCATCATTCCATCGGAGATCAGAACAAAAAAACTGTTTATGTTTCTCCTGAGCAAGCGACCAATAGCATACCAAGAGAGGCTTAATTCAATTATAGAGCAGGGTAAAAAAATGCCTCGTAATTGGAAACCTAATATTCCTGACCTAGATACTCATCTTGATGAGATCGGTACTATCGAAGATGAAGATGGGCAAAAAGAACTATCCAGTTATGAAGAAGAATGAATCACAAGACATGTGATTTAGATTTATCTTTCAATTATCAAATTGTTTAGGCTTTGTAATATATGATTTTAATTTGATACTTATTCCAGCAATAATTATCAGGTAAGTTAGGCTTGATAATATAAGTTTGAATGAGTTAATACCTGAACCTATTGAAACTAGTGTTTCCGATATTGAGTTCGAATTTGTATAACTATTTATCATCAATATTTCAGCATAATTCTCTGCCCAGTCTGCAATCATAGCAAGTATAGGAATTATCAAAAAGATTCGTCTATTCTCAAGGAAGTACAGAATCCAAAAACAATACATTGAGGTATAAATCACTGCAAAAATCACATCCCAAATTTGTAGGAATTGGCTGTAGCAATTAAGTTGGTCTTGGCTTCGTAATTCAAAGAAATTTTGAACCATAACTGAAGTGTAAGAAAAAGTTAGTCCCAATGAATTTGAACTACCATCCAGTCTGAAACAGCTGCCAACTGGAATTAAAACGAGTATTATGTATAGGATAAAAGTTAAACTCGATCCAATAGCAAAATATAGAGTTGTTTGACTTTTAGAATGTTTACTTGTTGTATTTAGGTCTGTATCGATCTCTGGACTTACTTTTCCCATTGCATCACACCCACAAATCTAAATCACATTTGGGTATGATCTGTGATCTCAATAGCGGTAGTGATCTGGCTTATACGGCCCTTCAACTGGAATACTAATGTATTCTGACTGTTCATCAGATAACTTTGTCAACTTACATCCTATCTTCTCAAGATGAAGTCTAGCTACTTCTTCATCGAGATGTTTTGGCAAGATGAAAACCTTGTTTTCATACTTACCACGGTTTTCCCATAGATCTAATTGAGCAAGAGTCTGGTTAGTGAAACTATTCGACATTACGAAACTCGGGTGTCCTGTTCCGCAACCAAGATTGACAAGTCTACCTGATGCAAGTAAAAAGATACTATTCCCTGCTGGGAAAGTGAATTTATCTACTTGTGGCTTGATATTCAAAACTGTGATATCTGTTCTTGCCTCAAGAGCATCAACTTGGATTTCATTATCGAAATGTCCGACGTTACATACTATGGCTTGATCCTTCATTGCTGCCATGTTCTCTACTGTAATTACATGCTTGTTTCCAGTAGCAGTGACATAAATGTCAGCGGTTCCCAGAGTATCTTCTAAAGTTAATACTTGGAATCCTTCCATAGCAGCTTGCAATGCACAAATAGGATCGATTTCAGTAACTATAACAATCGCACCCATTGCTTTGAGAGCTTGGGCTGAACCCTTACCGACATCGCCATATCCACAAACGACTGCTCTCTTTCCGGAGATCATAACATCTGTTGCACGCTTTATCCCGTCAACCAATGACTCTCTGCAACCATATAGATTGTCGAACTTGGATTTAGTAACTGAATCGTTAACGTTGATTGCAGGGAATAGCAAAGAGTTTGATTCAACCCATTTGTACAATCGGTGTACACCGGTTGTAGTTTCCTCAGAAACACCGTAGCATTCTTTGATGACTTCACTCCAATGACCAGGCCTTTCCTCGTGGATTCTCCTCAGAAGGTTCTTGATAACCTGTTCCTCATGACTCTCAGAGGCTGTGTTTATCCAATCAGAACCCTGTTCAAGTTCATACCCTTTGTGAATCAAAAGAGTAGCATCTCCACCGTCATCAACGATTAAATTAGGTCCAACTCCTTCGCCAAAGTCAAGGGCTTTGAAAGTACAATCCCAATATTCCTCTAAAGTCTCTCCCTTCCAAGCAAATACTGGAACATCAGTAACTGCAATAGCTGCTGCTGCATGATCTTGGGTCGAGAAAATATTACAACTTGCCCAGCGGATATCTGCTCCAAGGTCTGCTAGAGCTTCGATTAGTACTGCGGTTTGAATTGTCATGTGAAGTGATCCGGTTATCCGGGCACCAGCTAATGGCTTGTTTGCCGCGTGTTTTGCCCTCACTGACATCAATCCGGGCATTTCATGCTCGGCGATATCGATCTCTTTACGGCCCCAATCGGCCAAGGTGATGTCTGCTATCTTGTAGGTTGATGTCTCATCCATGGCTGGCCGTCCCGAAGGTCCTTCTTAGAGGTTGGGACAATTAAATTCACTGGCGATTCGCCTTTTGTCAAGTTCCTATTGCTGTTGGAAGTGCCCTGTATATTGTTGGGCATAAGCTCGAGCCGTTTCTTCAGGATAACCTTGAGCGATTAGTTGCTGGACATATTGTTCCATCGGATCCATTTGCTGTACAGCACTACCATCATAGCCCATGTGAACTTCATCAGCGTCATCACTTCCACCCTTAAACACAAAGAATAGACTTAGAATTATTATCAACAAAATTGCGGCACCGCCGCCGAGGTAAAGCATTACACTTCCACCACTGTTAGCTCCCGCTACATTATCAAGAATTGGTTCCTCAAACTCATCTGTATCTGAATTATATGTCCAACCATTTTCATCATCTGACTGCCAAGTACACTCATTATCTGAATCTAGAACCCATTTGCCACCAGCAGCTTCTGCTAGAGCAGGAGGAATTACCCCCTGACAGATTGGTAAATTAATCTCTATTTCGATTACTTTTCTCCACCTCTTGTCATCACCTTCATAAATTAGTATGTAGATGATTTGAGACGTCGGTTCAGTGGTGTATAGTGAAGATATATCAAGAGTTAATTCGAAGGTATCGCCATCGCCAAGGTTTGGGGAGTTATCCCATAGACCAAGTGTCTTCAAATCCGCCTTGTCCAAACGGTTCTCATTGAAATCAGATGCGTTAAGAGCAATTTCAACAACTACATCGCCAGCTTCTGCCCCACTAATAACTGTTCCAGAAAAGGTGATTGTATCAGTATCTACTGCACCCTTATTGTTGATGAGTTTTTCATTTTCATCCTTCAATTTATATTGGAGAAGCGGCTCTTCATCGCCAAATCCTTCAGGAACGACTTTGAAGAACATTCTATAATTCGAGGAGGTATATCCCGCCTTGTCATGAACCTGAAGGTCGATGCGAATTTCGTTTTCGATCGTACCTGCTAAATTAGCTGTGACGTTTTCGAATGTATAGTTGAATAAACCTCTTGATGATTCATATTTAGTATAAGAATGTTCAACAAGTACATCTGAACCATATGGGGCATCGAATAATACGTTCCAATCATATCGAACAATACCGCTTCCGATAGTAGAATCTGGATCATTTGAACCTGAAGCATTGAAATTCACGGTAATTGGAATATTGCCGAGGTTATCCTCTGAAATTTTTATCTGAATTACTTGCCAAGTATTAGTACCGATTACCTTCTCTGGTGTTTTCGGATGAATCTGAATCGCTTCATCACCCATATTGATCTCGAAATGAGCCAATGGACTGAATTCATCTGCTCTGGTATCATCGGTCCTTACGTTAATACTCAGAGTCCTGGTATGACCTTCATCATCGTGAAGATATAACTTGATTCCCCAAGTCACACCTTGTTTACAACCAGTCGGTGAATCAGCATCTTCTTTACAGAATTTAACTTCTGGATTGGGAGATGAAGTCTCGTCAATACCAGTTGCTAACGTATTACCTGACCAGCCAGTAGGACCTGACATGACCCAGTCGCTATTTAGAGCAGTGCTGGTCTGAGAATTATAACCAAACTTAATGGTTGCATCACTCTTCATGTAATGCATTTTGTAACCACCAGTTGCAGAGTCTAGTTCAGGTAGCTCATCATTGATGGTAATATCAGTACCGGAATTCAATATACCGAATCCTGCAGGGTATGGAGTTACCATATGTTTTAACATATTTCCAAGCAAGGGGAAATTATTACTATCTGCGCGTTCTGATTTGGTAGCAACATCAATTGTACTAACTATGACGCCACCTGAATTATAACTACAGGTAGCTAAAACAGTGTCTGCTGGATCTGCTTCAGATCTAATTATCCTCTGGAATTGTCCACCTATCTCCATATATCCACCACAAGCGGATGGCATTGAAGTTGCTGAAACGCCCTTAGTATTCAATACAGAAGTAGCGACTATTCCCTCATTGTTGAATGCTGAAAAGGCAGATGTATTCAAATTACCAATCAGTGGATGATAGGGGTTTGCAATCTCCATATTATTGGCAGTAACATATGTTGAAGCCGTAGTCCTCGGTTGGATTTCCATGTTGAACGGCAATAAACTCTTGCTGGTACTTGATTGATAATCATAGAAATTCGTAGAAGAAGAAAGATGTATTTGCAGAGTTCCACCAGCATTTGCAAAATCCTCTAATACAGCCTTATTTGAAGAAGTTCCTAACTTCTCATAGTATCCCATTCCACCATCTATAGTTGGCTTTGCATCCGCATCGGTTTGCCAAGGCATAATCACCTTGTCATAATGTGAGATCCAACCGCTCTCGAGATAATTATTCCAATCATTGATTGCAAACTGAGTATAACTCATTCCTAAAATTGCTAAGTCCTGTTTTATGTTATCTGCTCTAACGCTATCGTCTTGCGCAAGAATTGCTACATCAATTCTATCAGAAAACTTTGCTTTGAAACTTAAAAGATTACCAGATACTGCGCCGGTATTAGCGAGTATTGAGAAATATGTAATATTGTACGTCTTGCCATCTTGGAAACCATTCCAAGGCGTATAAGTTACAGTTATTCTCTCTAGAGGTTCTAGCATACGTGATTGCCCTCCAGTCTGGTTAAGGACTACGAATTGATTCTCTACACCATTAGTCATATCGTAAACCGTCATGTAGAAATCATATTCACCTTCAAGTACACCATTAAGGGCAGAAATCTGCCAATCATGAGATAGAACGTTATCCCGAGGTAATTCACATACGTGTATATTTTCAGTAAGACACTTCAATCCCGGCGTATTGCTCAGCTTAAGATCGACACTCTTGATAGTGAAGATTACCGAATTAAGATTGTTGGCCTCACTTATCTCTTCATGGCCAAACCACGATGTTCCCGCATTGGTATTATCGAATATTGTTTCTACTTCTATTTTGTATACACCTTCAAAGAAATCATGTTCAGCTACTTCCACAATCCGAGTTTCATCAGCATCGAGTGCTGTTACTATCTTACTATATTCTGCATCTTTGGAGAATGTGAATTCCTGCAGTGAGATGTTATCGAAACCAATTCCTTTCAAACCGTTATTCTGACCATTCTTACCATCGTCATTGGATTGGAATTGGAATTTGATATCTACAACAGAATCCTCAAGACTCAGACAGTCATAGCCCCATTCGTTAGATATTGCATCTGTTGTATTATAGACATATATGTGTGTTAAATCGATACTGCGGCTCATTACCAAGCCATCGCTATTGAAGAATACAGGGAAGTTTCCTTGACCACCATTTATATTTCTTTGATCGCCAATCAAGTCGATTTCAGCCTGATCGATAGATTCAGAAGAATTTACAAAACCATCTCCGTCATCATCGTTTCTACAGGTTCCATCATTATTGTAATCCACCCATTGGCCAACTAATTGACCATCGTAATTGTCGCCGTTCTTATCCCAATCTAAAGTAATGGCAGAATAATCACCAGGCGTGTAAAGATTACCTTCAGAATCCCATTGATAATAGGTATCTGCATAATATTCAAAATTCAAAGCTACGAAATCACCTGACATAGATTTCAAGTCAACATCGGGTATAGTAAAAGACTCATTTTCCCAAACATCTCCATAGCCATTACCAGCTGTATCACAAGGATGGCCAAACCAATAGGCGTTGCTTCCAAAAACCATTTCATCGCCTTGGCTATTACATTGAACTTCATCAAAGATCTGTCCTTTCTGATTATTGTCATCTGAATAGCGGTATTTCTCGTCTGAGTTTGGCTTTGGAGGTTCAAATTGCTCGATACAGGTATCTGGTGGATTTGCACAGAATACATCGGTAGGTATTGCACTATAGACAGTAGCCTTCACTTCAAAGTCCAATGCGGAATTACCCCAATTCTCAACTTCGACCTCGAGAGGTAGCCTATCTTCGGGATAGAGGTCACCTGGGAGGAAGGTAGTGAAATCAATAACGGCTGGATCATACAAATTTTCCACGGTCACATAACCTATCAATTCGTTATTTATGGGCTGTTCATCACCATATGATGAGCCATCGAGCGTTGCCGAAATTCGATAGGTGGAACCATTGACAAAATCTGCTTGTATCGATGTAGTATATTCATCATTAGGTGCCATGTTATTCATATTAATCTGAGCAGGATGAGTCTGAACATTGCTGGTAAAAGCTGTTACTTGTTTCCAAATATTGACGTCATCAACTGCAAAGCCATCTCTTCCGGACCATCTACTGGAATCATCATTTGAATTACTACCGGTAAATCCACTCTTGAATCTAAAGCGGATATCGACTATTGAGCCTGCGTAAGTTGAAATGTCAAAGGCGCCAACTCCGTTTTCTGAGAAATCTGTCCAGCCATAATTAGAACCCTGTGCTTGGAGCCCAGGCGTCCAGTATTGAGAAATGGATTCAGCATTGCCTCCAAGTTGTTGGTTTCTTACACGTTCATTATCGTACCCGCCCCATATCGAAGCACCTGAAGGGCAATCTCCACCAAAGTAAGCTTCGGATGAACAGGAAATTACATCCCATCCGCCTTTATCGCTGAGTACTTCTATCATAGCCATATCATCCCAGACATCGCTTAAAATATCACCTTGTCCATCGTTATAGGTAGTTGCAGCATAGCCCATATGCATGAATAATTCAGCTGAAATCCAAGCCCTATCGGAACCAGTCAAATCGACATCCTCCAAGACCATGCCTTCGTCCCAATTAGCACCATATCCAGACCAATCGTCACCATTACTATCGGTTTCCATTGTTCCGTCCCACATGAAATCAGTAGGGTTGTTAGAATTAGCAGATGCTGCCGCTCCATTATTTCCAGTTCCGGTTACACCGGTATTGTGAGTTGTTTCCTCTGCCCAATGATGATTTCCATGATAGGATTCGAAACGCCATGAACAACCCCCGTTACAGCCTGAAGTGTCTTCAGGGTTATCCCAATCAGATGAGAATACTGTTTCATTAGTAGATGCTGATTCATCGACTTCTTTTATTGTGACTTCTAAATCAGCCTGGCCGTTGAGTACGCCCATTCCTGCGTTACTAACTGTAACATTCACACTTCTACTTCCTTCGCCAATCGAACCAATATATTTGTCGGTATGAGAAAAATCGATGTCGGAAACCGACAAATCGGTATTATCCATCTCGACGACTACGATTCTCTCATATGCGCCGTTCCAGCCCCAGTTATCATTCCAAGTTGTTTGGGCATAATTACCATGCGCTAAGACGATGTCTGGCGCACTATTTGCTCCGCCGATGAGTTGACCGACAACCGCTGTAGCAGGCCTTGATGCAGCACCATAGTACAAAGGAGCCATGTGACCACCGCTGCCATCAGATAGAGTAACTGCGATACTTGTTGGTTCATTCAGATAGTAGACAGTAGAGGTTTGACCTGTGGAGTCTGTCGATTCATCAGCACCGAATTTACAGGCGTTAAGGAAATCTGGTTCTCCATCACCATTTAGATCGGTAATGGTCACTTCCCATGCGATATATTCTCCGAAATAGACATTCTGAGAACTTGAATAAGTGCCTGTCGTTTCATCTCTAAGTGCATAAGTGACATTTTGAGTATTGGCATCATTCATTGCGACTACATCGATAATTCCATTGTCATCCACATCCCCTATGTCCATGCCTCCGAAATCTACTCCGAGGGCGTAAACGTGAGAGCCTGCTTGTTGTGTGGTTGAAAATGCATACGTAGGAGGGAATGTTTTTGTAAGGCAATCGAATTCGATTACTGTAATGTTATCGGATTTACCTGGATTGGTCGTGACACCTGTCAGATAATCGACACCAGCGCTGCGTTGGAGCCAGATATCACTATCTGTGCATGTTTGTCCTATTCCTTGCGTTTCGCCCCAATCTCCAACTTCTATTTCACGATAGGCATTTGCTGTTGAATCTCCTAGTTGTGTAATCATAGGTTGAGAGTTAGTGGTAATTGGAGCCAAGTAAGTCTTAACTACCTGCTTCTTGATATCTGCTTGTAGTTCAAGAACAAGAATGTCATCATCACCATCTTCGTCAACATCGCCAACTGCTAAGTCCCAAACCCAAACTTGATCGAATCGTGCGCTGATTGAGAATCCCCTAGCGTTAGCTTTGGGTGAGCCAGATGAATCGCATCCACCATCGTTTCCGATTATGGTAATATTGCCCAACTTATCTAAAAGCAGACCACCATTGCCATCGGACTTGAAAGGCCTATTACGTGCATAAATGACAATGTCGTCATTCCCATCACCGGTGAAGTCTCCAACATCTACCTTTTGAGTATTTGAATGATCTGAGAATGTTGCATCTTCAGAAGTATTCGCTGAGGTCCAGATATCCGTCCGGTCATAAAAGTGTCCAGCGTCGTTCCAAAGTACAGATATTTTCAAACTTTGGTCGTTTGCGGTGACGATGTCGAGATCGCCGTCACAATCAAAATCTCCCAGCGCGACGTCGTGGGGGTCTCTTTCGGTTGTGTATTGCCTCGTTGTGGAGGCGGAGGCAAGATTTAATGCAGCGAGGCTTGAAATCAGCATTATCAAGACCAGGGAGATTGCACGCGTTTGGGCTGCTCCGTTTGTATTCTTTCTCGACATAGTGTTCACTAGTCTCTCCGAATCCCACTTCCACTTTAATGCCTTTGGGAAGATGTCTCCTCATCCAACTATTGAATAGACCGCAGTAAGCGGGTAATAAGAAGTGTATGGTATATTCCCATCACGATGCTAACCAGCGTGGAGCAGGGCCCCAACCATCTGTTTCACCACCGTGAACCTTGACCAATTTACCCATTCTAAATAACGACTCCAACCATGCTTCTAGTTCCGAGTCCTGCCGGTCGCCTAGATAGTCGCTTGCAGCGAGTTCGATTGTCTCAAAAGCCAGCGCAGTAACTCCAAATTGCCTAACTGCGATGCGCATTAACTCCTTGAGCCAAGCCTCGGACATTGGATCTATTACCAGAGGGCCTTGGGCCGGAAATGGTTCTTCCACTTGCTCTAGAAGGTCCCTGAGTTCATCTACATCTGGCCGCCTGGATTGCTCCACGCCTTTTTCAGCAAGGGCGGCGTGAATATTTAAGTCGCCAATTGAACGTCGAATAATTGGGATTCGGCTTGGGTCAGGAGCAGGTATTTGTGGGCCTTGGTCGCCGTTTTTATTACCAAATAACAGACTTGAACTTCCGCGACTTTGACTCTCAACTGCTAACGGCATTGTCCAGCCAACTTTGTTTAGTCCGAGTTCAGAAACCTTGGCCGAGACCCATTGCGAATCACCTTCCAAAGTGATGTCAACTTCGTCCTCGGGTGAACGAAAGCGATATCTGACATAGCCTCGCAATTCGTGCATCGTTCACTCCTGTGGCTGCTCTAACTTCAACTTGACGTGTATCATTGAGCTAATTTTCTCAAGACCGTGTGCAATATTCCACCATTGCGATAATATTCTACATCGACTGGAGTATCCATTCTCACTTGAACCTCAAAGATGATTTCTCTTCCTTCGGGGGTGGTCGCTGTCACTTTTATCATTTGTAATGGAACTACGTCGTCATCGATTGGAATCGAAAACACTTCTTCACCTGACAGACCAAGGCTTTCGGCATCTTCTCCTTCCTTGAAGGTTAATGGCAAAACTCCCATCCCCACTAGATTCGAACGGTGAATGCGCTCAAAAGAAGTCGCTATGACCGCTTTAACACCAAGCAAGAGAGTGCCCTTTGCAGCCCAATCTCGGCTCGAACCTGTACCATATTGCGATCCTGCTAGAACTATCATCGGCGAATTTGAAGCCATAGCTGCATCAAAGATACTACAAATCTCTCCAGTCTCATGGTTGACCGTCCAACCCCCTTCGGTATCCGGTGCGAGTTGATTTCTAATACGGACATTTGCAAATGTGCCTCGCATCATAATCTCATGATTACCTCTACGGCTACCAAAAGAATTGAAATCTCCTTCTTTCACACCTCTTTCGAGTAACCATTTACCAGCAGGGCCATCAGCAGGAAAAGCCCCTGCTGGTGAAATGTGATCTGTCGTCACTGAATCGCCCAGTTTGAGCAAGACTCTCGCCCCATCAATTGCTTGTATGGGACCGATTTCAGGCGATAGCCCTTGGAAGAAAGTTGGTAGACGAATGTAGGTAGAATCATTCTGCCATTGGTAAAGTGGGCTATCCTCTGCCTTAATTGAATCCCATCTGTCTTCTTGCATCACTGTAGAATAGCGTTCGTTAAACATCTCTGGAGTAATAACTGTCAATGCTTTTTCAATCTCATCCTCACTTGGCCATATATCGGTTAGCATTACCGGATTGCCAGAATTATCTTTTCCGAGAGGATCGGTATCGAGATCGATATCGAGTGTACCAGCAAGAGCATATGCTACAACTAAGGGTGGACTTGCAAGATAAGAGGCTTTTACATTCTGATGTACACGACCTTCGAAATTACGGTTACCAGATATTACTGAGCCGACAATCAATGAATTATCAGTAATAGCCGATTCGATTTCTTCTGCCAAAGGTCCAGAGTTCCCTATGCAGGTAGTACAGCCATATCCAACATTGTTGAAACCGAGAGACGCTAGATCTTCATCGAAGCCGTTCGCTCGATAATATTCGGTAACAACCCGACTTCCTGGCGCCAAGGAGGTCTTGACCCAAGGCTTGACATTGAGTCCTTTAGCAACCGCTTTTCTAGCGAGTATTCCTGCGGCTAACATCACCCCTGGATTACTGGTATTAGTGCAACTGGTGATGGCGGCGATGACCACATCGCCATGATTGAGATCATAGATATCATCGCCGATTTCCACCATACCCGAATTTGACAAATCATCTTGTGAAAGACCGTGTCCTTGATGACCGGTTTCGTGAGTGAGGGTGTGATTAAAATGACTCTTCATCTGCGTCAAATCGACCCTATCCTGAGGACGTTTTGGCCCGGCTAAAGAAGGCTTTATCGTACCAAGGTCCAATTCAAGAACTGCACTATAGGACTTCTCTGGAGCACTGGCGTCATACCACAATCCCTGAGTGCGACTGTAACTCTCAACCGCAGATATCGCTTCTTCTTCACGGCCGGTTAAACGAAGATAATCAAGAGTCTTCCCATCGACTGGGAAGAAACCACAAGTAGCGCCATATTCGGGAGCCATATTAGCGATTGTAGCTCTATCTGGCAATGACAATGCAGACATTCCTTGGCCAAAGAATTCAACGAAATTACCTACTACTCCATGCCCTCTTAAAATCTCGACAACTCGCAATGTCAAATCGGTTGCTGTGACACCAGCGTTCAAAGATCCGACCAAACGAAACCCTACCACATCTGGTGCGAGCATGTAAATCGGTTGTCCAAGCATAACTGCCTCAGCCTCGATTCCTCCAACTCCCCATCCAAGAACTCCCAGGCCATTTATCATAGTGGTATGAGAATCGGTTCCGACCAGTGTATCGGGCAACCAGACGCCATTTTCCTGACGAACTACAGTGGCTATCCACTCGAGATTAACCTGATGGACAATTCCACGCGATGGTGGGACTGCACGGAAGTTTTCCAAGGACTCTTGGCCCCATTTGAGGAAACGATAACGTTCCATATTGCGGTGGTATTCGATATCTAAATTCAAATCTAAAGCCGAAGCATTGCTGCCGGATACATCAACTTGAACCGAATGATCGATTACCAAATCTACTGGGACTTGAGGATTGACTTTGGTTGGGTCGCCGCCCATCTCAACCATAGCATCTCGTAGTGCCGCCAAATCAACTACTGCAGGAACACCTGTAAAATCCTGTAAGATCACACGACTGGGAATAAAAGGTATCTCGCTTCTATCGCCATCCGCTTGCCATTGTGCAATGGAAAGGACGTCCTCTTTAGTGACGAGAAAGCCATCGCAGTTTCGTAAAGCACCTTCGAGTAATACCCTAATCGAATAGGGTAAAGCGGAGGTATCATGACCTGATTCGTCGAGTGCAGAAATCGCGTGGAAACTACCGCCTTTGTCGAAATCTCTCTTCGATGCAAAGTAATCTTCCGCCATGATGCGGGCGAATGGTCACCCGTCTATCAATTTGGCCCAGTAATCACCAGAATTGCCACCATGATGCTTCTTCGGTAAGAAGTGAAGCACTGACGACTGTAACTGGGTATGTGGGTCCTTCGTTGCCACTGGCGCATGCTTGACCGCTACCACCACAAGAAACTTGAGATATTTGATCGATTATATCGATACCAGTGGTGCTTTTACCATCGATTTCCCCTTGGTATGCCATACCGAATGCGGTATATTGACCATCGAGACTGTAAGCACCGGTGGAGTCGACCAGATAGAATTGACTTCCAGCCGAGTTCTCATTGGAAGAACGTGCTGCGGCAAGAACTCCTGGGTCGTGAGTATTACCGAATTCTGCAGGAATTACCCATTGAGTCTCATCGTCTTTACACTCGTCACTTGCGACACTAGGATTGCTAGAGCAATAACCGAAAAAGGCACCAGCGTGCCCACCAGATCCATCATTGTTCTCGAAATCGCCACTTTGAATCATGAAATCGTTGATGACGCGATGGAAAATTACGCCGTCATACCGATTTGCATTTACGTTTTCTCGGAAACTCTCGGCATGCATCGGGGTGCTGCTATCATCGAGTGAAATCCATATTTTCCCATTGTGATCAACTCCAGCGGTATCGGTCCAAGAAACCTCCATCATCACATCACCATTTAGTTTAACTGCTGTGGTATCAGTTAGTACTTTTGCTAAAGCAAGTATGAGTAATGCTCCGCCAACAATTGCTATCAAGCCAAAAGGAGTAGGAGCTCCACCCATCATTAGTTTCGGCATTAAAGTCTCAGAAATACCCTTATCCTGCATTTCATTACGTAAATTATTGTAAACCGAGCCGCATGCTTTATCGCGTGGATTCAATTTTACTGCCTCATCGAGTAAACCAGCAGCGCGTCGGTAATCACTTTTTGAGCCAGATTCCTTGGCCATGTCCCATATTGCATTGCCGGCTAAGCGAAGAGTTGTAGGATGCTCACCTTTGCCGTCGATTGCTCTCAATGCTTCCAAGGCAGATTCTGGGTTTCCTTTCTTGAGTAATTTCTCGGCCTTATCCCATGCCTCAGCGCGAGATTTGGTAATACTCTCTTTATCTGTTCCGGCCATGCTCCGCCGAGAATCGCATAGTTTTTGAGCACTACTCTTGCCTCGATGCGATAATGTCGACTACAATACATTCAAAGAGCGATTCCGTTTCACCAACTCTAATGGCCCGTGCCCTATGGGCACAAGGCGTTGGAGTCTGAAAAGTATGAGCAATATCGTCAATGATTTCTGTATCAATATCGCAACTGCGAACGGAACCGGATCACAATCTGCAAATCTAATATTACTACAATCGTTTTTCGACATGGGAATTCCATCCAGTGGCAAAAATCTATTCCCGTCTAATATCTCAGGATTACCAACTTGGTACATTATTCGTGTCTCCGATAATGGTTATCAAGCACCTGGAAACTTCACTCACATTCAAGTTCTGTTCAACAAGGATACATGGGAGGAAGACCTTGCAGCGCTAGATCCCGGGACAGTAGTCATTTGGAATACCGATAGCAAGATGCCAATGACAAGGGAGGATGTGATCTCATATCCAGTACCAATGACTAAAATAGCGCGAACACTTAATGCAAAACTGGCGAGAATGGTTGCTAATGTCATCTATGTCGGCGTAATTGCTGAATTATTAGACATTGATCAGGAAGTTCTTAATGAGGCCATTTCAAAACAATTCGGTGGAAAGACCAAAGCGATTGAACTCAATGCAGAGGCTGCCCGATTAGGGCGCGAATATGCACGGGAAAATCTGACCAAAATCGACCCTTACCTCGTTGAATCAAGAGAGTCTGAAGGTGATGAATTCTTCATCGAAGGGAATGAAGCATTAGCTCTGGGATCAATTTTTGGTGGAATTCAGGTATTGGCATGGTATCCGATTACACCGTCCTCGTCTGTGGCTGAAGGGATCATCAATTGGTTACCTGAATTACGAGACAAGGATGGAAAGGCCACATATGCAATCATCCAAGCTGAAGACGAACTCGCTGCTGCCGGAATGATAATCGGTGCCGGATGGGCTGGTGCTCGTGCAATGACTGCAACAAGTGGCCCGGGTATTTCTCTAATGCAGGAATTTATTGGACTATCGTATTTTGCCGAGATACCCTGCGTATTCTGGGATGTTAACAGAGTCGGTCCTTCGACAGGTTTGCCGACCAGAACCCAACAAGGAGACCTAACAATGCTCTATGAGAGTAGTCATGGAGACACACTCCACATTGTTCTAATTCCAGGAACCGTCGAAGAATGTTTTGAATTCGGATGGAAAGCATTTGATGTCAGTGAACGCTATCAAACCCCAGTGATGGGTTTTAGTGATCTCGACCTAGGGATGAATCGATGGGCTTGCAAGGGCTTTGAATACCCTGATACACCAATGGATAGAGGAAAGGTTTTGCTGACCAAAAAACAGATGGACGCGATCGAGAACTATGGACGCTATCGCGATGTTGACGGCGATGGTATCCCTTACCGTACCTTACCAGGTAGTGGTTTGGACCCAATTCTGTATCGCGGTACAGGACATGATGAAGATGGTACTTACAGTGAGAAGCCTGATGTTTACTTCAAATTGATGGCTCGCCTAAAGCGCAAAATCATGAATTCAGCTGATAATCTGCCAGTTCCTCTTTTCCGTGAGGAGGAAGAGTGTGAAGTCGGTATTGTTTATTATGGCTCAATGGAAAACATCATCCAAGAAATCGACGACATCTTAGAAGAGACCGGCCGCAAGGTCAGCCAATGTAGGGTGAGAGCCTTGCCTTTACACAGCGAGGTAAAGGAATTCATGGAACGCCATGAGACCATCATCGTCCTCGAGGTCAACCGAGATGGGCAACTGAATGGTATTATGCGCAAAGAGATGCCGACTGAATTATTGACACGGATTCACAGCGTAGCCTACAGCGATGGACTGCCCCCGAGAGCGACTCAATATGCCGATATGATTCTCAACGTTTTAGAGGAGGTGGGAGTATGAGTGATAAACCTGTAAGAGCGGTTAAACTCAATGTGATAAACGAGCCAAAGGATAGTTATTCAGGTGGTAAATCGTCACTGTGCCCCGGCTGTGGACACGACCAAGTATCAGCGGTCATCATCAATGCTGCTTGGGAAAATGGTATTGAACCACATCGTATCGCTAAGATGTCTGGAATCGGTTGCTCATCGAAAACCCCCGCATATTACCTCTCCCAATCCCATGGGTTCAACACTGTCCACGGCAGGATGCCAAGTGTCACTACCGGCGCTAACGTAGCCAACAAAGATTTACTTTACCTCGGAGTTTCAGGTGACGGTGATTCAGCCAGTATTGGAATTGGCCAATTCATCCACGCTATTCGCCGAAATGTCGACATGGTTTACATCATCGAGAATAACGGAGTATACGGTTTGACTAAGGGACAATATTCTGCAACTGCTAGCAAAGGTAGCAAGAAAAAGAAGGGCGTAACCAACGAAACCCAACCTATCGACATGTGCGCCATGGCCATAAACCTCGGCTGTTCTTTTGTCGCTAGATCATTTAGTGGTGCAAAAAAGCAATTGGCATCTTTGATCAGGGCGGCTATGTCTCACAAAGGATTTGCTTTAATCGACGTTATATCCCCCTGTGTTACTTTCAATAATAACGATGAATCAATGCGCTCATATGGCTACGTAAAAGAAAACGATGTCGAGTTACACACTTTGGGCTATATCGCTCACTTCAATCCGGTTGAGGAAGTAGAAGTTCCCTCAGGGCACTATCGAGATATCACCTTACATGATGGCTCGACCATTCGCCTTGAAACTATCAGCGAAGAGCACGACCCCAGTGATACAATGGCTGCACTTACTGCCCTTCACGAAGCAGAAGTTGCTGCAAACCACGTCACTGGCCTGTTATACTTCGACGGCAGTAAACCTGCCTTGCATGAGGACCTTGAAATGGTGGATACACCATTGATAGATTTACAAGAGGACGTTCTAAGACCAAGCAAAGAAGCACTCGACGGAATAATCGCTGGCTTCCTTGGCTGAATAAGAAATCGCTTGTTACCGATAAGCAATTTATACTGTTAAAGCTTGGTTTTTTGATTAAAATTATAATTAACCACTGAATTAAGATGGGTGATAATTGTGTTGTCAAGTAAATAAATTATCAGCAAAGATTTCAATAATAGCAGTTCTCAGGGTAGTGACATGACCGAAGATGGTGGAGACGCCAAAGATTCAGAAGTAACTGATTACATAATGGAAACTGGAAAATCAATTTCATCTATCAAAAGGAGAACCAAGACTCTCATCGACGCTGGCTGGCAACCAATCGGAGGTGCCTCAACGTACCTCAATGGCACGATGATGATTGTATTCACTCAATCTTTAACCAAATCTGCTGCAATTGAGATTGAACTCGACTATGATCTCATCTCTGCCAGATCCCCTAAATCTCTTGCAGATAAAGTAAAAGTCAAGTTAAGCGAGAACTGGGCCCCCACTGGATCTGGTTTCGTATTCCGAACTGAATCAGGAGATTTCATCTTCTGTCAGACGATAATTCGCTGAGAAGTATTCTGGCTACCGCTTCTACCGCTGACTTGAAGAATGAGAGGCTACTGGCCTATCTGTCAGTCTCTTAGTGTAGCGGTCCATCATGGTGGGTTCTGGTCCCGCCGACCTCGGTTCAAATCCGAGAGAGACTATTTATC
>Ga0114994_10000456_pt1 | contig 27425 bp, 27 predicted proteins | sample ArcticOcean_MG_C_9_FD_87043 | JGI IMG/M metagenome (GOLD analysis project Ga0114994, IMG submission 87043) | Marine microbial communities from western Arctic Ocean - ArcticOcean_MG_CB2_152 | ecosystem: Environmental > Aquatic > Marine > Oceanic | place: Arctic Ocean: Canada Basin | collected...
ACGTTGTTAAACCCATTCAATATTTCAATTTCAATATTAAATATTTGAAAACAAAAGTGGCAAGTTATTTTAATCTCCAATTAGAACTCTTTTAATTAAACGGAAGTTTCTAGTATTTTTCTTATTTTTTCTCATCTATTGATAAAAACCTCTATTGCATTAGTTCTTTTTTTGAAATGTAAGATATTGAACCAAAAATTACGCCAACTAGTAAATGCCAAAATTCATACCCAAGTAAAAAGAATCTAAGTACATAATACAGAGAAGCTATTAGGCTAAATACCCATCCATATTTTATCATTATTTCTTGTTTTTGTTTTTTAAAACCATAATTTTAAATCACGTACATTTAACTATATCAAAGATAAACGCTATTCTTATTCTATTTGAGATTCTTTTTTTGCTTGAGGTTTAACCTTCTTAATAAGATCTTCTGAAAGTGCATGTTGTAATTTCATCCAGAATACGGAATTATCGTGCTGTAAATTTTTTAATCGTTCACTTTTCCATGCAATGAAAATGACTTCTCCTTTTGCAAGTACATCCGCTGAGGCAGGCTCTCCGGTTAGAAAACTAATTTCAGCAATAAAGGACCCTCTTCCCAAACTAGCAATTGGTTTTTTATTTACTTCAACGTTGGCCATTCCTGAAAGAACTAATAGAAGGTTATTTTGTTTTTCCCCAGAATGAATGAAGTAATCATCATTTACTGATTTGATTGTACCCATATTCCAAAAGTAAAGAAATTCGCTTGCTGTCAAGTTCTTAAATATTCCTTCGTAGAGATCTCTTATTTCGTCAGGAATAATTTTTGGTCGTCTTTCTAAAAAAATTTTAAAAATATTATAAGAATTAACAATTACAAAAACAGATGTCCAAAATGATGCTGAACTATTTGCAGCATAAAAATAATGATATGTGAAAAGAGTTATTTGTGCTGCTGTTAGTGTTATTCTTAACCATAAAACTTCTCTTATTGCAAGCGCAACAAAGGTAAGGGCATAACCAATATTTAGAATAATTAATGGATCATTCATAACAAAATTAATATCATGACTTGTCTTACCTTGCATTAGAGATTTATAGAATAAAGGGTGAAAAATTTATTCAATATTAACGTTTATAAATCATATTTTTTTCTAATCAGAAGGACCTTTTATCCGTTTTATTTTTATAAAAAAAATAAATAAATATTTTATTATAAAAATAAGAATAATTATACTAAGTTTCGCGGCTCGAAAAAGAACATTATTAATTAATAGGAATAAAAGTGCATACCAAAGGAAAAAATATTAGACGCTCCAGAAAACGATTTATTACAGATAGGTTAAATTCAATTAGGTCACGGAACAGTCGATCGCATCCTTTTGAAAGAAAAGATGTCAAGTAATACCAAACCCCACATTTGTGGGGTTTTTTATTTATAAGGATAAATAATTAAATCATTCCAAATGGATTAATTAAATTAAAATCATGAAAAATAAAAAAGAAGATATAATGAATAAAAATAAAACGTTTAGAAAACTTATAAATGGAGAAGAGACTGAAGAATTAGATTCTGCGGTTAATCTTATAATACGTACAAAGTGTCCAAAAAAATGGATTATTGAAGATCTAGAGACAGGTCAAAGATATAGAGCAAATGGTAGTACAGAAATTGGAAGAATGTTTACTCTTATAGCCCCAGATTAAAAAAGTTTAATTAAAATTAAATGATCTTGTAATATTGAAGCCAAAAAATACATTCCCCCCTTTTAAGGTACCGTTGGCTTCCTCTATATAAGCGCTTTCATAGGTTCCTTGTGCGTTTGTAATTATTAGTTGGAACACATGACCTCCAGTATCAATATCACAGCCTAGCCCCCAAGATTGTGTGAAACCTACATATCGTCCTCTCCCTCCTAATGGGAAAAAAGTATCACCGTTTAAAGAAACTCTTTTTGTTAATTTAATCCGGCTTCCGAGGCCTATAGAGAAAAGATTATTTTTAGCTTCAAACCTTTGAATTAGATTTTTATGTATAAGAGTAGGTATTATTTGAATGGATAAATTTTGATTTACTTTACGAGCTAATAATAATTGGAAGTCATAAATAAGACGATTATTAAAGTTTTCATTTTTAGCTATTGTTGCAATTTCTACTTTTGAAAATAAAACTATAGATGCGAAAGATAATGATGGTGTCGATTTCTGAGAAAATAATTTAATTTTTGAAAAAAAGTCATATGTTTTTTTATGACTACTCCTTCCCGCTCCCAAACTTATTTTTTCATTAAAACCATAACTTAGGTCAAACCTAGCCGATGCTTCATCTAGTCCATACAAATCATAAAAGCCATTACTCATAGTACCAAATCTATGAGTAATAATGAATTCTAGTGTTTTACTACGTGGTAATTCTACCGATTGTGCATTAACTATCCTGGTCGCTTTGAAAGTCCCTTGTATTGGTAATGGGACAAACTGTTCATCTTCTAAAAAGGAAAGCAAATCATCTTGAGCAAAAGTAAACGATAATAAAAATATAATTAAAAATTTTCTCATTTTTTCTTAAGTATCAGCTCAATATCAATGCTCAATGATTTTGCTATATTCTCTCGAACTATTTTAGGTATTTCAACACCATAGTCAGCAACAAATAAATTAAAAGTAGCATTCCCATAGATCTTATTATTTTTCATTTGAATAGTTCCATTTTCTTTTATTTTTTGTTTAATCCCATGAATCGTCATTTCGCCAGATATCATGATTGGTGTTGGGATAGCATTGAATTTAGTATCTTTCCAACCCTCTATAAATCCGCTAAAGCTTGCATTTGGATATTTCTCAGACTCCAAATAATTCTCATTAAAGTGTTCTTGCATTAAGGCATTTTTAAAAGTGAACCCTCTAATTGGTATTCGGAAAGAGGCTTGACCTGACTCAGCATCTAAAACACAGGTAACCTGTCATTTTTTGCTTTTATATCTTCAATAAGTGTGCTAGAAAAAAATGATACAGACCCAGATCTTGTAAAATATAAATTTTTACCAAAAACAGGAAATGATAGAAATATCAGTATAAGTAGTTTAATCATTCACATTCCATTTCTAAAAATTGATGAAGAATGGATATTTTATCATTCGTTAATTTTTCCCCTCCTAAAGGCATAAAACCAATAACATTTATATCCCTTTCAACTCTATTAATTATGCTGTTCAAACCATTTTTAACATCTTCATAATTATTTGTTAAGATCCCTCCTGAAGGACTCGTACTTGAGTGGCACCCATTACAACTTTGTGCCATTATTGGTGCCACAGAGCTACTATAATATGATTCAATAATTGAACAGTCCTCAATTATTGGATCTGCATCAGCTATATTATTCTCACAGCCTTGAAAGAGTGCTAGCATTGCTAGTAATGTGGAAAATTTATACATTTATTAAGTTCCAAATATTTAAGATAAAACAATTTGCTATTATAAGGTATACAAATATAGTATTGGATATGACTCGAGGTGAAATGAATTGGAAAATAGTAAGATCAATAATTCCTATTATAGCATTATGTGCTTTTTTTTATTATACGAAATCAATGCAACCCGACTATACTTCCAAAAATCCGGTCTTAACTACAAATGCTTCTGAATTATTTTGGAGGTTTCAAATGAATGAGGCAAATGAATTAATCAATCAAGTCGTCCAAATTAATGGTGAAGTAACTGGGTTTGACTCTATACTAGTTATCCTCAATAATAGTGTGATCTGCTCCCCTGAAAAAGGTAAAAAAATACAACCTAAAATAGGTGAGAATATTAATATAAAAGGACGATGTGTAAGTTATGACGATCTTCTAATGGAACTAAGGCTCGATCATGTGATTTTGGTAGACAAAAATTAAAATAAAATTTGAGATCATTTATTTGATTTCAAAAACGATTAAAAATCAGAATTGAATTAATGACTCGTTTAGAAAAAGCAGATAAGATCCAAAAGATTCTAGATGAACTCTATCCAACTACTCCAATCCCCCTAGAGCATTTCAGCTCATACACACTTCTCGTAGCAGTAATGCTTTCAGCGCAAACTACAGATAAAAAAGTAAATGAAGTTACCCCACAATTATTTAAACAAGCAAAAATACCGGAAGAGATGGCCTCTCTTGATGTAGAGATTATTCAAAATTTAATTAGACATATCGGTTTAGCACCAACTAAAGCAAAAAATCTTAAAAAAATGGCTCAGCAATTAATTACCGGTGGCGGTGTGCGTGCAGATTGGGATTATCTCGAGAGTTTAGCTGGTGTGGGTCACAAAACAGCAAGTGTTGTTATGTCTCAGTGGTACGGAATTCCAGCATTTCCTGTTGATACTCATATTCATCGACTTGCAGCGAGGTGGGGACTATCAAAAGCAAAAAATGTTGATATGACAGAACGGGATCTTAAGAAAATATGGGATAAAAAATCTTGGAATAAACTACATCTACAAATCATTTTTTTTGGTAGAGAACATTGTCCTGCAAGAAGTCATAATATGAGAGAATGTTTAATTTGTTCTTGGGCTTCTTCTGAAAAAAAAATTCTAGAAGAAAGAAAACGTTAAATTCTTATTTTTAACTAATTCAGTTTTAAAGAGATCCATTTATCCACTTGTTTTTCCAAAATATTTAATGGTAATCGACCATTTGTTAATACTACATCATGATATTCTCGGATATCAAATTTATCGCCTAATTCAAATCGTGCTTTTTCTCTTAATTCTAAAATTTTTATCATTCCAATCTTATAGCCTGTTGCTTGTCCAGCCATTATAATATGTCGCTCGACCATTTTTATAACATCAGATTCAGCATTGGGAGTGTTTTCAGAGTAATATGCTATGCCTTCTTCTCTTGTCCATTTCATCTTATGTATTCCTGTATCCACAACCAATCGACAAGCTCTCCATAATTCCATGGCTAATCTTCCAAAATCTGAATATGGATCTTTATAAAATCCAATCTCTTTTGGAAGGTATTCACTATATAATGCCCATCCTTCTCCATAAGCCGTATACCATCCAAACTTTCTAAACATAGGTAGACCCTTTAACTCTTGTGAAATTGCAATTTGCATATGATGTCCAGGGATACCTTCATGATAAGCAAGCGCCTCCATCTGATATTTTGGAATAGCTTTCATATCAAAAGTATTCACATAATAAATCCCGGGTCTAGATCCATCTATTGCAGGACTCCTGTAAAATGCTTTCCCTGCTGATTGTTCCCTGAATTTCTCTACAGGTTTAACAATAATTTTAGCATTAGGCTTTGTATTAAATAAAAGGTCTAGAGATTTTTTCATATTATCAACAATTTCTTTAGCATCCGCAACATATTCAGTTCTTCCTAAATTAGAGTCCTCGTAAAACAGTTTTTCATCATTATTAACATATTGAAAAAAATCTTGTAGATTACCTTTAAACCTTATTTTTTTCATTATTAACCTCATTTCAGAATGAATTCGGCTTACTTCTTGTAAACCAACATTATGAATCTCTTCAGCTGTCATATTTGTTGTTGTAATAGATGCTAATTCAGAATTATAAAAATTATTACCATCGGGAAAAGCCCAAACACCATCGGTAGTAGATGCTTCTTGCTCAAGCTCTTCAAAATAAGTAATAATACTTTGATAAGCCGGTTTAACATATTGAATTAGTGTTTCTCTAGCTTTAGCTATTAAACGCTCTTTCTCATTCTTTTTAATATCCAAAGCATAGACTTTTTTGGAAAAGTCATCTAGAAGCGTACTATTAATACGACTATTCTCAAATGGTTCGTTTGTAATCATATTCTTACAATCTCGAATAATATGAGGGAAAACAAATTCTGGTGGAATTATACCCATATTTCTTCTTTTTTCTAATCCAACAATCGCATGTTTAAATAATATGGGGATTTTTGATAATCGACTGATATAGTTATTGGCATCCTGGGCATTATCCACATTGTGCATATTGATTAGGTCTGCAGGTATATCAGATTGTAGACCAAACATTTGATTAAAAGGATAATTGTGATATCTATATTTATAATTTGAGATCGTACGTTCTGCTTCGTAGACAAATAAATCAAAACTTAATTTAGTTTGCTCATCTAATTGTTGATAATCGATATTTTTTTTCAACCATCGGAGTTCGCTTTTTGTCCTTTCTAAACTTATTTTAGAGGCTCGCTCCGAATTATCATCCCAGCTACCCTGATCCTCCTTAATTCCTAATGACATTTTAAATTCAGGACTTCGATTAACTTTGTCTTGAAATATATTTTCAAAAAACATATTTGCTTTGTTACTTTCATTCAAAGGGGGATTATCTAAGAATTTTTTATTAGGGTTCATTATTATCATACCTAATAATAAAAACGTCATAATAATAATTCCATTTTCTTCTTTCATTATTAAACCTTGGTTGGTGTTATATAAAAATTATTAAATAGAATAAATAGAAACTCTAAAGAATTCAGCATTAAAACTAATTGAATATTCATAATCTTCTTTTTTCAAAAAAAAGTCACCTGGAATAAATAAAGAATATTTCCGTGGTACAATATACTGTAAGGAGATTCAAATTAAATTTTTTAAGCTGAATGGCGGTTACTGTTTAGACGTTTTACCCATTGTTGAAGACTTGCCATCTTTTCAATCATTATGCTACATACTCCGAATGATTCTTTCACAATACCTCGAATAATAAATAATTTTTCCCATTGAAGAAGATCTCCAAATTCTTTAAAAGCTTTAGGAAATAAAACACATTCATAAATATCTGTCTCATCTTCTAGTGTTAAAAATTGCATAGGTTCAGATGTACGAGTTATGGACTCTTTATGGGTAATACACAAACCGATTAAGTAAATTGATTTACCACAATAATTTGAAATATCTTTAGCATAAATAATCCGATTACTGAGTATTCCTCTATACCGAGATACTGGATGGATAGAAATGAGATAACCAAAAGATTCTATTTCTAGTCTAAAAGTATCTTCCTCATCAATTTTACGATTTAGAGGATTTCCTAACAGGGTATTTCGATTTTTATTTTGCAGATAATACCCTGCAACTTTATATGCAATCTGTTGGTGACTTAAGTTGAATCCTATTTTGTCAAAGCAGCTTGCATTTGTAAGTGCCATCGCATCTGCCAGATCAAGGTCTACACGGATTAGAAAGTCATCAAGAGAATCAAAAAAACCAGCTTTTCGTTCATCTAAAATTAGATAAATTGATTTTTTACGAAGATTTTTAATACTCATAAAACCCATTATAATTTTATCATCATAACCTCGCCATTCATAGTAGCTCTTGTTGATATCTGGTTTAATAATTATAATCCCAAACCTCCTTGCTTCACTCATGTATGCATAAGAAGAATAGAAACCACCTCTATTCGATATTACCGCGGCTAAAAATTCTGCGGTAAAATGGGCTTTAAGATATGCACAAGTAAATGATAACATGGCATAAGAAGCCGAATGAGATTTACAAAAGGAATAACCCACGAAAGAAGAAATCATATCCCAAACATCATGAATTACTTCATTAGAATACCCCCTATCTATACATAGGCTGGTAAACTTTTTTTTCCACAATTTTATATGGCTCTGCATAGAATCACGACTCATTGTTTTACGTAATATTTCTGCTTCACTATATTTTAAACCAGCCATTTTCATAACCGCTATCGAGACCTGTTCCTCATAAACCATAATACCATAACTTTCATTTAAAAAGTCTAAATCAGGGTGGATCAAATCCCACTTTTGCCCATGTATTCTAGAAAGCATTATATTCGTAAACCTATTAGCGGCTGGCCTGATAATAGAGGAGTAAATAACTAAGTGATTAAAATCAACAACTCCTGATTTTGATAATAACTGCCTAGTTGCAGGACTTTCTATATAAAAGACACCCATTGTTCTTCCAGACTTCATTATTTCATTTGTCTTTTTATCTTCTATCGGTTGAATATAATGATAGTTAAAATACTTTTTATCTATTTCATCCCCTTGATAATTCAAATTAATATGTTTAATCGTGTCACGAACAACAGATAAACTACGATTACCTAAAATATCAATTTTTAACAAACCTGAATCTTCGACTTGATCTTTTTCCCATTCTACAATCTGTACACCTTTAGGTGCCTTAAGAACTGGAACATATTTTTCAATCTCATCAGGTACAATAACTACCCCTCCAGAATGAACTGACGAGTGCCTAAAAGATCCAATTATTTTTTCACTTTCTTTTAAAACCTTAATCAAAGTCTCATCTAAATCTAGATTAGAAAACTTTGTGTCTGTTCGAATCCAAGAGACTAGATTTTTGCGTGATGTATACCAGCCTATTCTCTTGGTTATCTGATTAATCTCTTCATTAGAGAGTCCATAAACCTTACCTACTTCTCTAATAGCAGACCTTGGCTTTAAGAATACTTGATTTGAGACCATTGCGGTTCGCTCATCACCATATTTTTTAAATATATAATTCAGAATATTATCTCGTTCATCCCATGGGAAATCAATATCAATATCAGGCATATCTTTCCTCTCTGTATGAATAAATCTTTGAAAATTAAGTGTATACTTAATCGGGTCAACCTGTGTAATAAATAAGCAGTAACTAACAATGGATGCAGCAGCAGAACCTCGACCAATAGTAGCATTGGTCTGCTTAACAATATCCTCTACAATTAAGAAATAAGGAGAAAATCCTTTTTCATTAATGAGTTTCAATTCATATTCAATTCTATAACGAATAAGATCATTTAAATTAGTATACCGCTTTTTAGCACCAGAATACACTTTATCTTTAAGCTTTGTATTAGACTTATGAGTATTCTTTAAAGAAAGTCCTGGAAAAATTGTATTTATAAATGACCAGTTTGTTTTGCAACGGTTAGCTAAATAGTAGCTGTTATTTAAAAAACTTAAGCTGTTTGGAAAGAGCTCTATCATCTGTTCTTCATTTCTAAAGCAGTGTTGTAATGTTTTATACTGAGAAGAGTCTAAATTATCTTTTGTCGAATTATAATGAATAGCACGAAGTGTTAGATGAGCTTCATGATCACTTTTTGATTTAAAATAAACATCTCCTGTTACAACAACTTCTAATCTTAATTTTCTAGCTAAATCATGTATGATATTTTCTTGAAATCCAGGTCTTAGCTCTACAAATAAATGACTACTTGGAATAATCTTTTTTAATAGACTTAATGTTTTTTCGTTATATGATAAAAAAAATAGACCTATTGATCTATCTCTTATAAGCTCAATAATTGGTTTATCCAAATTTCTGTGCACATCAGATATAATTCGGCAAAGATTTTCATACCCAGATTGATTTTCTACCAAAACAATTAGTTCATCCATCTTTGTGATTAGGTTTACTCCAGCGATCGGACCTAGACCTCTATTACGCGCATGTTGTACAAATCGAATAAAACCCCATAAACCGTTCGTATCAGTTAATGCAATTTTATCCATAGATGATTTTGCTGTCAATTCTACTAAATCATGTAAAGATAAGAGGCCACTCATTTTAGAATAGACTGAATGAGTATTTAAATGAACAAACATTATGACTTCCCTAATGCCTGAAAAATATTAGCTGTTTGTAAAGCATTAAATCCGTATCGCTGCCGAATATTTTCAATGGCCTTAGATAACTCCATATTTTTATCATCTATTGTTCTAAATATTGTTACTTGGTCAGCAAAAGGAAAAAAATGGCTAGCAACTATTAAAATTGTTCTAATTCGGTTTCTCCTCTTATTTGCTTGTTCAAATAATAATTGACAGACTTCTATCACTGAAAAATCATCAAGGCTTTCAACTTTCCCATATTGCAACATTTGATAACCATCAGCATAATGTATTTCAACTTTTATTTTTTTTGCTAACTGCCATCTTTTTCTTAATTCAAATGCAATCTGCTCAGCAAGATCTTTAACCAATGCATCTAAAATATTTTTAGAGTTTGTATCTTCGAATAGAATTGTTTGTCTTAAAATAATATCTTTTTCTTCTAATGGTTTAACTGGTCGAGAATCTTTGCCGTGTGATTCTTTTGCAAGTTGAACAGAATGGACACCAAATAATATTTTGAATTCATCTGGGCTTTTTATTATCGATTGAAGACTCTTGATTTTATTAATTAATAAAAATTTAATTATTTTATTTACTGATTTCTCTGATGCGGTAGGCAAAATATCTGGGTCTAAATATGAAAAAAATTGAGATTCTAACCCTTCTTTAACTTGATAAATTTTATCTGAAGTAACGGTTGTGATTGTTTGACTTACCAATTTATTAGATCCTATCCCGACTTGTCCGATAACTCTTGTTTTATTATTTATAGATTCAAGAATAGATAAACCATTATTTTGAACATCTCCTCTTAAAAGTCGCATACCATTCATATCTAAGAAGAACTCTCCTATTCCTCTTGGTTCAACAATAGGTGTATGCATAGATACAGTGTTGTAGATATATTTATTTAATTTTGTATAAAGTGATTTATTATAGGGCAACAAGCGAACTCCATGATTTACTTTTCGTATTGTTGAGACTTTCATACCACAAGAGAACCCTTCTTCTTCAGCTTCCGGAGATAGAGCAATAATTATACTATTAGAACTATTTGATGATATGATGGCAACAGGACGTTTTTTTAAAGTAGGATCTATAATCTGCTCTGCCTGAAGCTCTAGACCCTTAAGACGTATGTGAAAAACGTCTCTTACATTCATAGAGTTTTACCTAATTCAAATAATTTCTAAAAGAATAGAGCAGAACACCATTGATACGGAAATCATCTGTTGGATCAATTTTTATAATTGGAAAATTTGGGTTTCGAGCATGAAGCTCTACACCATTACTACTAGGCATGTAACATTTTAAAGTTGCTTCTCCATTAATAATTGCAACAACAATCTGACCAGATCGAGCAGTGCTTGTTTTTTTAGCAACAATAAAATCGCCATCATGAATCTGTTCTTCTATCATCGAATCACCCTTTACTTGTAGCACATAATGATCCGGATGTAATAAAGATGACGGGACGTCCACCATTTCAGGATTTTCTAAAGCTTCAATTGGCTCACCAGCAGCAATTAAGCCCAACAACGGTAAACGAGCCATTGTACTTGTGATGTGCTCATTTTGATTTAAAATAAGTGCTCGTTTCCCGTTGGGGCCTTTTATACGCGATAGATGACCTTTATCTTCCAAGGTCTTTACATACCAATTGACTGTCCCTAATGATCCAAAGCCTAGACTGGTCATAATCTCTTCATAAGATGGAGATTGACCATTCATGAGTGTAAACCTTTGAATAAAGTTTAAAAACTTTTCCAATTTAGGAGACAGCATCTTGTTCATGAGGTAATAGACAAGTTTGTAATTCCCTTTCCATTCCAAACAATAGATTGGGATGATAATTTATTTGCATGACTATTTAAACGTGAAACAGCACGTATTACTTCAAAGGATAACATCTGTTTATTTTTTTTCTTAATAAAATATTTCATCATAAAAATCTCTCTTTGTTTGTTACTCGTAAGTTACTCGTAAGTATATTACAAAAGTATTTATTCATCTCCAAATAAAAAACCCCCAATAATGGGGGTTTTTGAAAAAAGAGAAAGGTTAGAAAACTATTTTATATTAAGCAGAGGCAACCCAAAGCCCTATAATTAATAATAAACCCGTAACATTATGCATAATAATAGTCCCCCAATTAGCCGGTTCTAAAAGTCTACTATTATAGTGCTTATATAAAGTTTGAATAGCTCTAAAACCAAAGTAAGCAGCCAGTAGAGAAATCAAAGATTCAGATGGTAACCTCTCACTCAAGACAAGAGCAATAATACTAAGGAAAGCTCCAACAACTAAGGAAACATAACCGACTCTCGCTTTTTCGGGTCCAAATACCACAATCAATGTCTTCTTTCCTGTTTGTTTATCACTATCATGATCAGGGAATTCATTCACATAAACAACAGCAGCAATCAATAAACCAATTGGAATACCGACTAGAAAAGCTTCTGGTAAAAGTTTACCCGTTTGTACTAATGCACTTCCAGCTACCATTAAAGGACCAAAATTTAAACCTATTAATAGTTCGCCTAATCCTTTTCTAGAAGAAAATTTAAAAGGAGGTGCTGTATAGAATAAACCTGAAAAGAATCCAACTAGTCCTAACCAAAGCACTGGAAGTCCAGCTTTTTGAATTAAAGGAATACCTACAAGAGCACTAAGCCCAAAAGTTACAATGGCTAAGGTTAGCATACCTTTTGCTGAGATGAGACCCATTTGAATCCCTCGACCACCACCATTAAGACCAACATTACTATAATTGTAATTTATTTCATCAGTACCACTCACGTGATCGTAGTAGTCATTTGATGTATTTGTACCAATTTGTAGTAATGCACCTCCAAGTGCTGTCAGTGCAAGCCAACCCCACTGAATAGGATACCCTGCAAACTTTGCGATAGCTGCTCCAACAAAAATAGGAACAAAAGTTGCGGATAAGAATGGTAATCTCATTATCACAACCCATGTGAATATTTTAGTCATTATATCAATTTTGGGACGAACCTCATCAGCTGTTTTATCTTCTAGAGGACTTGTAACACCACAATAGCCTATGTGTTCTCCATCTTTTGATTTAGTTGGCGTTATTTTAATACGAGATGGTAGCTCACTACCATCCTTATGTAAGAAGACAGTATTGCCTTCCCAGACTCCTTTGTCTACAGCTTCAGCAAGCCAACCAACGACATGACCAAGAACGACTTGCCCATCACTAAAATCACTGACTCTCATTTTACCAACAACTTCCTCTTCAGAATAACCAAAAAGGTCAACAGCCCCTTCACTAAATGTTTCGACTTTACCATCTACATCACATGTTATGACACTTTTCAAATGCTCACTCATTATTCTAAGTAACCTTTTTTAGTTATTAATTATATCTAAAGTTACATAAGTATTTAAAAGCATGAAAAACTAAAATCACACTGGATAAAAAATCGGTCGGCTTGGTGCAGCATCTAAATTCCAATTAGGAATTTGAATTTGTAAAAAGCCAAAACTGTCCTCTACCGAATTAGGTATGTATAATAATTCAGATATAGTTTTTCCTTTTTTAAAAAATTCATGATGGTTTCCAAGTATTCCACCATCATCGGCTTTATCAATTGAAGGTAAATCTACCAGTAGATGCTGGACAGAGAGTTTGCTTAAGTATTTAATAGCATCTGAAGTAAAAAATGGAGCTATCTCTAGGTCGTAATTCCGGTTTTTTTTGAGGCTTGTATTAGGCAAAGTCCGAATAATTAAAGAGGATATCTGGTCTTTAATTTTACTCACTAACATTTTCTTTGATATTACAAGATCTGAAGCGATTTTAGCATGATATGAATCTGAAGTATTAGATATATGATCAGGCTTTAAAGAAATTAATTGTGAAGGAATAAAACTTCTAGGACAAACATCAACTATTTTAGTTTCACTTTCACTCACATGGCTTATACATTCAGTATGAGTTCCTGTACAATGAATATCAATAGAAGCAATACCAACATTACAACTTCCACCCTGTTTTATATCACCTTTAAAGCCTCCAATTTGAACAGGATTCAGACTCGATTGTTTAGCCTTAAAAAAAATAGGATTTTTATTATCAAAGTTATTTTTTAATGAAAGGTCAATCCCCTGGTCAGTTTTTATAAAATATGACCTACCTTTATACTCGACCTTAGTCGTTAGCTCTGTTTCAGATTCCATTTATTAGTTTAATAATCTCTCCATCGTTGGGAAAACGTTTTAGTGATTTTTTTGAAAAAATTAAATTCTCATCAAGCATGACTTCAAAAACACCTCCACTGCTAGATATCAAATTAATATCAATATTACTAAATTCGTTTTTTAATTCATGTTCCAAACTGGAAGCATTAGGAAGGTAATTTCACATGCTACAATATTCGATAGAGACTTTCATTAATCCTCCATTTTTTGTTCATTAAAAAATTTTAAAATATCTTCAGGGTGACTATGAATATTTACTTCATCAAAAATATGTACTAAAATTCCATTTTCATCAATTAAAAATGTTTTTCTAGAAGGGAAAAAATAATATTTATTTACTTTATATGCAGAGCCAGTTGTTTTTTTGCTATCCGATAAAAAGTTGAAAGGTAGGTTATATTTTTCTTTAAACTTTTTCAGACTACTTTTTGAGTCAAAGCTGATGCCTAATATTGAGATATCAAAATCACTAAAATTTTGGAATTCATCACGGAACCCACAGGCCTGTTTAATTCATCCAGGAGTCTCAGCTTTAGGGAAAAAATAAATAACAAGTTTTTCACCTCTGTAATCTTTTAGATTATGCAGCTTATTATCTTGATCATATAATTTAAATTCAGGCGCATGTTCACCAACTTTTAGAGGTGAGCTAAAAAGTAATGTATTCAAAAATAAAATCAATAAATTTCTCATAAGATTAACTAATTCTAGAACATAAACTAAACTACTATAATCTTTAATAGTATTAAATTTAATTTGTGAAAAATATAGATATAAAATCAATAGGACGAAGAGTCATAAAAATTGAAGCAGATGCAGTTTCAATGATAGAAAATCGTATTGATGATAAATTTGAATTAGCTGTAGAGTCAATACTCAATTGCCCTGGTCGCTTGATCATATCTGGAATGGGTAAATCAGGCTTAATAGCTCAAAAGATAGCATCAACTATGGCATCAACAGGTACACCCGCTTATTTTGTACACCCAAGTGAGGCAATCCATGGTGATCTCGGTATGATTACAAATCAAGATATCATGATAATATTAAGTAATAGTGGCGAGACTTCAGAATTAATTCAAATTTTACCAGCATTAAGAAAAAAAAACGTGACTATTATTGGATTGATTGGAGCAAAAGAATCAACCTTGTCTATCCAGGCCGATCTATTCCTAGATACATCTGTTGAAAAGGAAGCCTGCACACTTGACCTCGCACCAACTGCAAGTACTACCGCAACATTAGCCATGGGAGATGCTCTGGCTATTTCACTTCTAGAATTACGTGGGTTTAATAAAGAAAACTTTGCTGAGCTTCATCCCGGCGGAATACTTGGTAAGCGTCTTTTATTAACGATAGATCATCTTATTCACAAAGAGCAGAGTCTACCCTTTGTCACGATCTCAACAACAATTAAGAAAGCATTACTTACTATTTCAGAGAAAGGCTTAGGAGTAACAGGTGTTTTAGATGAAAAAAATCAGATGATAGGCATTATAACTGATGGTGATATTCGCCGCGGGATTGAAGAAAATTATAAAGATTTTTTTGATCAACCTGCCAAAATAATTATGTCAAAAAATCCAAAATCCGTGACATCTGATACTCTCGCAATTTCAGCTTTAGAGCTTATGGAAAAACATTCGATCACTAGCCTATTTGTATATTCCAACACTGAATTAAAAAAACCAGATGGAATTATACATATTCACGATATCTTAAAATTAGGTATTCGATAATTATATATATAAATATTGTGATTAAGATCAGTATAACTTTACTTTTTATTTTTTTGCAAGCTTGCGATACTAAACCTCCCGTTAATATTTATAAATCAGATGAATACAATAGGTTCACAGAACAAGATAGAATAATTGGAGAATCAATTTGGGCAACTACATGTTTTCGCTGCCATATGTACGGCTCAAATGGAGGAAAAACGCTGTCAGAAAAAGATTACTGGAATGAAGCAGCAGGTAAAGGATTCCAAGCACTATATAAAAGTGTTTGGGAAGGTAAAGCTGGAGATGAAGGGGTTATGCCACCCAAAGGTCTCTGCAACCCTTGTTCTGAAGAAGAAATTAAAAAATCAGTATTATATTTATTTCAGCTTGCTAAAAAAATTCAAACATCCGATTCTTTAAAACAGGTTTCTAAATTGAATCTTTAAAAAGTGCTGATCCTTCAACAGCATCTGCTAAATTTCGAGCAATGCTTAAAAAACTAGAAACGTTCATCTCTTTCAAGTAAACCGCTCCATGAACTGCCCTTAAATGAGGGCTTTCATTTCGGTACCAATAATCACGACCTAACATTAACTGGAGATCTCGATGTTGATTCACCCAAATCTTCTGTGAAAGTTCTGAAAATGGCCCATCAAAATCATAACTTGGAAAGGAAGCTTCTTTTTGACTTAAATAACAATTCATGAAAGTTGAGTTCATAATTGATAGTGAGTTTAATGTAACTGGAACAATTATATCTGCTTCTGCTAAATCAAACTTATACCAAACATTTCTATAGCCCCAAATTCTCAAATTTGATAAATCTTTTATCTTACTCCATTGTCTTACAGCTTCAGCAATTGTTTGTAAAACTTTATAATGTGTATCAGGACCACTTCCTTCTGGATCCAATGCTAATGATATAACAGTCGGGTTTATCTTTTTCAATTGTTCTAATACTGGAGCAACATCTCTTAAATCTTCTGGTTGCTCTGTGAATATTTCCCCTTGGTAAAAACCTAAACGCAGGTGATTAACATCTTGAACTCGGACACCATAATTTGCCCAAACTAGCTCTTCTTCATACTCACGAACCATGCCTTTTAATTTTTGAATTTTAGGAGAATTTTTTTGTCCATCATAGCTATTATCTAATTCCTCTAAAATTGTTTTCAATCTTTTTTCTAATTGTTTTTTGCTCTCGACGCCATAAACTTCTACTAATGCCCTAACAACTCTGTGTGAAAGCCCTCTATTTTGGCCTTCAATATCATTATTTGCAATTTTATCTAAATAATGGTAGACATCTTTATCCCATCTATATTTATATCCATCTGTGAAAAAGTTATCATAATTTATCATTTGAATCTTATCACTATGAAATAAGTCCAATGTCTTTTTAATTATTTTTCGTATGAAGGAATTTGTAACACTTGTAAATCCCGAAGTCATATTTGTAAAAATATGCTTATTTGTTGGCTCTCGAATTAAATGAATAATGTGTGGCATCATACCCAACATGATATCATCATGATGAGGACCAGTATGATAATAGACCTGATCTTTTTCTTGTTTAATCCCTTTTTTTACTTTGGCATCAATACTATCAATTATTTCAGAGACAGTATTCTCCGATAGGTTCGGAATATTTTTACAAATGGAGTCTTCTCTTAATTCATTTAAACTGATCTTTTTACCAAAAATATTCTTTTCTTTTGCCAAATGGAGTAGTGCCCTTTGACTCTTTTTCAAATTCCAATCTTTATTCTCCCAATAAACTTTTTTATAGTTCGTCAACTTTTTTGTTGCACCAACTGTGAGATAGAATCTACTATTATTTAATTTCTGAAGGCATGTTGCTGGAAATTTAATCGTTGGGGCTGATTCTAAAGACTTTTGAATCATAGCTGATTTTGCTTCTCCAGCAGCAATTATTATTGCGGTTGCATTTTCGTTATATGTTATTGTTCCTAAGCCAATAGTAATAACCAACCTATTTTTACTAATTTCAATACCGCCTAAGTCTGTTGCTGCGGCGGCTTGAGTCTCAAAATTTGTCTCCATTAAGCGCGTTGTGGAATTGTGATCAGATCCCCTGACATTAAAAGCAATATGTCCATCGGGCCCAATTCCTCCAAGAAAAAAACCAATTCCGCCTAAGGATCTAATCTTCTCTTCATACTCGTTACACCATTGATCAATTAAATAGATTGACTCTTGTTGCTTTTCTTCATGTAATGAGATAGGATTTCTATATCGTAGACTTAAATCAATTTTACTTTCAGGAAAAACCTGTTCCCAAGGCTCTTTATTATATAGATCAATTTCTCGAGAATTTATTAATAGTGATTTTTCTAATGAGAGCTTAAAACCATCAATATAAAAGTGCTTAACATAGTCATAAAAAGAATTTTTTTGAATTGGATCTAAGGGATAAAATTCATCTATTTGGACAAACTTTAAATTCGAAAGATTTGGTTTCTGATTCGTTTTGAAATTATATTTTTCTAAAAGTGAAGAGACTTTTGGACTTTTCCAATTTTTAAGTAGATAATGAGTCCATTTGATAAAGTATTCAGGAGTTTTACCTGTAGGTAGACTGATTACTCCATTAGGATTTTGGATCACCCACTCCAAGAATCTCAATGATGTCAATAATCCCAGATCGGGAAAATTATCAACAGTAAGGTACGGTAATTTTACGTTTTGATCGTTAAAATTACTTTTTGGAAAGAATGCTTCTTCAAGAGGAGACCAAGAGTTAAGATTCATATTATTTAAGGTAGGCTATTTTTTTTATTATTTGAGTTTTATTGCCAGAGACTTTAATAAAAAAGACACCGGAACTAATTGTTTGTGAAATATCATTTTTATTCCAATCCAGGTAGATTTTACCTATTGGTAATTCACGATTCAATAATTGGCCAATGTACTGCCCAGTTATTGATAGAATACTTACTTTAATATTTTCTGGTGATTTAATATCTAACTCTATTGTACAATTTGAATTGAAAGGATTTGGATAAGATTTCAAGGAAAAAGACTTAGGATTGATACTTTTTTTTTCATCAACCAATGATAAATAATTTTGATTTATAGATTCAATCAACTTTTGTTCTCCTTGAACTAAATCATAGCTAAGAGCCCAAATCATAACTCCCCCTAGGCTTCTATCATGTGCAAACTCACATTTATACTTTATTGATTCTTCATCATCAAAGGTTATAATCTTTGATTGCTCGTCATTTCTAAGATAAGGACATCGTGCTACACTATCCCATTCATAGGTCCATCCGTTGTCAATTAGATTTATTATTTCAGGATAAAATTTGTCTACTGCATCACCACTAAATGACATATTAATATCTGAAGCATTATATTTTTTGCCCCAAAATGGTAACCCAAGATTGACTTGATTCGCTGGAATACCTCTAGTGTAAACTAGATAATTTATTCCTGTTTCCACTGATCCGTCTGGGTCTCCAACTGGAGATGAATAAAGAGGGGAATTATGTCCAGCATGACTAGACCAAGAGCCATGAATATCGTAGGTCATAGCATTAAAAAAATCAATATAAAATCTTAAAAATGAGAAATCATACCATTGTCCCGACCAATTTGAAACCGGTACAGCCATTGTAATTAATAAATCCGGATCATGCGCATTAAAAGTTGAATCCATTTCAGAAATCAGAAAATTTAAATTTTGACGATCATCATTCGATGTCGGGTGCTCCCAATCCATATCAACGCCATCATATCCATAGGTATCCATTACATCTAATAAATTATTTATAAATGTTGATCGTAAATCAGGGGATGCCGCTACAACTCTAAAACCGACATCATTCCCCCAACCACCAAGAGAAAGTAAGATTTTGGCACCATTCGTATGCACGGTTTGACTTATAATAGGATTAAACATATTACTATATGACATTATGTTACCACTCTGATCCGGCCATGCAAAAGCGTGATTAACATGAGTAACAACACTATAATCTATATTTGAGATAGATAGATTTCCTGAAACCCAATCAGGAAGATAACCAACAACACGTTGGGAAAGTAATATCTGAAAACAAAAAACAAAAACTATTAGTCGAGGCTTAAGATCTAAAAGAGATAATCTTTTTATTTTATATTTCATGCTGGCACTTACTTAATCTTTAATTTTAATTAGCTTAAATTATGTTAAAATAATTTTCATTCTTAAGAATAATTAATATTAATCAAAAAATCATTACATATAGTTATGGTAAAAAATCGAATTACTCATTTTTTTTCTAAAAGTTTCAAGCTCTATCCGATTCTTATATATTGCATATTCGCTTTTTCTTGTTCCTCAACACTTAATTACTCAATTAAGAAAAAACGGAGATATTTTCAAAAAAACATAGCCTTAATTCTTGAAGAAGCTAATCTAAATGCAACAATTGGAATTAAAATTGTTTCATTAGAAAATAGTAAAACTCTCTATGAGCTGAATAGTAAAAGACTATTAATACCAGCAAGTAATATGAAACTTTTGACTTTCGCCTCTGCTTTGGAATCACTCGGACCAGAATATTTTTTCAAAACAATAATTGGCAAAGATAAAGAAAATATTGTTTTAATTGGAGGCGGGGACCCTACTCTTACAAGTTATAACCTTGACTCTTTAGCTAGAGTCATTTCTATTGACAAAACGAATATTGATACTCTTTTTATCAATACTTCTATATTGGATACTTTAGATTATGGGATGGGTTGGATGTGGGATGAAGGGTCTGATGAATTTTCTGCTCCAATAAGTGCGATTACGGTAGATAATAACTGTATTACTTTTGAATACTCTCCATCTGAAATGGGAGAACCCGCTCAGATTAACTTCTCCCCTTATTCAAACCTAATTTCCATAGAGAATCAATCTATTACTGTTAATGATACAGTAGACTATGATCCGTTTAGAATTGATCGAGACTGGGTGAATCAAACTAATAAGTTCATAATAAGCGGTGAAGTTTTAAGAGAGGCTATACCTGATACCCTAAAAAAAAATATTTATAACCCCAGAAATTATAATGCAGAGTTGTTTGAACATTTTCTATCCTCGCATGGGGTTAAAACCAATCATATTAAATTTAGTAATGTTGAAAAAAAAATTGATACATTGATAGTGCATGAGTCTAAACCATTCTGGGCTGTATCAAAAAAAATGATGTTTGAAAGTAACAATCAAATTGCCGAATTATTATTAAGAAAGATTGGTTATAAAGCATTTGGAATTGGTTCTTCACAATCTGGCAGTAAAGCTATAAAATCATTTCTTTTTAATAAAGTAAATATTGATACTAACTTTCTACGGATTGCAGATGGATCAGGCTTATCTCGATATAATTTATTAAGTGCAGATCAAATAGTTAATTTGTTAGTTTATATGAATGAAAATCATTTTACTGAATATTTCAAAAATAAGTTACCAAATGGTGGCTCAAAAAATAGTGGGCTAGAAGATCGTTTGATCAATACGGGAGATAACGTTATGGCTAAAACAGGTTCTTTGTCTGGTGTGTCGACTTTATCAGGCTATATCAACTCTGAAGAACATGGACCTTTAGCCTTTTCTATACTTATAAATGGTTTTACTGGATCGCTAGAACCTCTTCGGGAATTCCAAAATCAACTGTGCAGGTGGCTTGTAAAAGGATGAAAAAAGACAAGAAGCTATTAAGTTGTTTTATTTTATTAAAAATATTTTTTTTATTTAGCTGTAATTCAAGTGTTCAAATTGAAAAAGATTTCAATGGTCGTTATTCCGCTATAGCTAATGACTTTATCAAAGATAAAACGCTAGAAATAAACGAAGTCTTCTTAAACTATAAAAAGAAAAATTGGGTTCTCGAAGGTAAGACAAGCAATAAAAAAGTCTACACAGAAGTAAAATCTTATGCAGAATCCCGGTCTTATTTCTTTGAAGTTAATTTATTACCCGACACTCTACTAAATGATAGCATATATGGTTTAGTAAATGTGAGCGTTACTCCATTACGCCAAGAACCAAAGCATTCATCCCAAATGGTTGACCAAGTAATCATGGGAAACTACGTCAGATTACAGGAGCAAAAAGGAGATTGGTTTTTATGTCAATCTGAGTATGACTATGTTGGTTGGATAAACAAAAGTGCTATTGTTCGCTGCGACGAGTTAACAGTGAAAAAATGGCTTAAAAATTCAAATTATATGATCCAAAAATCACATAGCACTATTTATTCAGAGCCAGATAAATCAAGTCTGCCAATCAGTGATATAATTTTAAATAATGTCGTTTGGGGTACAAAGACTATTAATAAATGGACAAAAGTTATTCTACCTGATAATAGGAAAGGATTTATTTTAACAGAAGATTTAATTTTATCGAATCAAATTAATCATCACCCAGCTGGGATTAAAAAGAGCCTCGCATATAAGGCAAAGCAACTAATTGGAACTCCATATATCTGGGGTGGGAACTCTTCAAAAGGGAGTGACTGTTCGGGTTTCACCCAAACAGTTTTCAAAGCAGTCGGAGTATCCCTGCCTAGAGATGCTCGGCAACAAGCAGTCCTCGGGAAAAAAATTGATATTAATAATGCTCTTTCTGGAGATTTATTATTTTTTGGAGATGGTGAAAAAGTTACTCATGTAGGGATTAGTCTTGGCGATATGAATTTTATCCATCAAGGTGGAAAAGTCGATATTCATTCACTTGATTCTAACTCAATTCTTTATAATGATTACAGAGCTAAGTCATTTATGTTTTTAAAAAGAATATTAGATGAGGGTTAATTTTCAGACGATTTATTTAATTTATAAAACATTAAGCCATCAAATCTATAATTATCCTCATCTTTAAGATAACTCATTAAATCAACAGCTACCGTTTTATTATATTCTGATGAAGCGTGAAAAAATGTTCGTTTATCTACTAAAAACCCTTCGTGCGCAATCACAAGACCTAACTTAAAGTAGCTTTTTTTTACAAATGCGATACCACATACTTCTGGTAATTTATTTAAAAGTTGTCTATCTAATTTTTCGATTGAAATATATTTTATTTCTTCTTTTGATGTCCAGTTTAAATTCAGAAAAGGTTGACCATTCTTTTTTTTATTTAATTCAATCCTCACAGTCTCAAGATAATCATCATTTGCTATAGATGATGTGATATCAGGAGTATGGGGGTTGTTTAATAATCTATCTGAAGTAAAATGCCAGCGAGATTCATAAGTGGCACTACTTTTGCCATCTTTATTTTTTTTATAATGTATGTTTCGCATTACTTTTTTCGCTTCAAGATAACTAGAGCTTTCGGCAAAAGCCATCGTTGTTAAAACATGGACAGTACAGTCTGAAGAGTCATTACGAATAATGGGGTCTTTATCTTGCCCACTTTCTTCACCAAGGCAATATAGGCCATAAGGCGTATTCAACCTCCATATGTTCAAAGCTTTTAGTCTGTTTAAATAATTAGGGTATCTTGATAGAAATTGAGGCAAAAATGTTTCAAATTCATCTTCTGAGAGCGTCCAGGGTTTTGGTAGTGTTTCAACCCAACTATATGAAGATGCAAACCCATTACATGAAAAAAAAAATAAAATAAAGAGTGAAATAATTTTATTCATATAAATGGTACTGCTTTTTTTCTCGATGAAAAAGTTCAATATCTTGTTTAATAATTCCACGGATAGAACTATGCGTATTTTCAATCATAAATATTTTTCTTACAGCACTAGTTCCCATTGCTTTATCGTACATTTTAATTTTTTCAGGCTTAGCCATTGAGAATGGATTTTTATCAGGATATAAAATATGATGAACTTGTAAAAAATAAAATTGTAGTGAGTACAAATCGACTTCATTATAATCTGTAATATGGATTTGAACACCTCCAACAGATCTGCCACTGTATAAAGAATAGTATGGGCTATAATCGATTGGTCTAAAAGTCACCCCCTTTAACTTTAATTCATTCATCTTTACTGAAATTAATTGAGAATTAATCCATGGTGCCGCAATAGTCTGGAATGGGATTGTATAACCAATTCCAATAGAAAAGACACCTAATTCTCCTAGAATTCCCGTTGCAACCATGAAATAAGGTGTTTTATCGTTTGGTACATGTGGAGATGTTGGCACCCAGTTTAAAAAGGTCTCTTTAAAGGATTTTTTGCGAGACCAATGAAGCATTTTTATCACTTTTAAATCACACTTTTTTTTACTAATGAAAGGCTTTTCATTGATGAATGTAGCCAATTCTCCGGATGTTAGACCATAAACGTAGGGTATTGGGTACATTCCAATAAAAGACTGATAATCCATATCGAGTGAGTTACCTTCAACTCTTATGCCTCCAAGTGGATTAGGTCTATCTAAAACTAAGAATTCTACACCGTTTTTGGCCGCAGCATCCATCGCTAAACCCATAGTTGAAATGTATGTATAAGATCTTATTCCAATATCTTGAATATCAAAAACTAATATATCGATATCTTTTAACATCTCAGCTGTTGGCGATTTTTCTTTTCCATAAAGCGAGTAAAACCTTAAGCCAGTTATACTATCTCTTGTATCTAATATTACCTTCCCAGCCTCTTCGGACCCTTTAAAACCGTGCTCAGGACTAAAGACTGCTCTTAGATTAACGTTCCCAGAATTTTTAAACAAATCAATATTCTGTATTAAATTACGATCAACCCCTGTTTGATTCGTAATTAAGCCTACTCTTCTTCCATTTAAAGCATCAAAATTATTTTGTGAAAGAATATCCAATCCTGTTAGAACTTTATTTACCTCTTTAACACTTGTAGTCGCTTGAGGGGCCGTTGAGCAACTCCCAATAAATAAAGACGCAAAAAAAAGCATCATAAAAAAAACTTTTATATAATAATATCTTTTCATTCGTGATTAAATTTATTCAATTTATCTTTTATGTATGACAAAATCTATTAAGCAAGAAATTGGTCAACTTATCATAGCTGGTTTTCGAGGAACCTCAATTAATAAAGAATCAGACATAGTCAAATTTATTAATGATTATAACCTTGGCGGAGTAATTCTTTATGATGAGGATCTAGAGATAGGTGGCTCTGGATCAAGAAATATTAGTTCTCCAAAACAACTAAAAAAATTGGTAGCAGACCTACAAAGCATTACTGAAAAATCACTCCTTATTGCAGTAGACCAGGAAGGTGGAGAAGTCGAACGATTAAGGAAAATATATGGTTTTTCTGACACTCCATCATGGAATCAAATTGGATTATTAAATAGTAAATTAATGACGAAACAATTTGCCGAGGATATGGTTGAGGACCTTTCATCAATGGGTATCAACTTAAATTTTGCACCAGTTATTGATTTAGATTATGGAGTCGGGACGGTAATATCTGATACAAAACGTGCATTTTCTCATGATACAGAAGTACTTATTGAACATACTCGTATTTTTTCAGAGGTACATCGTTCTAAAAATATTATCACATCTGGAAAACATTTCCCAGGATTAGGTTCAGCAAACACAGATACACATGAAGGCTACACAGATATAACGGAAACTTGGTCTGTTAAAGACTTACATCCTTTTAATGAATTAATTAAATCAAAAGATTTAGATACTATAATGGTCTCTCATGCTCTAGATAAAAAGCTAGATGATAAATTCCCAGCTTCTCTTTCAAAGAAAATAATCCAAGGAATGTTAAGAGAGGATCTAGGTTTTAATGGTATCATCATATGTGACGATCCAAGTATGCGAGCAATTTCAGATCATTACAGCCTAAAAGAAATTTTCAAGTTAATGATCAATGCAGGTGTAGATTTATTTTGTCTTGGAAATAACCTGATTTACGATAAAAATTATATTCCAAAATCAATAGAAGCTATAACGAAGCTTGTGGAAAACAATGAGGTTTCTATGGAAAGAATACGAGATTCAATAAAACGTATAAATACTATAAAACTGAAATATGGACTAGATGTCTAGTCAGTATATCTTGGGTGTTGATTGCGGAGCGACCAAAGTTCTTTCTCAATTAGCATTCTTTGATAAAAAGCTTGATTTAGTCTTCCCAAAAGGGAAATACTCTGAATTTTTATATTCTTCCGATGAAAGCTGGATTAAAAACTTTGATCCAGTTCAAATAGAAATACAAAAAAAAGAACTCATCCAAAATAATATTTTATTATCAAAAAATGAAATCATTCAAGGTAATATGATTATTAAAACTATTCAAAATGCTTTAAATGTTTCAAAAAATAAAAGAGTAAGTATTTGCTACCCTGGTATCAAAGATCATAATGGTGTCGTTATTATGGCTAATGGACCACGAATCCCTTCTTTGAAGAAAATATTAAATCATTATAGTAATTTTTATAATGATTCAGACTGTTGCATTTTAGGTGAATGGAAATCGTCGGTTGGTAGTATGTTAAATGTAACCGATGGAATGTATATCGGCGGTGGAACAGGAATTGCAGATGGGGTAATCATTAAAAACCAATTAATTGATTTTAACAATGAAAAAAAATTAAAACGATCCTGGGAATTAATGCACAACGGTAACTCAATTGAGTCTCTTTTGTCGCCTGCTGGAATGATTAGAGATTTTAATAATAAATTTAATAAAAATGTGAGCACCTTAGATCAGTTTATTGAATCAAAAAAATCTCTATTTATTTTAGAACAAGCAATTGAAGCTCTATCAATTTTAATTAAAGATAGAGTCAAATTTTTCAAATTAAATAAATCAAAACTAAGTCTAATAGTTATTGGGCAAAGACTTGGCTCTTTTTTATTTAATCAAAATAATCAAATTAAAGATATGTTCCAAGAATCTACAAAAATTCCTATGAAGTTCTCATTTGATAGAAGAACAGCGGCTCTTGGAGCAGTTTATAAATTTAATTGTACCTAAAAGATGATTAAGTATTCCATTGATCAAGAACCAATCATTTCAGTTGGTTTAGTTTTACCGAGCGACAAGCAAAAGGTGTTATTTATAATTGATTCCAAAAATAAAAAGAGCTATAAAATAAAATGTCAGAATAATAATCTTTATGTTAATGATGTATTAGTCGATTTTTTTGAACTGAAAAATGAGGATAATCAAGATATTTTTTCAGTCAATGATATCCCTGCAGGAAGAGGGTTTCATTGGGAAAAAAGTATTGCTATAAAAGTAAAAGGATCTTTAAAAGTAACAGTTATTGTTAACTCTCTTTTTTTAACAAATTATATACCTATTGAATCGTATCTAATGTGTGTAGCAACATCAGAAATGAGCGGAAAATGTCCTATTTCATTACTTGAATCTCAAACAATAGCCGCTCGATCTTGGCTTTTAGCAGCAGTTGAAAAAAAGCATCAAAACTTAGGTCTCGATGTATGCAATGATGATTGCTGTCAAAGGTATCAAGGTATCAATCAATTAACCCAGTCTGCAATTAATGCTTCAAAAAACACACGTGGAAATGTTTTGTTTTCTGATACAGAAATTTGCGATACACGATATTCAAAGTCCTGTGGTGGCTTTTCTGAAAATAATCAGAATGTTTGGAAGACTCCATCAAAAACATATCTTCAAGGTCTCTATGATAACCATAATGAAAAAATGTATAATTTAGAGGATGAAGATTCTTTTATTCAATGGATTAAGAACCCTCCCTCAGCTTTTTGTAACAATCAAAATATTGATGAGAAAGAATTGAAATATTACTTAGGAACAGTTGATGAAAAAGCCAGCTATTTCCGATGGAGATTCAATTTTTCACAAGTAGAAATCACGAAGATAATTAATAAAAAAATGGGATTAAATTGTGAAAATATTTTATCTATCATACC
>Ga0114994_10000457_pt1 | contig 27344 bp, 15 predicted proteins | sample ArcticOcean_MG_C_9_FD_87043 | JGI IMG/M metagenome (GOLD analysis project Ga0114994, IMG submission 87043) | Marine microbial communities from western Arctic Ocean - ArcticOcean_MG_CB2_152 | ecosystem: Environmental > Aquatic > Marine > Oceanic | place: Arctic Ocean: Canada Basin | collected...
ACCGTTTCCGCAGCCGTACGCGGCTGCACGCCCGAGCGGCAATTTTTATCTACCGATCGCACCCCCTAAGTCCAGCGCTGGGGCTGTCGTTGCGGCGCACGCGGCGCCTTTACGGAAATCGTGTCCGATTTTTTTACCCGATTAGGTATAGACTACGTAGGGACCCCTACGGCTGTATGGCTATCAGTGATTAACCACTGGCAGGCCCGGGGGGCCGGGCATCCCAAATTCGGCCACAAGGGGAGCCGGATGCTGGGGGCCGATGGTGCCATCGGCGACCCTGGCCCGGGGGCCCGGGCCTGTTCGCTATAGTCGGACTCGGCCGGGCGGAGCTGGGCCTGAGTCAGAAATATCCGTTCGCTAGTCGGCCTTGTACGCCGGGGGCCACACGAGCCTGGGCAAGCCCGCTGGGGACTATCATTCTGGCATACTAGCGAGAGAGGAAGTGTCACGGTGGACTCGGAATGCCAGTGGTAAATTTTTTCAAGTGGCAGTGCCCGGCGCGCGACGAACTTGAAGGCGAGCAGTGCCCTGCGCGCGACGAAGGCGAGCCCCCCCCGCTGGCCTTTACTACCGTTAGACACCCTTAGAGGGTTGATTTCAAGGGGCCAAAAGGCCCGGGGCCCCGGGGGCGGCCAGCGACCGCTGCGTACTAGTATAAAGCAAATAGGGCAGTGCAATCTGGTTCCGGAATCTGGTTCCGAGTCCACTCCTCTCCGGCGTTACTGTGGCACCGGGGCCAAAATCACTCGTTGGTTCCAGTGCAATTCAAGGCTGCCAGTGCCCGACGTGGTTCCGGTGCTGGTGAAGGCGGTGAAGCGGCGATGCCCCGCTCAAATCGCCTCGACAACATGCACGGCGACACCGGTCGCGGACAGCATTACCGGCATCACAACCGTGACCAGCTTCAGTGGTCGTGGCGCATCGGAGGGACCACCGAATATGCGGCGGCGCGGCAGCGCCGCGTTTGGGATCACGCGAAATCCTTAACATTTGTGGCGTTCTAAATAACTCAGGCTTAAAAGGCTACTTTTTAAATTTAATTTTAATTCACTCAGGCTGGCATTTGGCCCACCGCCGTGCATCGGCCCGGGTTCAACTATCATCCGGCACCGGAATCAGCCATTGGCCTTGGCACCAGAAAAAAGAGTCCTCTGGGGCGGCACCGGGGCCAGCTAGCGGAACCACGAGCCTGTTACCATTCCACACTGGCGAGAGGGGCTTGTAGTTATAGTTGCCAGTGCCAGTGCTGCTCGTAACTTAAAAAAGTAGTATGTATCAGGCCATACAGCTGTACCGCACATGGCATAACCACAAATGGCCAAGCAGAATAACCGTGAACTACGACTTCTTCGCCAACGCGTGAGGACATCCCGCGATTAGCAGCTCGTAGATACAAACAACACTTCCGAACACAGGTAAAAAAAACACGCCCGCACACCTCCCCAAAATCAAAAGACAAGGACGGGGCAGAATCAGACTCCAACCGTTTGCCGTTAATGTGCGGCTAGAGGCCACTACTGTAGTAACGATTGTGTATAGGGTGATCTCTCCTGGGACCATATTTAATAAAGAGAAACCGGTAGCTTCTTTTAACTCTCCCATGGGTCAAGTCGAAAATGCATTCATACATAGCTTGGGATTTTCCGTCGCAGAGGCGATGCAACGACTTGTGACGGATGAGGTACTACACGAGGTTGATGCACGGCATATTCACCGGCTGCTTGCAGAAAGAAACCCGACTGCACGAGACGCTGTGTTGAAACTGGAGCAATCTGGCGGATCGTCTTCGAGACAAGCTGTTACCGACTTCCGAAACAGTGTGATCAGACTCTTCAAAGAACAATACGCACACCGCATGAGGCCGATGATACAAACAAAAACTCGAAAGAAGAAGAGTAACGGCCTATCGTCATCAGCACACAGATGGTCACTTAATTTCAACCAAGTAGCTCATATTCTTGCTCCAGAGCAAGGTGAATATCCTTCTGCAAAAATCAAACCACTAGCAACTATTGCAGTAATTAAAAAAGGCAACAAGTATAGTAGCTGCCCGCTTAATTTGGCTCGGCACACTCCTAAAACGCCCAAAACTGGTGTGCCCGTGATTGAAAATGTCTGCCATCATCTGGCACAACGTGTAGCTGAACTTCACGTTACTGAAATTACTCGACCCAAGGTTATCTTGGTGGGCCGAGGAAATTACAACCCAATACATAAAATGCATCTGCGACATTTTGTTATTGCGAGACAATTTTTGGAAGAGCGCACAAGACTTTCTGTGCTTGGCGGCCTCTTGGTGCCAAAACATGCTACGGACGTAAGGCAGCGATGCCGAACACGACCTCAGGAGATAATCACGCCGCGTCATCGCCTTGCGATGGTGCGCGCTGCTGTTGACGGGTCTCCCTGGCTCACAGTTGATAGCTGGGAGATCACCCGGCGCAGAATCTTAGATTATCTAAGCACGCTTGATCACATTCGTCAACTCTTTGAGCAACGCTTTCCGGATCTTGTGGTACCGGTTCGCTTTGTCCTTTTAGTGGCGCCTGAGCAATTATTGCGGCTAAATCTTGGCGAGCTCAAGGACGCGGGGCATGAGTGCATCACGATTTGCCGTCCTCAAGAGCATAAGCGCCTGCTGAGGCAGATGGGGAATAGATGGCGAAATGTCGCACATGTGGTCGAGGATAACGCCTTGCTCTCTGCCGAGCTTGAATCATCTTGTTCTAGCAAGATACGCCATGCCCTCATGTCTGGCGACTTCGATGAAATAGCTACAAAGATTCCTGGAGCTACGCTTGATTACATTAAATGTCACCACCTTGCACCAAAAATGTCGGGGATCGAAGAATGGACTAGATGGGATAGAGCATTTGCGGATGGTGAGGTGCGTTTCATGGGTAATTATACCTTAGTTTAGGACATTATACAGGACGAAGAAGATCGCGGCTATCAGCGAAACCCAAAAAGAATTGTCAAAGAGAGTAGCTCCTTCATGAAAAGCTGACATATGAATTCAGAATTTGGCGCCGCCTTGCTGGCCCTTTGCTCACAGGCCCCCAAATGAAGACAGGGACCTGGTATTTGCCCGTTGATAATAGCTCCACCCCGGATCCTTGCCACGAAGAACACTAAGGTGGCGCCTATATTACGGTGCAACACTAAGATGAGGCCCCTGGCAGGCGTACTAGAAGTAGACGTGAGCCTCTGGGAGACCCGAATATGCCCCTCTCCGGCCTCAAAAGACCATTTCCTGTGGGATGTGTCGCCGGCGAGGGAGTTCCTGGGGGTAGTATTAGCGGCACAGGGCTGTCACGGTGCACTCGCGGTTGTAACCACGTGCGAAGGTTGATGGTCCCGGATTCTCCCCGGACGGCCTGAGGCTGTGTACTAAACCCGGTGACTATTATGGAAAGTAAGTATGGATGGAGGTGGGGGCCACCACCCAGCCCACTGGTACGCGCTATCCGTCCGTCTCAGGCTGGCCAGAGGCCCGAGAATGTTCCGACATATAAAAACCTCTTCCTTTATTAATCCTGTGCTCTCATACGATAGGTTGTTTGCTTCCAAGGCCTTGGGGATGTATTCAGGTCGCTCTGAAGCAGTCGCATTACACGCGACCCCGTGATTTTATGAAGACTGCCGAATAAGTTGACCCAGAGAGTATCAGTGACGCGACTATCACGGTGGACCTTGGCGCCGTTGTTTTGTTCACGATCGACCCACTTGCCTGTTCCCCAGCATTGACGGTCCGTAGACGGAGCACGGGATAGGCTCTAGACCCGTGAGTCATGAGATAAATTTGCGTTTGAGGCGCTTCCGTCCTAGGACGGTCCATCCAACCGAGCTTAACAACTCCTATATAGGATTACCTGTTCCGTAAGCTCCGCGCGGATCTACAACTTCTAGACCCTGCGGTTATATGATAATGGGCAAATTACTTCGGCCTGAGGGCATAAGCGATGGTACCATCACTATTGACCTTGCCATGATCGTGTGTTTTATCATCGACCGATTTGCTTGAGGTCCGGAGTCAAATTCATCTGACCCAAGCTCGAGTTGCTTCAAAGTGCCTTCTCATAATGCAAATGTCATATACACGTATTTGAGTATCGATTGGGTTGTATGGGATTCAACGAGACCAATACAACGATTACTGAGGGCCCTCGGGTAATTATCATATTTGACGGTCATGAGTGCCCCCCTCGAGACCTCGAGCCCAAATAAATCAGTTATTTGAGGTATGGATCGGCTCCCGGACATCCTATGGGTCTTATCGAATGTTGGCCCGGCACCTACACCGCACGCGCCCGAGCTTGGGGCAATCCATAACTTTCAAAGAGCTTGAGCTGCCAGTGAAGTTGCTATTCTCTTGAGGGCTGCTGAGCACCTTGAGTATGGCTGCCCCGAACGGCGGTGTATGCGGTGTAGGTAAATACAAATGGCCAGTACCGACCCTGAGCTACCCCAGGGAGGCCTCTGAACCATTAATTGACAAAACCAGGGATTCCACCATCCGAGTCGCGGCCGCCCGGTGACCAACAACTAGCAGAATTAACCTGGGCTCTCAGTAATCTCAATAGCGGTCTCGTTGGACACTACACGGCCCCACCGATAGTCAAACAATAGTATATCACATCATGTACATCATCATGGGAAGGTTGTTTTGAGGCTGCCTGAGCTCGGGTCAGATGAACCTGACTCTGGAACTCGGGCAAGTCGGTCGATGATCAAACAAATGATCGCGCAAGGGTCCATAGTGATGGTATCATCGCTGATGCCCTCAGGTCCAACTTGAACTTATTTGACCGTCTTGATTGATAATATGCAACTTTTATAAATAAAAGCAAAAAATAGACAAAAAAGTCTACCACTCTACCTTCGAGTCCCGGGCTCGAGAAACTTGACTCGAAAAAGCCGGCCTTTCCTTTTACTTCGCACCCAGCGGCACTTCAGTAGATCGCAAGATTATCAGTCATTGTGCAAATGGACTCGTGGTCTAACTCGACTATCTGGCCGAAATAGCGGACTGTCAATGCCGCAGGGCGGTTTAGTAGCAGTACCTATTCTCCACATGCCGCGACGGCCCCGGGCATCTATGCCCATCGCACCCCGTGACACTTCGATAAATCACGAGCGTCGGGCTCCCTTCGCAAATGGACTCCGAGTCGTGCTCTAACTCGACGATCTGGCCGAGATAGCGGACTCAGGCTCTGAATAACCTGGGCACTGTGCGGGTTTTTTACAAGTAACCCACCAAATTCTCTATTGCGGTAAAACGTTCTGTGACTTCCGCGCAGCCCCAAGCCATAAGAGTTGGTTGAGAGGCAGTCGACGACGTATGAACAGCAGGCAAACAGTCAGCAGCGCGAACGCATGTGCTGCTGCGTCAAAAACGTGATGCCAACATCGTGTCGTAAGGCCGTAATAGCCTCTAGCGCGTTAATATCCCTGGCTTTTTTTGGTACCCTGGGACACACTTTTGGTACCCTGGGACACACGGATTGCTACGACGGCCCCATTTCAGAATCATTTAGGGTACCTTCCAACGGATACTATGATCTTGAGTTAGAGGTTTAAAACGGCTGGCGGGGACACTGCGGTGGGCGGACGGGTTACTTGTAAAAAAACCCCGCTGTTCTGCCAAAGCCCAGGGTCCCTATATTTATACCTTAACGAGTTTCCAAAAAAGCTACACCTTCGCGTTCAGGCGCCGCGTGCGCCGCAACGCGTACAGGCACTTCACACCACGCCCCTCGGACGGGCTAGGACATCAGGCACGGATCACGACACCAGTGCTGGAAACTCTGAGATAGACTTTGGCCTAGCGTAAACTCACTACTATAGAGGATGGGCCCGTTATTAATAGAGGATTGGAAACCAAGATGGCGGTAACATCCGGCAATGCGTCGTGTTGCTGCTGGCTGAAATCCTTGGCTTTCGCAATGTCTATTAGTATGTTGCCAGTCATATGGCTTGCCACTGAGGCCGCGGGTAATCAAGCGACATTCGGACGCAATCACCGACGCACGACTGCAAGTAAGGATGCAATTAACAAATCGAAACTCAAATTCAAACATTACGAGGACAGCCTTTCAAAGGAATGGATACAATCGGTCTACTCTTCCTTGATCCCAAGAAAAGACGCAATTTGGCCCACTACAAGAGATATAGGTAGTACTGGCAAATGGGCTATCCACACGCTCATTGTCTACGCAAGAGCGAGGTGTCATCTATTCGGCTGTCGGTCTGGAAGCAATACAAAAAGCATGCAAGTCAGGTCGGTCGGTTCGTCTTAAAAACTCGCAAGCAGAACTTGGACTGCTACTGGTGACTGACTCAAGAGGCAAGTCACAGACAGTACAGTGGTCATCGCTCGTCTTCGATAGTGTTGTGGAAACCGGACAACCAGCTTATTTGCACTGGGGGCAATCAAATAGAGACGATGCAACTACCCGCAAGACGCAGTGGTTGGGCAAGTTTTACGAGGGGAGATGTGGGCCAGAGGACGGTGTCTGCATGTTAGACTGGAAAGAGAAACATCGAAGCAGGCCAACGATGGTCAAACGGCACATGCACACCCTCAAGATACAGGCAATGATGATTGGCCTCCAGGTCTACCACAAAATCTTGTTTCTTGATGTAGAGACAATTGTCTGTGCATCCCTGCATAGTTTCTTTTTTACTGTTGACTCCCAGAGGTCCCAAGTGGCCTTTGTTCCAGTGTCTAAAGGTCACTTTTACGGTCGTGACATTGTCGCTAGAGTATTTGATATACCAACAGACTTTCCGGAGGTAAAAGCCGAAATTATGGTTTTCAAATGGCGGTGTGATTTTGGCTCAAATATATTAACAATACACGATGCCTTTAGGTCGTGCGAAATGGATCAGCAACACATCGACTTTTGGCTAACTGGAATCTAGCCTTGTACTTTCTTTCACGTCATGATTCGCTGCTAGGCCAACATGCATTTAGAGCCTCCCTGTTTCACTCTGGCGTTGGTTATAGTAAACTGCCGGTCTCATCGAGCTGTTTCGTGCAGGAGCCGCTAACCAAGCTAGCACCGTTGCTAGCATGTCCTACCATAGTTAAGGACATCGAGCATCGAACATCGACGTATAGGGCCATACAAGACTGCGTCGTTTTGCACTCTCGAGAACTTTCCAGCCAGAGTACCCAAGGCCCTATTGGCTTGCCGAACTTCTTTAGCAACCGAGGCAGGCAGTTGATGAAGAATGATAGCGCGCAACCCCACAACCCGAATTACAACCTAAAAGTCCTTTCTGGACTTAAATTACTAAAAACAAGAGCAAAAGACCCTGATGATGCCACCTACCGGAATGCGCCGACCGTATTTCTTCATATTCCAAAAGCTGCTGGGAATTCAGTGAAGAAACTCTTTGTGAAAGGATTTCTTCTGGAGCAACGTAACAGTCAGCAGCTGGGAGCAAAAATCAAGATGCAATCTCTGCACATAGATACGCGCCGAGATTGGGACATAAAAAAACAAGCGAAACATCCTTATGCTGTTTTCTTTGGTGCATTTGCATTTGGTGCCTGCGCTAGCCACCCTCAAGCCCCCTGTGCATATTATGTGGTATGTAACCCGCCCTACAATACACTTCAACGTAAGCCTCATCATCCCAGGTCCTTCGTGAGCCTGTTGCTCGAATCTTGTCCGAGCACAAGTATTGCCATGCTGTTGATTTTGAGGATCAATGTTGCACAGGATCTCGTGGAGCAGTGTATATGCGCACGTTGAACATCGCCCAATGGGCTGAAGAGAAAGGAAACTTCATGCTTGAGCACTTTCTTCAACTCGTTCCTGAAGACTGGTACCAAATAAGTACTAATTATTATGTGCCCTGGCGCCAGCGGGACCGTGAGACACGCATCAACCCAATCGAAAATCGGCGCGTCAGAGAAGGGCCTGCTAATATCGCAGATCTACGCTTTGTTGAGGAACATTTGGAGGACTGGTTTGCTGTCATTGGTATCACCGAGCGCTTTGAAGAATCCATGATGCTTTTCGCATTTGCTTTGACCGGTGAGTCCATACCTAAGAACATGGTGGGTTCAGTGCACACCCATAATCAGAATACATCTGTCTCTGGTGTCGAAGCAAAAAAAATAGAGCGTGTCAATGCTGCTGTCACGCTTGACACGGGCCTATATCATGCTGCATTTTCTCTCTTTGAGAAACAGCTCGTGCAGCTCGAAAAGTACATCTAGCGTCTCCCTTTGGCTGATTTTTACTTAAGTCACAAGAAGGCTCGGATAAAATAAATAGGCACGCTTATTATGGCGCAAAATTTGGTTTTTAGGTCTAAGTCTTATGGATGATACGTTAGCGATAACCCGGTGGATAAAACATGGCCATGAAAGCGTAGCCCCAAGAATCTGCGCATAACTCAAGCTAGCTCAATCTCTTTCTGGACTCTGCAACCGCACACTCGTTGAGTCGATTTCACGACAGTTGCGATTTATCTGTGGCCCTTCGACTCAGACGGTACGGGATGTGAGTTAAATGGTTGCTATATATATGGTGCGAGAGTGTATTTGGCCAGTATCACAGTGGAACTAGCACATGCGCAAGGTGGCCGTGGTTGCAGTACTTTAGTAGATCCCCGGCTATGTATGCCACCCCTTCCACGAAGGCAAAAACCGAAGTCTTGCCCAATATTTTACTGGATATGCTCATGTGCTAAATCTGGACAAGAAAGGTGGGGAACGACATTTTCGTCTTAACACTTTCCACCACACACTCCCTGGTTTTTACACAAGCTAGTGCTCCATTATCTAGACAATTTTAGATTCTGGGTGAGAAACACGAAACACTCTCACATGCTCGCATGTATACTACACAATGATTTCCGGTTCTATGTAGAGTTTTCTACGACGACACGCCAGAAACTAATTGCCTCCTAATCATTTGTCCCTGACCAAGATTTTAGGTGACAAGCTAGGGGCGATCTCCCCGGGCCTTGATTGCCGGGTTATGGCGGCCGCGTGGTGCGGGCCGACGGGTCACGGGCGCGGCCAAGGTGCATGCATACAACAAACGCTGAGCAAACAGCTCCTGGACAAAGAGGAGGGCCCTATGGTCGTGCATCCCAACGGTCCTAAGGATAGTGCCCGGGACCCAGAGCACTTTCGCCGAGGTACACTCCCCTAAAAGCCCTCTTCATGTTTCTGAGCTGGTTTTTGTTGCAAGCGGCATTTTACTATTTTAAGCTTAAGTTCAAGTTGTGACTCGGAGAGCATCTCGTTCTTGCGAACCTGCTTCGGGGCGCCCCGGAACTCCATCAGCGGCGGTCTTGGCAAGCAGCAGACGAGTACGCGCGCTGACAATGTCCACACGCACATCACGGCATCATGATGAGCGCACAGCATAATGAGCCCAGCCTGAGAGGCCGGAATTAGATGCTGCCAGCCGCTATTCGACGCGTGACGGTCGACTGGAAGACGCAAACTGGTGCTACGCGCAGCGAATATGTCGACGATGATACCCTCGACAAATTGGCAATCAACCCTTGACGTTTTGTTGCAAGTGTACGTCCGCGCTAGCTCGCCGGCGTCGCCCGCGGGTGTCTGTGACTAATCATATGGCTCCATTGTCTATTCGCAAGTCTCGGGGGGGGGGGGAGCTAGGGTACTCAGGGCACCTACGCAGCGGGGATGCTTCCCTGAGGCTTCGGGGCTCCGTTCCTAGTAATCGGCGTGCTGCCCCCTCACAGCGCGCGCCGGTGCCTTTACTTGCAGCGCATCTAAATGCAATTTCGAAGCCAAGCGCTTAAGGTTGAATCGACGGGTGAAACTGTGCTCGCCTAGATACCTGGGACACGTGGTAAGATACGGTTCGAAACGTGAACCCGAAGGAGCCTGTGCACAATGCGCTGTTGTACCAAAATCAGTGTATTTCGATTAGTCACCACAGTGAATGAATTTACCGTCAGGAATCATGTACAGTCGTGGGTTGTTTTATACCTACGGTAGAGTAGTATTACCTCGATTACAACCTGAATATGCCCAGACCTAGTAGGTTTAGTGAATACGGTATTATGTTACCAGGCTATATCGTATTATTTCGCAACGCGTGCGTGCTCGCACCACATGTAATATACGTGGCGTGAGTCTCTGCATAGTTGCTTTTTGCCATGGTGTACGCCACACCTACCGAGATCGAAATTTTAATCTCGAATTTACAGCTAGCAGAATTGCCAGGCAATTGGAAGGAGGAAGGAAATAAGCAGTCGCTGTTTTTAGTCATGGAAATTGGAAATGTATATGTCAGAAGTTCTACTCAAAGTGGAGTCGATACACAAGCCGCTTGGAAGGATGAAATTCTTAAGTTGCACATAAGCAAAAAACATTGGACTGACCCGGAGGCTCTGATGACAATTTTGGTCCAACATGATCAGCAACAAGCATTCTCTCGTAGGGTAACTCTGATTCTTTGCGCCACGTTCGTTAGTCGCACTGCTCTTAGGTCGCAGGTATGGCAATTATAAAGATGGTTGCCTTAAATGCTGCTTTTGAAAATACCAAATGCTTCTCACTAGACCTGTGGTGTGGCAGTAGGGTCGACCCACAAGGAATCTTCTCAATGTCTGTATGTGCGCGGACACTCAAACACGCTGGCCTCTCTAGCGGAATCACCCCGCATCAAGCAAAATCACGTCTTACAACCACCTTTCACCAGTCAAATAATTACGTGAAACAGATGCATAATGTAAGAGGCGCAGAACTGTCTTGCCTGGAAGAAATGAAGGCTTCTTGGCCGATCACAGATGCCATAATCGTATTGCGTCAGTGTGATTCCTAAACAAGCGTGTATTTGTCGAGGACAAGGCGAACAGGTCAATTCAATCGAGCAATATGTGACTGAATGTCAGAGGGTCGAGGTTGGGCCCAATGTTCTAAGAAAGTATATTGAATTCCTTGCCCGTGCTGAGCCTTATAGAGGCACCCTATTTCATGAATTTTGCAAGGAAGAAAGGCATGTTGAATCACCCACATTGACGCGTGCCTTTGATCGGGCTGCGGCCGAACTTGCAGTCAGGCATATTATTGATTCCGCAAACCAAACATCCGCACCTAAATTAGACTTTCGGGTCTCCTCAGCCTCGATGGATCTCGTTCGTGAGTCGAAAGTAAATCTATCACCACGACAGTACACAGCATCCATCAAGGCTTTGTCTCTCGCAGAGGGTGAACTGAGCTTGATTGACGCAAATCGCTCACCCCCTTTAGAAGAGGGTGCAACATTCCCCTGGAAGGCCGGCGAGGACCCCAAGACAGGTCATAGGTGTTGGCATAATGTTAATACTAATTTTACATCATTTAAACGACCAAGATGCCGTTGGGAGTATAAACTTGACTTTCTGGCTCGCTTACGGCCAAAGTTTCACACAACTCGAAGTGACTCTCAGCGGCTTTATGGTGACTCTGCAGAGCGACCAGGAACAACATTTAAGAGATGGGGATGGTCCGAAGATGACTCGGATACCCGCCATCGCAAGCATGGACAAAAAAAGATACAGCAGTGCCTAGAAGATCAGGACGCGCGTCGCCTAGTCACCCCCTCGCATGTTGAAGCGGTTGCTAGGACTCTAGTTCAAATCATCGCCCATGTTGAGAATTGTCTTAAGATGGAGAGGGGGTGCCAAGGTCGGGACACAAGAAAATTTGCAAGGTCCTGCCGACATCCAGCCGTCGGGTACTCTCACATGAAGCATATCTCGAGTTCAATGATGTGCGGTGGGAACTGTATTGACCTAAAATACATCCACGCACTTTGTTCAGATAGCGGCAGTGTAGTGCCATATACTGAAGATAATACAGAAAAAAATGAAAAAAGCCCATGTTTGGATTGCGAATTAGGAGCGGGGAGCAACTTCCTTCCATTGGAGCCATGTTCAGGAGGAACAAAGGTGAGTAGGTTGTTTATGTCGACTTTGAATCTTACTTGTGCAGTTGCACTACATCTTGGGCTAAGTGGCCAAGGAACAAAAAAAGATTTGCAGTCAGACGTCGTTAGGCGCAACACAGTGGATTTTAACGACAAAAATAAATCTGCAGGCACATACTCCAATAACAAACACGGGCTGCTTAGACATGCAAATGGCAGGAGCGGGTTCGAAACTCTTTTAATTCATGATATTGTCAAGACCTCCGTCATCCCAAAATCACGAGTGGTCATTGATGAGATTGTTATTGTCCGTCGAGACCCAGCACATACGAACGGTACCAAAAGCCAAGCATTTGCCAGCAGGTCTACCTCCAAATCGAATAAAAACATGCATTTTGCCATAAGAGCTCAGCATGGTGGCAAAATGCGGCGCCAGAATCGCAAAAATCGAACTTCACTTGGATGGACGACTGATCACAAGAATCTAATCATTGCCAAGCTCACTTTTGTCGGCACTAGTAAATCTGGTGTCTATACTTCTGCGTCGGCAGTTGCGGCAGCGGCACGAGATGAAAGTTCGCCGCTACGGCGTCTTGGGGCTGTGAGTTGCTGCTGTATTGATGGCACAGCATGTGCCGCCTTGGAGCTACGACAACAAGCATGGCCGAGCTACTGGGCTTTCTTTATGTCCCCTCTTTATTTTGGATACAGAACTGAATGGCCTTCATCCACTCATAATCCGTCCATACACGCAGAAGTACACCGTCATGGACACTCTTCACGCCATGTCCAATATTCCGTCTCTGCTGGAGCTAGTGTTGACTGCATTCCACCTGCCAAATCAGAGACCTCATTAATGCACGAACTGAGAGCATACAAGGGTATGGGCGCATACAATGGGGGACCTGGGAGGTCAGGGTGCGATGTCATTGGACGCATGACAGTACTACCAGTGTCTTGGCGGGGTGCACTGTATCTCTATTCAGTGTTGCAGGTTCCGCAGCTAAAGGGCAAAAAAAACACTATGCGTGCGATTCTCAGGTTCAGGGACAAAAGCTTCTCCCAGCATGCTTGGTACGCCAAGTTGATTGATCAAAAGTCAGTCCCATGGTGGTATCGCCCGAGGCCTAGAGTAAGGTCCGTCGCTTCTCCGAATCTGGTACTGCCTCAGGCGCCTCAGAAATCATGCTATTTGCGCCATTCAGCGACATCGGATTCTCACCGACTCCGGGCAGTGAAGTGGAGAGCAAAGCAGAGGGTCCTACGTTCCTGGCTTGTTGAAAAAATTGAGTCCCTAAGTCCAGTGTCAAGCTCACTCTTGACAGCATATCACGCTCTCCGCAAGAAGCCTTTTGTAAAGGAGACTTTAACTTCCACGAAGCGACCAATGCAAGAATCTACTCAGTTACAACAACAAAAATCATATCGCGAAGTCGAGACTGCGCTGCGTTGGCTGTACCGTCAGGCGAGTGTTACACCAAGTGTGCATGGAGGAAAACTGACTATTCACAAGCAAGATCTGTTTTACTCTTTTTCCAACGTAAAGACTATTTGCTGGGCTACTAAACCTCCGCAAGCCACAGCTCTTGCTCCTATTCTCCAGCAATACGAATTTGCCCTTTCTTATCTCCTCATGCCAGCAGAGCAACCAGGACACATTTCTGAGGAGGAGTTTGTTGCCCTTGGTCTCATTATGGCTGAATTAGAGCCTGAGCTCAGACAAATAAACAAGCTGCTTGCCACAAAGTCTCTTTCTAGTTGTAATACACCGCGCTTAGCTTTTGGGAGCACAAGTAAGAGCCAAGCAATGAATACTGAGGTTAGTCAGGCGAAGGGTCATGAGCATATAGTAATTCGACAAACTGGGGTACCTGGCTACTGCTGCGTGTGTCGGCAGATTCGCACCAGCGTCCTTAAAAGGCCAACAATGCCATGGAATTCTGAGAAACTTTGGATGGGATGGTGGCAGGATGCTCGGACTCGTCAACAGGCTAGTGCGAAAGCAATCAATTTGCTTGAACAGACTCCGCGAAGTGAAGTTAAGCACAACTGGGTACTAGATGGAGATATGGCCTTGCAGGAGCGATGTTTTGTTGTTTCGACCTTCCTCAGTGCAACAGTATCTTCGGTGGTAACATCAAATAGGTCGTACCTTGACCACTGGAAAAGCAAGTTTGGTTGCGCTCCGCAGATTAAACACAAAAATTCGCCAGTTCGCATTGCGCTCCTAGCTCGTGCTCACCGTGGCGAGGATCGCCTTCTTGCTCATGTAAACATTCCAAATGTTTTACTATCATACCCTCCACCGACACTACTTGGACTTAAATTGAGTCCAGGGCTCGGCCGACGCCCAGCACTTGTCATAAGATTAAAGTCGGATTACGCTGGAAATACTACTTCACATTTATGCATCCTGAGAGCAAAGCATTTGATTCCATCATATTTTGATGATATCGCACATAAGCCCATTGCACAATTAAAAAATAACAAACTGACTTTGCTCGAAGGCATAATATCAAGAGTCACACCTATAGACATGTACTGTATTATCTATGCCCAAAACAGGGAGGTTGGTCGAACTTCAATGAAGCGGAACACACCAAATCCTGTATGGGCTGAAGACAGTGCTGATGGGCCATGGGCTTACTTGGGCCACAATTATTCGGAGATGGATGTACGATCAGTGTCTAGTTCAAACCACATCAGAAAGTGTCCTTCTTATGCGGGCTCCGACGATTTGGCTGTGGCTGAGTCTGAACGGCTAAAAATGACCAGGGAAGAATGCCAGATGCGTATTGTAATAGGCATCATATGGAAAAGCGTCGAGCATAATATTATGATGCGGCAAGAAAAAGCTCGGGGATCTTTTCAAGAATTTATTGCCGAGCTCAATGGATGTAATGTGATTCCATTCCTCGCACGACTCAAATGGACCGAGACTATTGCAAGCGGCCTTAACCGCCCGGTAGGACACATCGTTAAAGATAAAACAACAAATTGCTCGCTTCTCCTCCGTTTTTTGCGGCTACAGCATATTGCAGATGCTCAATATATAATGTCAACTGCCGAGGCTCTCCGCGAACTGCATTCTCCTGGTGTTGTCAAGATCCGGTTTCTTTGCTCACAGGAGGTTAGTTCCTTCAACTTGCACGGGACCTGTAGTCAGGTTTGTCTACTCGTCGCAATCGTGACCTCTCATGCTAGGACTTCAGTAGCCCAGGCCATTAATCAATGGTCTGATCCCCAAATGCTCCAAGCATGGGGCCATCAGGCTGTCTGTGCATTAGCTAACTTGCATCAAAATGGTCTCATCCACCAGAACATTCATCCTGGTGCAATATGCATTGACGGTGAAGGTCGCGTGGTTCTAGATGACTTCCTCTTTATGTTGGACGCACGTGAAAGACACTGCGGTTATTCACACGGCCGATCAGACTACGGCATGGTTTCCAAAGATCTCATGGCACCAGAGATTTTAGAATCATATCACGCTGTCTCACCAAAAGCGGATATCTGGGCCTTTGGCTGTTGCCTTTATCAGTGGCTTACCGGTGCTCTGCCATCTGTGCATTCGGAACCTCTCCCCTCCATACTCCAGAAAATACCCAGGAGGTTCATCGGGCCCATGTATTCTGCCATTAGCCTTGCGCTGCAGCCTTGTCCGTCTGCACGGGCAGATGCAAATGACCTTGTTCGTATCTTGTCTGCTAATTTGTGAAAGCTGCAATTAAGAGTTCCTGGATGGATGTGCTTTGAGCTACGCCTGCTTGAATGACCGGAGTTTGGACCCACTTTATGCGGCGTAAAATCCGCAACACAGCAGCCATCAGCAGTGATTATGATGTGATGTAGAGCACAAACCCCTGCACCCAAATGTAGTTCGGATGGGGTCTCCTGGGGGGACTGAGTCTGCAGCGTCCGCCATTGGGGGCTGAATACGTTCTGCGCTCAGCGTGGTCGTGTCTCGGCGAACGACTGTGGGTGAATTCTGAATTTGGGACAGCCGCTCTTTGGGCCGCTAGAAGTTGCCTTAAACCGGCCACCGGCGCGCGCCACCAGGACCCTCCTGCGCGACTGCGGACCAAGTTTGCCCTGCCAGACTGCCACGCGGCGCATCGCGGCTGCCCTCCTACTCGGCTTGAGCGCGTCGGCGGTTTTGGCCTTCTTCCACCTTCCCGTTCAGTGCGAGCTCTATATATATTCTACGAGTCTTCGTGGGCTATGTACAGTCCAATTCTTAGAGGCAACAGTGGCGCAGCAACGGTTTGGCGGGCCGACGCCCTTGGCGACTAATGTCTCCCAAGTATCATGCGGCGCTGCACGGCATCGTAGCTTGGCGTTTTTCCGACATGACGTCCGCCCAGAGCCCACGTATGACTGGCCGAAAGGGATTTCGGGTGTACGACGTTTTTACTGGGACGCGGGCGTAATCAAGGTGCATTCGACGGCGCGTACGCGAAGTGCGAAACGGGCTCCACGACCAGAACCTGGCGGCGTGGACCTTCGAAGGGACAGTGGGAACTGCGCGGGTTGCTTGGTTGCTCGGTAAACCTCTACACCTAAGCTCTATTTAGGTGGTCGAAATCAAAATACTTCTAGTACTACTCCTAGTAGTTAGTTAAAATGTGTCTACCCGCCTTGGAGTGTTGATACGTGCCTGATGTCCTGGCCCGTCCGAGAGGCGTTATGCGAAGTATCGGCGGCGAACTGAGGCACCAGCGCCGCGCCGGAGGTGGTGTGGAGGCGCGCGAGAGTGATGAGTAGGCGTTTATTTTTGTGTGAATCGCCGCATAGTGATAGATTCGTATGAAGGGTGGTTTCTCGAGAAACCGGGTGGGTGAGTCCCGGTCGGCGCGCGGTCCTCGAGGCCGCCCGCGGCGCCCATCGAGGCCGCGCGGCGCCCGGGGCCCGGAAGGTGGGCGCCGCGCGCGGCAAGCCGCGGGGCACGGGCCGGCGGCCGCTCGACACGGCGAACCTACTTTGGGGCCCGGCCGCCGTCCGCCGGCCCTCGCGCCAGCTGCCAGCGTCTCCCATCGCCATGACGGCCGTTGCACCCGTGGCGCGGGCCAGGAAGTACGCGGCCTTATCTGCGAACGCCGCGTGCCGGCCCAGGGGGGCAGCGCACATTTTGCCGCGGCGGCGGCCGCCGCGTTCGCAGCGCTCACAGCGCGCGCCGGGGCGCCGGGGGCGCCATCCGAGCCGACGCGGGCGCCGGATGCACCCCGGGGCGCGCCCGGAGGCGTCTCACCCCTTAGCTACGACACGCGACCCGCTTCATTTGGTTAGGGCGATGCACGGCTGACGCCGGGGAAGAGGCGCAGAGCCTGGCTTTGTCCGCGTCCGGTCCGCTAATGTACCCGCACCTTGAGATGAAATTCTAACATAGCTGAAGTCCATTTCTCCGTGCCGTCCGTGAAGAGCGGCTTCAAAACCCGTCGAGCTGTAACCACCGGGTGTCTATGGCCCAAGACTAATTGTCCAACTATTGATCCAGTGCTTCAAGGCGCCAGTAAAACCCGCTAGCCTTGTACCCGCGCAGCCCGCCATCCCGTACTCCATCGCCTAACCAAACGAGGCGGTCGTGTGTCGTAGCTTAGGGGCGAAACACGTGACGGATAGGCCGCTGTTTGGACGCTGCCTGACGTTCACACTCGGCTGTTACTAAGAGTAATGCTGGATCAATAGTTGGATATAGAGCTCCGGGTGCCCTGCGGCGGCAGCGACGTTTTTGACGGGTTTTGTACAGCTGCGAGTGCACAGGAGGTGCCCGCCAGTTTAGAGGATAGAGGGTTTGAGAGGTTGAGCTTGGCTGGACCTGACTCCGACCAGCTGGGTCCAGCTTTTGTGCAGGGCTCCGGCGGCGCGGCCAGTTAGCCAAGTTCGACTGCTGCTCGCCTGGAATAGTTTAGCATGCCAGAGAAGTTAGTCAGAGTGCTCGTATTGCTGCTCAGTTTTCGAATCTTCGCATGGGTGCTGTCAACAGAGAATAATGTGCGATGGACGATGTGGCAAACGCACAAGGATTTAGCCCAATTCAGTAACCTAGGGAGAAACAAAATAATGATCCCGCGGTTGATTGCATCGCCCATGGCATCTCATTCCCTTAACTTGGCTCGAAAAGCAGCTAACTTCCTGGAAAGAGCGGCAACGAACTTGTCCCCTGGTCGCAAACGGCTCTTTACTTCTAGTTCGAATAATCTCATATCAATGCAGTATGGTGTTGTGTACGCTGCAGTCGGCCATGGAACAATTCAAAAGGCTTCCGTTTCTGCAAGCAGTGTGCGAAGTATCATGGACAACAGCGTGGGCACTCTGCTGGTGACATCTGATTTTGGAATGCATTTGTCCGCATCACAGGCATTATTATATGGCCAAGCTTATTGGTGGGATATTGTCGCATCAGTAGATGGGCTAGGTATGAACTTCACATCCCTTCCCGAATTTGAAGCATTCACTATTGCTGACCCCAGAATACAGAACAAAGGAAAAAGTTTGAGTGCGATCATCGAATTGAATAAAAAAAAAGAGAGGGAGCGAAGGAGCTCAAAAATGACCGCCTGGGCGGCTGTCCGCCAATTGCGTAGCGCCAAAATGGTTGCACTTCGTCTGGCTTTGGAGACTTTTGGAACGGCTGCCATTTTTTTGGATGCAGACACTTTGGTTTGTGATCCCGCGACACTGATCTCTGCATTTCAAATGGTGTCTAATGAGGGTCCTTGGTTTGCATTTGTGACTGCACCATCAGAACATCACCGGCCACTGCTTGAGCAGATGTTCGGAATTTTAAAAAGCGGAGACATCCCAGAACCCAACACAGGTGTCGTGGTCGTCTCCACATGTGATGGCTCAAGGCGTGTGTTACGGCGCTGGAGTGAGGTTTACTGGCATGAGTCTTTGGCACTCTCACTGATCCAGAATCCGATGGACCAGCCAGCTCTTCGAACAGCATTGTTTCTCGAGGTAGCACCTTGGATAGCTCTACAAGGGACTTTAAATTGCCGAGGGCATTTAAAGAATCTGAACGCTCCTCTCCCCTTGCGATGTGGTGGGTACGATGCATCACATTGGAAGGTGATTACACGATCTAGCATATTAGATGCAGTTGGTACTACGCTAATTAAGGCCGCCTCCATCAAAGCTGTTGACGGTATTTTAGGTGGCAGAGGCTGTACTGTACTCCACTCGCACGCAATTCCAAGGTTCACGGAGCACCGGGCCATATTTCAGCGCAATGCATTATTATTAATGCATACTGATGCCAAAAGGCACAGATTGCTTGGATTTGACCTGGACGGGCTCGCCCGACCTACAAAAAGGGGGGATAGAACTGCGCAGAATAGGCATACTCGCAGATCAAAGCATACGTATAACATTACGGTGCCGCAGGAAACAGTTGCAGTTTTTACCCTTGCGCCTCGAGGCCTGAGCAGCAATGCTGTCGTTGATACTGCCACTGACTGGCGGCGAGGCAGCTGGCGAAATGTCAAAGTTATTATTGGTTCTATGGCAAAAGACGCCTGTGCAAGTGAATCAAGAGCATGTGCTTTAATCATTGTGATCGTGGACCCCCTGACTCAACTTGCAGCAGACGAGAGGTTTAAGGCTATAGCAGACCCTATTATATTAGAGGAGCGACTACGTGACTGTGCAAAGGCATCTTTTCTTAGAGGCACCACGCTGCTTGATGCTCTTTTGCCTTTGAGGGTCGATGACCTAGAAAGACACAATGACCCCAGAGCTGCAAGAGTCAAGCAATTTGGTCCAGGTAACAAAGCTGAGGTTGCAGATGCCATTTCTAGACTTGAAACTGATACATACTTGATCCTTCTCGCCTCAGAAGAACAAAAATCGATAAAAATGTTGAATTCTGTCCTTGAATCTCGACCAGATGCTATCCTATCCGCAAGGCAAGCTGTAATGAATGCTGCAAGTCACGATGCGAAGGGCCGTAAAACCCTAAGTTCCCTTGACTCTAGGTCAATAGAATCACTACGACATCTCCTTATTAATGACAATCAAATCTATGATGTAGCGAGCACACTTTTTGATGAGCAATTTGACGCTGTTTGGGCACATCCACTCGACTCCTGAGTTCCATCGTTCTCGGATCAAATTTGTGAGGCTGTAGAAAACCGCAGAACCTTTTTTGATGGCATTTTTTAAAAATGGTGCGCCAGTGAGTTTGTCAGCGCCAGCGTAGGGGCACGTGGGTCACGCCGGTAACAGTCGGATTTTCCTGGGCATTGATTACCATTTGTCCCCCCCAGAAGGGTGAAGTTCATTCACCGGTGACCTTTTAGTAAACTTCAAAGTCGAAACAAATGACGAATAAGATTTTTAGAAACCTCCTCTAAAGAAAAAGAGATGATTTTAAGACGCTATCGGGAGTAAGCGAATAGACGCCGCCCGAAGGCTGGGGACTAGACCCTTGGGTGTAGATGATTTTAAGAATACTATATTTCCTGTTACCGGGGTTCAGAGAACCCGAGTCTTCGTCCTGATAATGATCATGATACTAGTAGTTCTGATAGTGACGCGCCAAAGACGCCGCTGAAAAGAAGATCGCGAAAAAGACTCGGAAAAAGAAAAAAACAATCAGAGGGCCGGGCACCGGATGACGAGAATTCCAAAAACAATCCAATAGTACCATCCCCTGTAAACGGAATCGTTTCGCGCGGGTTTTCGTGCAAGGGCTGCAAAGGAATGTTACATACTCACAGTTCTGCAGTCCTTGTTAGTACTAGTATCATGATGTTATTTTGGGATTCTATAATTTGACCCGCCCAGACTCGGACCCCTATGCCGCCGTCCCACGTACTCTCCAGATCCATGGGGGGCGCGAATCCCAGGACCTACCGCGTGTAGGGCACTGGGATGGTCTTGTATGCAATCAGAACGCCGAACCCATCTACTAGCCCTTACCCATTTAATCCACTAGCCTTTTAACCCGCACCTTGGGCCCGGATCCAGGACCTATTCGCGCTGGATCTTTAAAGATCCAGCTCGGGAGAGCACCAACGAGAAGCATTCACGACCCACAACGGATGGGTTCCTGCTACCAGGAGATTACCAGGGAGTGTGCACTGGCAAGCAACCTGGGCCTCACCGGCCCTCCCGGGCCGAGTCACCGTATAGGTGAGGTAGATAGGTGAGGGTACGTCCTGTCGTTTTCCGTGTTTATGCGACACCCGAGAGACCTAGCTACCTGGCGCATAGTGCCAGCCCGGGCTGTTATAGTGCACGGCAAATCAGCGATAGAGACCGTGACCCTACGAAGATCCAATCCCCCGTAGGCGGTCACTATATCGCCCAAGACCCCCCGTACATGCCACCATGGTAACTGTGGAGGCCGCCCCTAGAAAACTTGAAAGTGGCAAGCTTGCGGCGCGATCATGATCATGATATTCGCCCGAAGCACGTTACGGCCGAGAAACGCGGACGACGCATAGACCAACATCTGATAAGCCGCTGCTGCGGTAAAGTGTCTTAGATCGTAGCCGGCCACGCCAACGAACGACGATATTAGACCCTGCAGTGGCCCGATCGGCTCGAAATGGCGCCAAAAAAGGCAATCGTGTCGAACTTTTTATGGTTTTACCCACTTTCACGGCGACACGCAGCTCATTTACTGCCGCGCTTTTTGCATAGCATTGCCACAGTCCGGCTGCCGGCGCCCACGAAAGTGACTGGGGCGGCCTGCCGCTCCTAGTATACGAACGAGTGACTGGGCGCCAGATTACCCGGTCCTCAGATGCCCTCGTTCGTGCTGCCTGGTGCTGCTTCAGCGCCGCAGCAGCTGTGGGCTAAAGTCTTAAGGCTGCCAGTGGGCTACCTAATAGCGTCCACTAGTTCAAGTTAGAACGTGAGCTGTCTACCACTGGCTCCAAACGCGATTTTAGTAGGTAGTCGGCCGGCCATTACCGCGTTCCTGGCGGCCCAGCAGGAAGGCCCAGCAAGTGGATTTGCGGCAAGTGGATTTGCGGACCAACTTAAACATGAATCATAGTATACTAGTACATTTACTTGTAAGAAAGATAAGATACCTCCCGGATACCTTCTAGATACGCTACCGAGTATTAGCCTGGGGATTTGAACTGCAGATGCGTGGGATGAAAGAATGAAGGAGTACGATGAAAACACATAATTGAAAGCGAATATGAAGATTCGCCGAAGTAAAAGTCAAGTGGATAGGTTGCCAGCTTCGACAAAATTCAGGAAACAGTCCTTGAAGAAATTCTTAGATAACGCACATAGATCTTTGCTTCGTTTACAAGCTGAACCTGCCAGGACTGAGACCTATAACCAGGGAAACTTACCGCAAACGATAAAACGTGTTCTCATTCAGCAAGGAACCGCCACAATGCAAACGCGCTTTTGGCTAACAGCACTGAACGCAACACAGTACATAGCTAGTAATCAACAAAGCAAAGTATTTGTTGCCAATAAAGTAAAACAGGATGATCGATTAGACTCCTCTGCGATAATGTGTCAAGCCCATAATGAAGTTGCGAAGTGGCAAGACATCGCACGAAATGCCTCTGGCAAGTACAGGATCTTGGTCGCAGAATTTAGCGGCTATCGGAAGAAATATGGAGGTATACTTGCTTTGGCTAGCCGTAGAAGCAGCAAATGCACAGCGAGGGGGTTCGCACTGCGTGCATGTGAAGTTTCTGCAGCAGAAATAGAGAAAGCCATTGTCATTGAAACTTCCACAAACTACGCGGCTGCAATCCAGGGGTCAGGACTTCCAAGATGCGTTGCTACGGGCAAGAAGTTGCTATACAAAAGGCAAGAGTCACACCTGCTGGGCCATAGTCTAAACATGCTGAAGTTCGAACTGCTTGGTAAGCACGGACCTCAAATAAAACATGATCTGATAGGCTGGGAGAACAACAGGGGTTATGAAGACAAAGTTTGTGAGAAGTCCCTTAGCGAGAAGTATCATACGACGAAGAAATGCACACTGGCAGCTAAGATAAACACTGTGCAGAATGTGGCGGAATCAGAGACCCCTCCTCCCACGCAAATACGAGTCGACGTGCAGGCCAGTGTAATCACAAGTACCACAACATCGCCTATTCCGAAAAGGCCAAGCCACAAAATACACTACAAGTTCACCGCCTTAGATAGTGAAACTGATCACAAACTAGCAAAAGAAAGAGATTGTCTTGCCAGGTATTGCATGTTTCTTCAGCACCAGATGAATGCTCTTGCCGTTGCCGACGTTCTTTGGCGTCAGCAGCAATCCTTAGCGAGTTGTTCATCAGCACAGACTAGTCTAGTAGCACAGCGGTTGGCCGATTATCGGCATCTACAAGACAAAACAAACAAAACAAAAGTAAGCAGCTCCCTACAGAACTTCATCAAAAATGCTTCAAGGGAAACATGTGAACAGCACAATAGCTGGGGGCATTTTACGGCCAACCTCGAGGATGGCGTGTCCAACAACATACTACTACGCACTGTAGAAGAGCTCGAATTCAAAAAGTTTCTTACACACAAACTCATTGCATTGAAGCTTGCTGAAATCTTACGAGTATTATATCTGGCCAACGTAAATAGGAATCAAACCGAGAATATGTCAAATATCGAAGTGAAGACACCTTCCAGTCAAGAGGCAACCTCTCGGTTTATTCAAGCGGTTTGCTCTCACTCGACGCAACTTTGTGAGACGCATCTGTTAAGGATAAATCTTTCGGCACTGCGATTAAAGGATCATGTGATTACAAACATATTGGGGGAGCTCGGAGCCTACATTACGTGTGAAGGTCCCCCCTTTATGCATTCCGCCTTGGCCAAAACCAGGTGATTTACTAAGTCACCTTGTCTTGTGTAACAACAGCCTTGGGGACATTGCAGCATCCTTGCTTGCATCGAAGCTGCTTCCCATGTCTTCTGTCTTAGTTCTACTAGATTTAAGGCGGAACTGTATCTCTGCTGCGGGAAACCACATACTCAGTGTTGGTTTAAACAGCAACAAAACAATTCTGGCCTCCAGTACATTTGATGTGCAGCTTGGAGATGATGCCCAAGATGAAAGTGGTCTAGCTGTCATTGGCTGGCGTGACAAGGAACATGATTCGTTCTATGAGATTCTCACTGAACTAACAGAACTATACCGTTTCTGTGCTTGTAATTGTCCTCGTCAGCATGTACAGCCTACTCACTTAAGGCTGGAAGATGACAGTAGAGTAAAAATTCTTGATTTAAAATCACAATTTGTAAGGGCTGGTAGTTTACGGTCCTCGCACTTGTTGATTGACCTCCGAAGCAACCAGCGTTGTGAATGCGAAATCTTTTTGCCATCCTAGCGGTAGTAGAGTACAGACCAGCGCTGTGCCGCTTTTAGCGACAGAGACCATCACCGTTGTTCTACAGCCCTCTATTATCAGAAAGTGAACACTCTCTATGGCGGCGGGATAATCTCTGTTAGGTCAGCCTTGAGAGTTTGCCCACAGAACGATATATGTTTTTGCGATGTGGCCATGTTTTGCGAAAAAGGGTCGGCACACCGTCAAACTTCGGTGTGCCTCTGATCGTTGGTCGAGCATATCCGATCATTTGGTCAGAGCCCGTCTGTCTGATCGTTGATTGCGACCGAAACTATCGATTTTGGTTGCAACTGCACAACGAAGCCGTGCCAATGCGGTGCCCGAGGTCGCACTAGCACCTAAGTTTCGACGGCGGTCACACTGCTTCACGCGTGCAGCCTTCTACGCTTGCCCCGAGGGGCGTGGAGCACGAGCTCTTTGATCGCGAAACCGCACCAGGCGCCAAGGCCCAGTACATGCCCACAGACACTGTCTAGTTTACCAAATTTACATGGCACGTACAGAAGTGCTCGCGCGAGAAGCGGTGGTTGGCATGTTAATGGTGACCCGGTTGACACACGAACCTACTAAGCAGAGCTCCGTGCGCAGAGCGCGGCGCGGCGGCGTGATATCGCGCTCAGGACTAGCGGCAGAGGATAGGATTGAGCAAAGAATGTTCTTGTTCTGCCGGTCGCATGCAATGTTACGTTGACTTCTAACGTTGACTGTTTTGGAGCGACGGAGGCGGCTCGCAGAATGGCATAAGTGTTACGATCTTCAATTGAATAGTTTTTGCGACTGAGTCCTGGGCCTTAATTAATTGACTCGCAGAGTCACTGTCTGACTCGAACTTGGGGAACTCTAGCCTGAGCAGTGAGCTAGTTGTCTGAGCTCAACAGCGTAAAAGAAATTGGAGCTTGGGATGCTAGGGAAGCCAGGTTTTGACGGTCCACAACGCATACATGTGGAAGCCTAGCTGTGGATGCAGGGCTGGGTTGGGCCACTATGTGGACCCATAGCAGCCTTTTTATACTAAAATGGCGGCAGCACATGCGCTTGGCTCACGTGAAGTCAAGGGCGTGGCGTACGGCCGTGCGCGACAGGCATGCTGCTCGCATCACTCGCAGCGTTGTTTATGTGACTCGTCTTCCACCGAGAGGTCGAGGAGCGAGTTAAGTTTGCGGCGCTGCCGAGGGCAACTCGCCGGCGGCGAGGACTTTGTGCTCACCCCGTGGTCTTCTACTGAAGGACAGGCCCCGTCGATTGCACTCGCGGCTAGCCGACAATAATGAACGACCAGAAGAAGCTCTGGTGTGAGTCTGCTTGGTTGATGTATCAAAGTGACCGAGTGATCGCTCAGACCGCAAGCGATTGACGGTCATCCTAGCCGTTGGAGAAGATGAGATGAGATATGCCCTGGTTTCGATGATTTTTTGTTGCTACAGAAAGCTCGATGTTAAAAATGCGCGACCAATACTCAGTGAGCGTTTAAGCCATACCGCCAGTGAGCTTATGGGCAGTCAGTCGGTCAGGAGACAACCGATCGCATCGCCTTGTTGCGGTTACGACGCCGCGCCCACGCCTCGGAAATCGCAACCCCACGGGCCAAAGGACGTTCGAAGATTGCCCAGCCTCGCTCCCAGGGTTGACGGTGGCAGCATTTCTCTCCTTTCTCTAGTGTGTGTTCAAGGGTGCCAAACAGGAACGGGCGTATCGACCTGTTGTGCCAGGAGCTTCTCGTGAAACGTGAACGCGCGCTGATACGGATGACGCTACTGGGGTACGATACTTCGCCATGAGCGATACGGAGTGCCACCGACGCCCTGGCGGCGCGAGAATCCAATATTTCCCGTCATAGACGTCCGGTGGTCGCGTCCAGGTAGTGGGACGGCGACACACCCAGCATACGGACGCCGTGCCCGTGGCTGCAGCGAGCCCCCATGCTGGGCGAGGACTAAGACCTTCAGCGTCGACCAGACGCTGCCTGGCGCGAAGTGCATGTCTGTCGGCTGCGCGCCCACGAGCTACATGACCCGCGCCCGTTGGCGTGGGGCTTCGGTGGAATGATGTGCGTCACGCGGGCCGCGCGATCGCCTGGGAAACTCCCTCTTGAGCCCGAAATTCCAAATGCTAGAAACGGGTTTGACGAGTTGTCGAGCTAGTGTTTCGGGCACCCAGTCTAGGCACCCAGGTGTGCTCAAGCTAGTGATTGCTCTTATAATTATTATTAGCCCAGTGTACTCTTCAGAAAGCCGCCGAGTTTGTTTCATATGCTTTATACAAAACAAAACAAAAACAAACACCGCCGGACCGCGCAGGGCCAACGCGGTCTTTCACAGGTTATTCCGGCGTCGTGAACTTTCTACCTCCCCCGGGGGAGCGGGCTGCGGGGCTGCGCACGGAGCGGTATGTATTATAAGAGCCATAGTGGGCACACTTTTACATGGTAGTGAGCGAAACATTAGCTCGACAACTCGGGGAACCACGGCCGAAACCCGCCCTTTCGCGACCCCAGATTTTTAGGGGGCAGCTTTGAGCCGCTATCTCAGCCGCATCGTCGAGTTAGACCACAAGCCCAAATACACGATGACTCGTATGCTAAATATATGCCGAAGTATCGCTGGGCACATCGCGCGTAGACGCCGGCACGGCGAGCAACGGGCGTCAGCTAGGGCAGCGTCTCTGGCTAAAAATCGCTGTGCTCGTCACGTGGTGCACCAATTGACGCAGCCAAAAAAACGCGGGGCAGCCCGCAGCGAATGAATACGTGCTTCTATGAGCCGCAGTCCCAATAGACTACACTTATTTTAAGGACGTGGGCAAACTGCGAAACGTTCCTAAAAAATCTGCGGTCTCGAAAGGGCGGGTTTCGGTCGCAGTGTTGAAAAACAAACAAACAACAATTTTAATTTAACAAACTTGAACCAAACAAACAAACAAAAAGACTTGACATGTAACCTGTATCTATCTAAGCTAACCAACCTGTCCGTGGCGTGGTGATCCGAGCCTGGTGTGCTAACCCGCCCGAAAGGCGTGGTGCGAAGTATCGGCCGTGAAATGAGGCGCCAGCGCGCGTGCGTCGGAGGTGGTGTGGTGTGGAGGGCGCGCGAAAGTGGTA
>Ga0114994_10000458_pt1 | contig 27289 bp, 15 predicted proteins | sample ArcticOcean_MG_C_9_FD_87043 | JGI IMG/M metagenome (GOLD analysis project Ga0114994, IMG submission 87043) | Marine microbial communities from western Arctic Ocean - ArcticOcean_MG_CB2_152 | ecosystem: Environmental > Aquatic > Marine > Oceanic | place: Arctic Ocean: Canada Basin | collected...
ATCAAGGACCGGACGACCGCCCGTTCGATCCCTAAGAATATGCTGTCCACGGCGGCCATGCCGTGCTCCGCCGCCAGTAACAATTTGACACTTCTCAAGTCCTTCTTGCCACCTGATCGAGCGTCGTAGTTCTCCGCAGTTTTTTGAATGGCAACATTTGTCAGGTGCACGAAGTTGTTGGCGATGTCCGCCGGGTCCGAACTGTAGCGCGTGTGCGAGAAGCGCGCAAAGCCGCCCCGGTACATGTACGCCACGAGCGGACTGAAGGACGTCACCAGGACGTACAAACGCATGTCGAACTTCTTCCCTCCCACTAAATAAGGGTTCTCGATGTACCGTTGGACTATATACGCCTCCGGCTCCTTCGTCTGCTCCTCCTTATTGAGGTGTTGCGGTCTTGTCCGCCACTCGCTGATCTCCGACAGCCGCGAGAACAAGAAGATGCCGCGGCCCTGGGCGCTGCCGATCGGCTTCATGATCCACACGCCACCACTACGCTTGAACTCTTCCACGAACATGGCGTACTCCCGTGGCAACACAAAGGACAAAGGCATGAAGTCGTACGCTTTCGCTTGATCGAGCTGCCCGTCCCGCTGCAAGCCTCGCTTCATCCGCTTCAAATTCTTCACGAGCAAATCCTTCCGGCACAACTCCCGCCCGTTCCGGAAATGGTTCAAGCGCTGGTGGGGCTCCAGATGCATCGTGTCGAACACCTCGTACACCCACTCCCGCTCGGCCCAGTGGAAGTCCCAGTCCGTGTCGCTGTCCGTCTCCTTCCAGCCCCGGGCGGTCATGACGTCATATATGGTATTGGCGAAGGACGTGCGGAAGCGGATGGCGTGGCGGCGGCGCGGCATGGTGTGGCTGCTTTTGTTGGGGGTGCTCTGTCCTGTCGAACGCAAGCGCTCGGGCGCGACGGCGTCCGGTGGTGAGCTGTGGCGACGGCGTGCGGTGACCTCGTCGCTGCGATCTATGCTGCTCGATAGCGTTCAAAAACAAGTGCCGGCCGGCCTCGTTCAAAAACCCGTTTTGGCCCTCTCCCAAAATTGATGGGTCGCGAAGCCGCGCATCAATCGGAAGCCCCCGAAGCAGAGTTAGGAACGCATGCTGCGGTGCATGACAAAGTCCAGCGCCCGACCTGGACAGACTCTCGCAGCAGATTGAAAGTACTGCCAATAGCTGCCCGCGAGCGTGCTACGCGTTCGTGTGAGCGTAGGTCAGCCGCACGCTTTCGCAGCGCGAGCGGTAGCCACAGCTCCACGCCGCCGAGGCCAAGCACAGCCAATAGGCTGCCCGCGTTTCGTGAGCAGGGCAGCCGCACGCCGGTCGCCGCGCAAGCGCACCTCCAACGCACCACCATGCCGGTCTCCAAGTACAAGACCAAGGAGGAGGAGATGCAGGCCCGCGTCGACACGCTGGCGGTGCCCAAGTATCGATCAAAGGAGGAGGACGAGGCCCGGACCGCGGCCCGGGACGCGGCCTTCGGGCGCTCGGAGGACAAGAAACGAGTCGCCACCCCCAAGTACAGCACGAAGCTGGAGGAGGCCCAGGCTAGAGCCGAGGCCAAGAGTCATGGAGACGGCGCGCCCGAGGCGAAGGGCGAGCGCCCCAAGAGCGTGGGGTTCCTCGCGTCGCTGGATGCGGACGGCGACGGCAAGGTGAGCGCGGGCGAGATGCTGGCCGGCGGCTCGCGCGTGTTGAGGAGTGCGGGGTCGGCCGTCTCGAGCGTCGGCTCGATCGGTTCAATGATGGGGTCTTCACTAGGCATGGATCTAGATGGTGATGGACAGGTGACGGCGGCAGAAATGGCGGAGGGCGCCCGGCGCCAGAAGGAGAAGGCCAAGCAGGCCTATCAAGACACGAAGAACGAGCTCGGCGAGTGGGAGCGGTTAAGGAAGAGCGGCGACTACGACGCTTTATTAGACGCCGTCGGGTCCCGGATGTATTCGGTCAAGGATGCCATGTCTAGGCGATTGGAGAAGCTCGCCAAGGACGACGATAGCTATGGGAGCGAAGAAACGGTCGACGACCCCTTGTTCGAACCGCTGACGAGGCCCTTTGCCTATCCCAAAGATAGACCAAAACCCTTACCGGACCCGGACTTCGCCTTGCACATGGGCTATCGGGAGGCCATCGACCACGCGAATAGGTTGCGGGACACGACGCTGCGGAAACAGGCGCGCACCATTACAAAAAACAAGGGCCACGACGGTGTTCTGCGGATCGGGAGCCGTAGAGAGCGCTCGGAGGCGATTTCTCGCCACGAACTAGGCCGGCCCCAGACCCCGGGCGCGCCGTCCCGCCTATTGCGGGGCCGGAGCCCCTACCCCAAAGGCGAGGGCGCGCCGTCGCCGACGGTCGCCGAGCGCCTGAAGCGCGGCGCCACGCACCTCTTCGACGACGTGCGCCACCTGTCGCTGCACTCGCGCGGCGCCACGCACTTGTTTGACGACGCGCGCCACCTCTCGGCGGGCCGGGCGCTCCATTCCGTGGAAGCGTCCGCGGGCCGGGCGCTTCACTCCGTGGAAGTGTCGCTGATCTCGTCCATGCACTCCGTCGGGAGCCTGTCCGCGGACGACGTGTCCCTCGACTCCCTCGCCACGGCGGCGTCGGATTTGGCGGACGCGACCAAGCATTCGGCGCAGCAGCTCCTGGGGGGCTTCCGAAGTGTCATGACCGCCGGGGCCGCGCGGGAACCGGCGCCGGCGCCCTTCGCGGAAGAAGTTGTGCGCCCGACGTCGGCCGGCGAGTTCTTCCCGCGGCGGTCGGGCTGTTATGTGCGCACGGCGCCGCCCGGCTCCACGAGGCTCGACCGAAAGCGGGGCGCGCTGCAGGGGCTGCACGCGCGAGGGTTACGGCGGCGCCTGGCGAACGCGGTGCGCATGCTCGCGGCGAGCGTCGGCCAGGACTATCGGCCGCACAACGACGACGAGGACGAGTACCAGAAGGCACTGAAAGTGCGGGACCGTACTACAATAAGACGGATCCTAGCCGCGCGCCAGAAGCGGGCCACGACCAAATCGGGCTGGCTCTGGTACTTGGAAAGGCACGGCGCCTGGAAGCGGCGCTTCTACGAATTGCGGGGGACTACTCTTATAGCTTTTGATGGGCCGTCCCAATGGCGGCCCAAGGAGGTGAGGGTTTTAAGAAGGCAGGTGGAGTGCGGGTGGGCCGTCCAACACGCGAAGCTGGTCGACGAAATCGCACGCAAGGATTGCGGCCAGGCCTTCTTCGCGCCGGAAAGGGCGCGCAGCCAAGCCAAAGAGCCCGAGGGCCTGGCCTCGTCCTTCCTGAGCGGCGTCGAAAGTGAAGCGCCCCTCTCCCTCACGGTGTATGGAAGAGAAGATCATAGAGATGTGGCCGTGTTGTTTAGGGCGGAGCGGGACGAGGGGGCCTGGAGCTGGACCGCGGCCATCCGGCAGGCGGTCCTGCGGGCGGACCTCCAGAGCAAGGGCCACAAGGAGAAAGCGGCCTCCGTGCTCCTCCAGGACCTCGCCACGGCCCAGGCGCTGACCGCCCACCGGCGCGACGCGGTGCTGGGGGAATTGGAGCGGAAGAACCTGGTGGACAGGAGAGGCGTCGGCCGGGTCAAGGAGGGCTTCGTCGAGCTCGCTTATTTGCCGCCGAGCACGGCCGTGGACGCGGCGACGCGGCAACGGGCGGAGGCGGCCTCACCACACTGGTTGCGAGCGTTCGTGACGCTCGGCGAGGACGCCGCGTTACATATCGGCACGGACGCGCACGAAGCGCGGAGCCACGAACCGCTCATTATACTCTCTCTGAGGAATTGCGCCTTCGAAATTGATTTTGAGAGCCGCCGGGGCCACGTGGAATTAAGGCTAAAAACGCGGCTCCGGGAGGTCCGGTTCCGGCCGCGGCACAAGGTCGCGTTGGAGGCCTGGCTCACGGCGATACGGGACGTGCTCGTCTCGGCGACGCGGGCCAACGACGTCCCGGGCGCGTCGCTCGAGGACTTCAGGGCGCGCGACGGGCCGCTCATGGGCAAGGGGGCCGTCGAGGCGGACATGGCTTTGGCGCTCCTCACGGACGCGGCGGACGATGTTTTAGATGTATCATTGGAAGATGTGCTGTTAGCGTCGGAGTGCTGCGCGGCGTTCAAGGTGTTTGTAGGGGAGAACGCTGTGGTCATCGACACGTGGCGCCACGCCGGCGCTCTATTAGATGCGTGTCGGAAGCATCGTATCGATATAGAAAATGCGGGCGGCAAGGACCTGCCGGCGGCACCCCACGCGGTGGAGACCGTCGAGGACTTGCGAACGACGCTGGAGCTCGTCTGGTCCCACAAGATGAATGCGTGGACCCGGGGCGGCGCGCTGCCCCTGGCACCGGTCACGCCTTTCGACCACGATCCCAGGCCCTTCACCAAGGAGGCCACGAACGACGAAGCGAATTGGTTCTTGGATAACTTGGATCGCGTTCTCACGAATGCACTTCGAAAAGCGACCTGGGAGGCGCTGTGCCCGGTCGACCGGTACGGCGACGACCGCGACGTGGAGGAGGTTCTGGTCGAGCCCGCTTTTGATTCTTTGTTTGCTTCATTGCGCGCGCAGTGCCACGCCTACTTGCTCCCCCACCTCGAGGCGTTCCGCGACACGCCCAAATTCGAGTTCGTGGCGCGGAAGTTACTACACCTGACGCCCGTCGAGGACCCCACCGTCGTCGATGACGCGCTCCTGAGTCTCCAGGCCGCCGGTGACGCTTTACCAATAGCAATCGAAGCGGGGGAGGAGAGCTCGTACGAGTCCTCGTCGTACACGTCCGGGTCCAGCTACTCGGACGAGGAGGAGTCCGAGTCCGAGTCCGGGGAGGAAGCGCCGCTCGCGATTATACCGCCCAAGCCCAGCGAGGACTTCGGCGACAAGGCCCTGCCGCTGGGGCGGCGCCTCGTCCTGTACACGCCCGTGCCCTGGCACCTGACGAAGCCGGCGAACGGCGCGCCCGTCGAGCGGACGTCCAAAAAAGACCACCAGACGCCCAAGCGGGGCAACGTCGTCAAGGACGAGGTCTGGGTGGCCCTTAATGACGGGATTAACGAGGTCGGGCGCCACGCGGGCTGCGCCGTCGTTTTACACACGGACGCGCGGTGCTCGCGGGTCCACGGCCGACTGGAGGTGGAGCCCCACCCGCACGCGCGCGAGAACTGCTCTTCGTGTCCGTTCGACCGCGCTTCGATGGACAAATGCCGGAAGTTCTGCGACGAGTGCCGGTGCTTCGTCTGCCGCAAGCCGCCGCGCCTGTGCGCGGACTGGTCGGCGCACTGCTTAGCCGTGAGCACCTCCGTCCAATCGCAGCAGCGGCGCAAGCTCTGGGAGCGGCGCCGGGCGGGGCGGGGCGAGCCGCGCTTCGTGGAGACGCTCGCGGCGCGGTGCTTCTACGTGGACCTGGGCTCGTCGCGCGGCACCGTGATTAACGGCAAACTCGCGCGGGGCCGCGTGCCTTTAAGGCCGGGCGACACGGTACGCGTGGGCCACACCTCGATCACCTTCGCCATCCAGCAGGCCGGCGCGGCCCACCCGTTGAGGGCGGAGCCCGTCGAGTCGGACTCGTCGGACGACGACCAGCCCAAGAAGCGGCCGAGCTTATTGAAGGACATGATGCGCAGCACGCTGTCGGGTATCACGGCCAAGAAGGAGCTCGGCGTCGACTCGGACCAGCAAGATATGAACCTGGAAAAGGCGAAGAAGGACACGACGGCGTTGGAGGGCGTCGGGTCCAAGGAGGAGCGCATCAAGCGCCTCAACAACATGCGCTCGCGGACGCAGTCGGCCGGCGAGCGGAAGGACGCGACGGCGCACATGGGCGCCATGGGCGGTGCGACCGCGGATGCGAGCGTCAAGCACGTCGCGAAGAAGCACGCGAACACGCCGATGGACGAGTTGAAGGGGTTGCGCCACTCGACCGCGGCCGACGACGAGTCCGTCAACTCGTTCGACAACCAGAGCGCGGAGCACTCGGGGCTGGGCTTCCTGAAGAAGGACTCGACCAAGAAGAAGAGCTTCAAGTGGGAGGACAAGAAGTAGTACGTAAGATGTGTTGTTTTGAGTCTAGGCGGGCAAGCGGAGGCTTCGGAGGAGAGCTGAGTTCGTACGGGTTTCGCGAGCGTGATGTTTTGGCGGGGTCACAGCGCTTCACTCGTCCGCGGATCGCACATATCTCGCTTTGCATTGCTGCGCACAAGAGGAACAGCGATGGCAGCGCTGAGCGGTCGAGCTCCCCTGGACAACGACGACGTCGAGCCGCTGGGCCTCTCGCTGCTGGAGCTCGAGGAGGAGGAGGTCATTGAGCATGTTATTGGTGACTTGACCATCCCGCTGCGCGGCTACCCGCGAAGTAGTGGCCAGACGCTGCAGTGCACGGGCGAGACGACGTGGCGCGGCGGCGACCTGTTGGCGCGCCACCTGTGGCAGCGCCGCGCAAAAACGAACGCGGTGGTCGAGCTCGGCAGCGGCCTGGGCCTCGTGGCGCTGGCCGCGCAAATGCTCGAGGTCGCGCCGGTCATCGTGGCCACGGACGGCGACGAGCGCGCGCTGGACAAGCTGCGGCGCAACGTGGCGCCCATGCGCGTCGAGCGGCTGCGCTGGGGCGACGCCGAGGACGTGCGGCGCGTGCTCGCCCACTCGGAACACGGCTTCTCGCTCGTTCTGGGCGCGGACGTCGCGTACACGCCCGAGGCCGTGGCGCCGCTCGCGCGGACGTGCCGCGCCCTCCTAGCGCCCGGCGGCGAGGTGGTCATCGCGTACACGCGGCGCCACGTGGACGCCGAGGCCGTCTTGGAGGCGTTCGCCGACGAGGGTTTGGTGATGCGCCGCGACGCGCTCCGCGACACCGAGCGGAGCGACACGGGCGACCGCGTCTGGTACTTCTCGCTCGTCGAGCTCGAGCTCTCGTCCGAGGACGAGGAGGAGCCCTGGGCCTTCGACGTCGCCGACGCGGCGGGGACGTTGCTGAGGGACGGCTTCGTCGTCGTGGAACACGCGACGCGCGGCCTCGCGGCAACATTGAGGAGCGAGGTCCTGAGCCTCGCGGAGTTCTCGTTGTTACGGGCGTCGCCCAACGCCCTCCGGACCTCGGCGGGCCGCGAGGTCCGGGCCAAGACGAACGTCGAGGAGCTGCTGATCCACGCGAAGGGCGCTCCCATTTTGGACGACGCCGCCGTGACGGCCGCGCGCAGCCTCTGCCCGACGCTGCGGGACTTTGGCGGCCGCGAGGCGCGGGTCCTCGGGTCCAAGCTCGCGGCGAAATTAGGAGTCCGACTCACCGTGGACGAAGTGAAAGCCGCGGTCCACGGCGAGGGCGGCTGCTTCCCGGCGCACTTCGACACGACGGACGCCACGGGGCGCTGCGTCACGGCGATCCTGTACTTGAGCGAGGGCGTACAAGGCGGGGAGCTGCGCGTGTACCCCTCGTCGGGCGGCGCGCCCGTCGACGTCACCCCGGCGCTGGGGACGTTGGTGCTCTTTTCCTCCACAGCTACGCTCCACCGGACGCTGCCGCTGCGGCGGGGCCAGCGGCCCCTCGTCTCCTTTTGGTTCGCCTCGGCCTCATCACTACTCGCGGACCGGACGGCGACGAACAAGTTGGTCAGGCTGCTGCACGCCGGGGACTACGCCGGGTCCTTCCGCGACGCCTTCCCGCGCGACGCCGCGCGCGACGACGCGCTGGCTCTCTTTGCCGGCGCGAACGCGGCCGCCGAGGCCGCGCTCAATGAGGACGAGCGGGCCACGCTCGATGCGTGGCGGCGGCGCCTGGCGTGATGTTTTTTTCGTGTACATGTAACATTTGTTGTTTCAAGTTCATTTGAATACCGCTCGTATTTCTCTGTAGACCTCCGGGTCGCGTCCATCAATACGAAACTTACGGGCAACAACCCCATAGACTCCAGAGGGGTACTGAGCAAGCAATACAGCGTACAGCTGATCTTAGACCCGAATTTCCAAACAAAGGTCCTTTGGCGGCAAGTTTGGCCATCAGATTCTGTCGGTTGGCACGCACAAACGTCTCGTGCGGGCTGCCCATTTACACAAGTGGACTGCTTGTGGCTTTGGGCTGCTGCCTACACACACGGATTGCGTGCCGCACCGGCGGCGGAGTTAGTGCGGGGGCTCCTGTCCAAGGCAAGGGTTAGCTCGGGCAGCCGCTCGGGATAACACCGTCAATGGCCGCCCACCTCAACGCCCACCGACCCGCGGCGGCGTCGCGCTGGGTCGTGCCCCCCACGCGCCTCTCAAATGAGACGGCGATCCACTACCACGCGCACGCCGCCGACGCGCACCACCTCGAAAGGGCATTGAGCGCGCGCGGCGACCCCGACGGCGCGGCGTTAATTGCGCACTTCAGTCCCCCTTTACATTTGGCGGCGGCGGCGGGCTGTGAAGCGTGTGTGGAGCTCCTTTTGGCGCGCGGCGCGACGCTGACGCAGGACTCGAAGCGCCGCGGCGGGCGGACCGCCTTGCATCAAGCGGCCATCGCCGGCGCGCCGAAATGCGTCGAATTACTACTGGAGGCGGGCGAGGACGCGAACGCGCGCGACGCCGCCGGCGCGACGACGGCGCTGCATGCGGCGGCCTTTGCCGGACACACGGCTGTAGTGGCGGTGCTGCTGGAGCGCGGGGCCGACGCGACGCTGCGCTCCAAGGCGGGCGAGACGCCCCTCCACGCCGCGTGCCGCGGCCGCCGCGACGCAGTCGTCGCGCTCCTGGCGAAGCACGTGGCCCATGACAAGGCGATTGCGCAGCTCCCGGGCGTCGTCGCCCAATTGACCGCGCCGCTCCAACGGGGCGACCTCTACTCGCGGCCGTCGCAGCTCGCGCGCGCCGGCGGCGGCGAGGCCTGCGCGGCGCCGATCGACGCAATAGTCCGCGACTGCCAGGCGCGCCTCTACCCGAAGGACCCCCGCGAGGCGGGCAAGCCCTGGGCAAAGGCCATCGCGTCGCGGCACCACGGCACGCCGCGGCGCCCGCCGCCTGAGAAGCTCAAGGCGCCCGTCAACGCCACGACGGCGCGCGCGAAGCCCCTCGAGGACAAGGCGACGCTCCAGACGCGGACCTGGTCGTCTTCGGCCCACGGGCATGTGTTCGGCCAGACGCGGTGCGTGCTGTGCGACCCCATCGCGAAGGACGAGCGGGGCCGGCGCTGCAACGCGTCCCACGGGACGGGCCAGCACGCGGCGTGGACGGACATGCGGCGCGCGCACCTGCGACGGAAACGGAAGGAGGACCGCCTCGCCCGGAACCAGGAGCGGTTGGCGCCGGGCGAGGTGCCGTGGAACCCGCACTAGTAACTACACCTAGGTGTGCAACTGCTTACTTAGTGAGCTCCGCGACCTTGGCCGTGACGAGGTCGCCCATCTCCTTGCAGCCCACGAGCGTCTCGCCCTTTCCCCCGTCGGTGGCGATGTCGCGCGTCCGGTAGCCCGCGTCGAGCACGGCCTCGACGGCGTCCTCGAGGAGCTGCCCGAGCTCCGGCTGGGCCAGGTCGTACTGGCACATCATCGCCGCGCTGAGGATCATGGCCAAGGGGTTCGCGGCGTCCGTGCCGGCGATGTCCGGGGCGCTCCCGTGGATGGGCTCGAAGACGCCCGGGCCCTCCGACGGGAGGGAGGCCGAGGGCAGCATGCCCAGCGACCCCACCAGCATGGAGGCCTCGTCCGACAGGATGTCGCCGAAGATGTTGCCGCACACGATCGTGTCGAACTGCTTGGGCCACCGCACGAGCTGCATGGCCGCGTTGTCCACGTACATGTGGCTCAGCTCGACGCCCCCGCCGCACTCGCCGTGGACGCGGATCACCACGTCCTTCCAGAGCTGACTGACGTCCAGCACGTTCGCCTTGTCGATGGACGTGAGCTTGCCCTGGCGCTTCCGGGCCACGTCCATGGCCACGACGGCGATGCGCTCGATCTCGGGCTCCGAGTAGATCATGTTGTTCTGGCCCCAGCGCACGCCCGCGGCGTCCGTGTAGATGCCCGCGGGCTTGCCGAAGTAGACGTCGCCGCAGAGCTCCCGCACGACCATGATGTCCACGCCCTCGACGACCTCCCGCTTCAGCGACGAGGCGTCCAGCAGCTGGGGGATGGCCTTCGCGGGCCGCAGGTTGGCGAAGAGCCCGAGCTCCTGGCGCATCGCGAGCAGCCCGGTCTCCGGCCGCAGCCCCCGCGGGTTGCCGTCCCACTTGGGCCCGCCGATGGCCGCCATTAGGATGGAGTCCGCCGCCCGGCAGGACTTGAGGGTCGCGTCGGGCCACGGCGTGCCCGCCGCGTCGATGGCGCAGCCGCCCAGCAGCTGCTCGTCGTAGTTGAACGTAATACCCTTGGTCTCGCCGGCGGCGTCCAGGACCTTGACCGTGGCCGTCGTGATCTCGGGCCCGATGCCGTCGCCCGGTAGGAGCGTGATCTTGTAGGAGTCCTGCGGGCCCTTGACGGCGCGCAGCGGGCCGGTGCGCGTCTGCTTCGGTGCGGGCGCGACGAGCGCGTCGCCGCATGCAATCACAAGGGCTAGCGAGAGCTTCATGGTGCAACCTTGGATTGCTGTGCAGCTTTTGAGATGGATGTGCAAGCGTTTGTTGCAATGGCCAACCGGTTTCTCCTAAACTGAGTACGTTTTGCAGTGTAGAGGCACGCTCCGCTAAATATAGAGAAATCGAACCCGCACGCAAAACCCGTCGATGAATCGGACTCCCCCCCGGGGCTACGCCCACTAGTCCCATCACTATACCAACAACGCGCCGCCCGACCAAGAAGGCTACGCAACGGCCAGTGAGTGGCCCGCGCGCGCGGGACCAATGCGTTTAGCTCAAGCACCTTACGCCTCAGGGCGCCCGCAGCAGCGCGCAGATCGCCGCCAGTCCCAGCGGCGCGAGCGGCTGCGCCGTCGTCTTGACGCATACCTTGCACGCCGCGACGCCCGCCTTGAACGTGAGCTCGACGAGGAACTCCTCCTGCGGGCCCGCCAGCTTCACGCTGAAGTAGGCCACCTCGCTCCCGGCCTGCCCGGGCACCGCCCGCCGCGCGACGGGGTGGCACCGACGAGCCGCTAATTTGGCCACCGCGGCGTCGATGGACGGCCCGGTCGGTAAATCAGCGACCGTCGCGTAGGACTCGTTCGCGTCGTCGATCGCCTTCCACCGCGCGATGAACGCGCTCCGGTCCACGGTGGCGTCGGCCGCGAAGACCGCGTCGAGCGGACACGGCGCCGCCAAATAAAACACCGCGCCGCTGTCCGCGTTCTTGACCGCGATCTGCACGTTGACGCCGGCGCCCATGGCCGGCACGGGGGCTAGCATCTTGGCGTCGCCCGCTCGTAATCGTAAACGCTGCGGCCTCGACGTGCCCGGGAGCAATGGTGGATCGAACGTCAATGATGGCGCGTCCGCACACGCCAAGCCGAAGGGCGACTTGTTCAGCTGGATCTGGAGCAACCGCACGGGCTGCGACCCCGCGTTCGAGATCTCCAAATCTAGGGAGATGGTCCTGTCCGCGCCCGCGTTGAACGCCGCCTTGACGCCGACGCCGCCCGTCTGCTGGGACGGTTGGAGGACCTGCACGGGCTTCCGCGCCGGCGCGGGCGCAGGCGGCGGCGTGGTCATCATGGTCCCGCCAAAGGGGTCCTGGGCTGTAGTTCCAAAGGGGTCCTGCGCGAGCATGTCCGGACCCGGACCGCCGAAGATGTCCCCTAGGGCGCTCGTAGAGGCGTTGGTATCACCGCCGAAGATGTCGCCTAAAGCATCGGCCACGAGCGCGTCGCCGCCCGACACGACCGGCACGGCGGCCGCGACGGGCCCCATGTCCAGCAGATCCAGCAAGTCGCCGCCCTTCGACGCCGGCGCAGCAACGGGAGGCTCGTCGTCGTCGTCGAAGTCGTCGTAGGCCTCCTCCGGGTCCTCCTCCTTGGCAACAGACGCGTTCACAAAGGTGTCGGCCGGCTGGTGGAAGACCGACGAGAGCTGGCCGATCTGCGACAACAGGAGGTCCAGGGTCGCTTCGTCGATCTTCAAGGTGTCGTCCGCTACCGGTGGTTTCGGCCCCAAGACTATAGCTTTGGCGGCCTCCGGGTCGTTCGACAGCAGGCGCCAGTAGATGTAGCCCCGGTCCCTCAGGTCGGGGTCGTCCGTGCACTCCGTGGCCATGGATAAGACGCTTTGGACCATTTGCTGGGCGTCGCCTCGCTCGGGGGACTTCAAGAACAACTTCACGCACGCCGTGAGGAGCTGCAGGCGCACGGCGTGCTCACTTTCTTGGAAGTCCTCCAGGAAGCCCTGCAACAGTTCGTCCGCGTTCTCGATGGCGTCCGCGTACTCGCCCACGATCCAGATCATCGCTTCTTTCGCCTCCGGTTCATCTAAACTTTCCAGGTTTTCACACAGGGCTCCTATTATACTTTCGTATCGGTTCGGGTACCGCCGAAAGATGTTCGCTACGACTACAACAGCAGCTTGCACGACGTACGGGACGCGCGCCTTGATCAGCTCCAGTAACACATTCACGCATCGTTGCGCCGCGTGTTCTAATTTGACCGCGACGCGACCCACCGCCTTGATCGCGGTCCGCACGAAGTCGATGTCCACTTCCTGGGAGTACTCTTTTAACTCTAATAGTACTTGATCAACGGTCCGATCCGACACGAGCCGGATCATGATTTCTAATTTTTCCTGTTTCACGTACGGCGGGTCGTTGTACCGACAGAAGAAGATTTTTATTTCATTCTCCAGAATTCGTTGATCCCTTTGCACGATCAAGTTGACGTTGCGCAACGCCACGTAACACAGCTCCGGTTCCGCCGTGTTGACCATCGTCACGAGCGGAGGACTGAGCTTCTTCCTATATGTAGCACACAGTTCGCTTTCCGGGTCCAGGGCCTCGTGCATGTACTGGAGTATTACTTTAATGGCACTCAGCACAACAGCCGAGTTGGCGTGCTGGAGGCGCGGCATGACCCTCTCGATAATCCTTTCCGCGTCCCTGGCCTCCTCGGGCACGTACTTGGCCAGGGCGTCCAAAATGGACACCTGGCCCCACTCCGTGCACTCGTTGAGCGCCGCTAACAATTTCTGCAGTTTCGCGCTGCTCATGCCCATGACGTCGTCGTCGGCGTCGTAGTCCTCGGCGATTTCGGAGAGAGCCACGACGGCGTTCGCGACTACGGTGGGATTCGCGTCCGCTACGAGGTCTCTTAAGAGGTCTAAGAAGCCCCGGTCCTTCACCATGTCCGGCGAGATGTCGTGGAGCTTGGCCACACACACGGCGGCCGTTTTCCGCACGTAGGGGTCTTCGTCCTTCAAGGCTCGTTCCAGGGGTTCGCACAGGTACTCCGTGATCCGCTCTACACGGATGCAGCCCATCGTTCGTATGGCCAACGCCCGTACCAACGGATTCGGGTCCGCCGCGTCCCGCACAAACGTGTTCACGGCCATCAGCGCTAACTCCGGGTGGCTCTTGGCGTGGTTCACCAAATACAAATAAACTAATTTCTTCAGCTCGATGTTGCCCGTCTGGATGCAGTTCAAAACGTCGGGGAACAACGCGGAGACGTCCTTGCCCACGGTCATGTTGGCGATCACTTTTTTAACCGCATTAATTTTTTTGTCCTTGGACTGGCTCTGGAGCTCGACGCGGATCTCCTGCGTCTCGCCCTTCTTCGTCGAGGAGAAGAAGCGGCCGTCGCCGCCGCTCGCCACCGCGCCGACGCCGGCGGCGCCCATGGCCTGCGCCATGCTCCGCTCCATGCCCACGCTCCGCGCGGCCTTCATGGCCCGCGAGGCGGCCTCGCGCTGCATCGCCGAGGTGTTCATACTCGGGTGGCGTCGGCGGTCGGCGGCGCGCGGCGGGTGTGGTCCTTTAGCGCTTTTGGCGGATACAGGCGCGTCGTCTGCGCGGCGGCTGCACCGCACCACGGGCGCCCCTGCGGTTTCAGTGGGCTCAGCGAGATGAGCGTGTTTGCGCGCTGCGGTGCCTCGGCCGGACCGATCACGGGCAGCTGTGATATTAAAGAAGTGCCTAGCTGCTCAACACGAGGTCACCTTTAGCCTGTAGCGCAAGCCCGGCGCCGTCGCGAGAAAAATAGTTGAACAATTGCCTGTAAAACGGGTTTTCAGATTTCAGCCGTCTTCCGGGAGCGTTCGTTGGGCCCTACGGACCACGGGCGCCCGCCACCGATCGCTGTTCGGAGGTTTGGTTGCGCCCAAACTGTTCGATTTTTTTGGAGCTTCGCACAGAGGAATTTTATCCCATAGAGCCGGCCAAACGAGTGCATTTGGGCGTTCAGTTGGCGTAGGCGTGCGCCTGAACGAGTAGTGGGAAGTGCCGCGAGCCCTGCCGCGCCGGCGCCGCAGCCGCTAGAGCAGCACTCACAGCAGCACAACAGAGAATTCGTCCCGCGCGCGAGCCGGCGCGGCAGTTCTGGGCGACAGGGTAGCTCAAGACCATGGGCAACACCTGGGGTAGAAAAGTACCACTCAAAGAAGTTCTAAGAAAAAACAAGCGCGAGATCACCAAGGCCGTGCGGGAGCTCGACCGGGAAAGGGCCAATTTAGAAAAGCAGGAGCAGAAACTAGTTGCGGACATCAAGAAGTACGCCAAGGACGGCCAGATGGGCCCCGTCAAGATCATGGCCAAGGACTTGGTACGCACACGGACCTACATCACAAAGTTCATTGAGTTAAGGAGCCACCTGAACGCCGTGGCGTTGAAACTGCAGACCGTCAAATCCCAGGAAGCCATGGCCAGCGCCATGAAGTCGGTCACCCAAGCCATGGTGCGCATGAACAAGGCCGTGAACATTCCTTCGATCCAGAAGATCATGGTCAATTTTCAATTAGAAAACGAGCGCGCCGGCATGACGCAGGAGGTCATGGGCGACATGCTGGACGACGCCATGGCCGAGGACGGCGACTCCGACGAGGAGGACAAGATCGTCGGCGCGGTCCTGGACGAGATCGGGATCAGCTTCGGGGACGCGGTGCCCGAGGCGCCCGATAGAGTCGCGGCCCAACCGCAGGCCGCACCAGCGCCCGTGGCCGTCGCCGACGCGGGCGGTGGCGACTCGACGGTCTCCGATCTGGAGGCGCGCCTGAATAACCTGCGGAAGTAACTGTTTTTAAGTATCCCGTGCTATGGTGGATGGCATGATAAGACGCTATCGGGGAGTAAGCGAATAGACACCGCCCGGAGGCTGGGGACTAGACCTCGGGTGTGATACACACAACAAGCATTACGCCGCAGACCGCGCCGCGGCCCGCGCCCGCCGCCCCGCGTGCTGGCGCTCGGCCGCGGCGCAGGCCCCCCGAATGGCCCCCACGAACTCCCCCAGGTCGTCCAGCGTCGGAATAGGGCCCGGGTCCAGGTCCCAGTCGTCCGCGGGCGGCCGGCCTTCCAAACAGAGGCGCGCGTGCTCGGCCGCCTCGTGCGCTCTGGTGGAATCGGAAATGCGCATGGCCCTCTCGCAAATGGCCTCCTCCTGCTCTTCGGGATTGACGTAGGGCGGGGCGTCGGGCCCGTCCAGCATGGCGGCGATCTGGCGGCGCGCGTCACTCGCCGCCGCGCGCAGCCGCCGCGCCGTCGCCCGGCGCTGGCGCGTCTCCTCTTCTAAATGTTGCTTGATGTTGGAGCGGCCTTCCGGAATGCGCAGCTTCCCGACCTCGACGTGCATGGCGTCGAAGAGCTCCTGCAATTGTTCGCCCTTCTTCTCCACTTCGACCTCGGCCTCCTCATCGGGCCGCGCGGCCAGCCGCAGGAGTTCGCAGAAGCAGCGCACGGCGTCCATGTTCAATGCCTTAATCGTCGCGCAGTGCTCGGCCAGCGGCCGCTCGGCCGCCCAGAAGCCGTCGTCCAAATCGGGCGAGCCGAAGCTCCGCAAGTGCTTGTTCTTCGGCGGCCGCGGCGGCACCAAATCGGCGTCGCCGTACCAGGCCGGGGGGCGGGGGAGCTCCATGTTGGTGCTCGGGCGAGTTACGTTGACGGCGCGCAGGGAGTGTGCTAGGAATGTTGTCTTGCCGCGGCAACTGGCGTCTCTCGCTGCGCTCGCTGCTGCTTGCACGTTCTGTGGTGTTTGGAGTTACCCTATACAGTCCTCAGCGCTGCCGGCAAGCCGATGTATGGGCTGTAAGCTGTGCTTTACGCATGTTGGATGAAAAAACCCGTGCTATAAACCCGCGTCCAAAAAATCTGCGACGAAGCTAGCTACGAAGCTTGGGCTCGCCTGTGCGCCTGAATCTCCTTCGTGTACGCCAAGGAGGCGCTGTAGTAGCGGCAGAGAACGTCGCTCAGTGCACGAACGCGCGCCGCTCAACGTCCCTCCAGAGTCCGGAGAGCCCCAGGCGACCCCGGGAGCACGCGCAGCGTAAACAACGCGCGGCAGCGCACGGCGCGCCCTCCCAAGGCGCCCCGGCACCCGCCCAGGCCCGGCGGACGCCCCCGGGCACCGTACCGGTGAAGAGAAAAAAAACCGCGCCACGATGGGCAAGCAGCGCGTGAGCTATTTTTATGACACGGACGTGGGCCACTTCTACTACGGCCCGGGCCACCCCATGAAGCCCCACCGCATCAAGATGGCGCACCATTTGATCCTCAGCACCGGGTTGTACCGGAAGCTGGACGTGTACCGCCCGCACCTGGCCGCGCCCCTCGAGATGACGCGCTTCCACAGCGACGACTACGTCAAGTTCCTGTCCAAGGTCTCCCCCGAAAGCACACGGCCCTTCCTGCAGCAGATGGCCCAGTTCAACGTCGGCGAGAGCACCGACTGCCCCGTCTACGAGGGCCTGTTCGAGTTCCAGCAGATCGCGGCGGGCGCCTCCATCGACGGCGCGGTCAAGCTCAACCACGGCGCGTGCGACGTCGCGATCAACTGGTCCGGTGGGTTACACCACGCCAAGAAGGCCGAGGCGTCGGGCTTCTGCTACATCAATGACATTGTGTTGGCCATCTTGGAGTTGCTGAAGTACCACGCCCGCGTGCTGTACCGGCTGTGTGGAAATCGACCAGTGAATTAGGATCTGTGAATTTTGCGGGAGACCCTTGTGAGCCTCCATGCCATCGAGCAGACGTAGATCGGATGAGATCGCGTCAATGGCGTCCTGAAATTTGATTTCCACACAGGTATATAGATATTGACATCCACCACGGCGACGGGGTCGAGGAGGCCTTCTACTGCACGGACCGCGTGATGACGTGCTCCTTCCACAAGCACGGGGATTTCTTCCCCGGCACGGGGGCCATTACGGATCTGGGCGCCAAGAAGGGCAAGTACTACTCCGTGAACTTCCCCCTGAAGGAGGGCATGGACGACGCGTCCTATTCGTCGGTGTTTGAGCCGGTCATCGAGAAGATCATGGAGGTGTACAAGCCCACGGCCATCGTCCTGCAGTGCGGCGCGGATTCGCTGACGGGCGATAGACTAGGCTGCTTCAATTTGACGTTGAAGGGCCACGGGGAGGCCGTGCGCTTCGTGAAGGGCTTTGGCGTGCCTTTGTTGGTGTTGGGCGGCGGCGGCTACACCATTAGAAATGTCGCGCGGTGCTGGGCGTATGAGACGTCCGTGCTCCTAGACACGCCTCTAGGCGAGGACATTCCCTACAACGACTACTACGAGTACTACGCGCCCGACTTTAAATTACATTTGACGCCGTCGATGGCGATGGAGAACTTGAACGAACGGGAGGAGCTGGAGCGGACGACCCAAGAAGTCTTGGAGAACTTGAGTGCGTTGAGAGGCGCTCCGTCCTTAACTCTACAGGACGTGCCGCCGGACTGGGCGACGCGCGACGCCGGCGCCGAGCGCGACGCGGCCGACCCCGACAAGCGGAACATGCTCGACGAAAAGACGGGCGCCGAGAAGGCCGAGCACGAGTCGGAGTTCGCGCCGAAGGAGGGGGCCATGGACACGACGGACTAAATATGGGTGGGGAACTTTTCGAGGTCTCGGGGCCGGCGGCGCCGCCGCCCACCGCAGGACTGCGTATGTGTGTTCGGGGTCTAGGGGGCCGGCGCATGGGCAACTACGCGTTGGCTGGGAAACTTAGGGGACCTAGACGGCCGGCGGCGGCGCGCCGCCGCCCTCGGCGCCCGAGGGGAAGAACTCCGCCGGGTGCTCGGCGCCGTCGCTGGTCCCGCGCGCGTCCGGCGTCGCGTCCATCTCCTCGGCCTTCGAAACCTCCATTCCGGCCTCGGCGACGGCAGAGGCAACGGGCATGGCCGCGGCCGCGGCCGGCGCCGCCGCGTCCATCGACGTGTCCATCGCACTCTCTGAGGGCTTGATCTGGACCCCCGGCACGGGCTCCACATCATCTAAGACCGCGAACAACTGGGCCTTGACGTGGTCGAGGTACTCCTTCGAATTGAGGTTCTCCATGTTCGACACGGGCATGTGCAGTCTGTAGTCCGGGCCGTAGTACTCGAAGTAGTCGTTGTACGGCAGGACGTCCTTGATCTCCGTGCCTAACAAGACGGACGTTTCGTAGGTCCACACTCTAGGGACATTCCTCAGGGTGTAGCCGCCACCACCTAATACGAGCATGGGCACGCCGAAGCCCATGACGTACTTGACGCAGTCCGCGTGGCCCCTTAAGGATAAATTGAAGCATCCTAAACGGTCTCCGGACAAACTATCCGCACCACATTGCAGCACAATAGCACCAGGAGCGAATCTTTCCATGATCTTGCCGATGACCGGCTCGAACACGCTCTTGAAGGACGCGTCGTCCATGCCGTCGTGCAGGGGGAAGTTGATGGCGTAGTTCTTGCCGGCGTCGTAGCCCACATCGTGCACGTCGCCCGTGCCCGGGAAGTACTCCCCGAACTTGTGGAAGCTCACGGTCATGACCCGGTTCGTCGTGTAGAAGGCCTCTTCCACGCCGTCGCCGTGGTGGATGTCGATGTCTATATATAAAACGCGCTGGTGCCGCTTCAACAGTTCCAGGATGCCCAGGACGCAGTCGTTGACGTAGCAGAAGCCCGACGCTTCCGATTTCTTCGCGTGGTGGAGGCCGCCGGCCCAGTTGATCACGACGTCGGACCACTGCTGGTTCAGGCGCACGGCGCCGCCGATGGACCCGCTCGTGTAGAGCTGGCAGAACTCGAAGAGTCCATCAAACACGGGGCAATCTTCGCCGACATTGAAGCGCTGGAGCTGTCTCAAATACTCGTGCATGTTGTCCGGGGTGATAATTTTGAGGAAGTTTATGTAGTCGTCGCTGTGGAAGCGCGTCAGCAGCGCGGCGTTGACGGGCTTGGGGCGGAAGACCTCCATCATGCGGTAGAGGCCGTAGTTCACGACCAGGTTGTGGGTCATGCGCACGCGGTGGGGCTTCATGGGGTGGCCCTGGCCGTAGTGGAAGTTCCCGATCTCGGCATCGTAGAAGTAGGACACGCGGCGCCCGTTCGACGCTGCCATGGCTCTGAGGACGCTACCGGGGCCCTGGAGGCGCGGGGCGACAGCTTATGGTGTTTGTCGCAAAAAGCGCCGAAGGAGGCTGCGCGTTGACCGGAGACTACCGTAGCGTGAGAGCAGCAAGCAAGTACCCCTGAAGGTCTTTTGAGAAGTCCTGGCAGCGTGTAGCCAAGCGTGCGGCCACAGGCGCAGGTCAAATGTTGCCGCGGCTCAGAGGAGGCGAGACTACTTTTGGCTCAAAACGCGCGTCTCCAAATGGCGCTAGGAAGCCTCTTTGGAGCTCTGCTATCACCCTCCTACGCCTACAGGAGTTCTTTTGGCCTCAGAGGGAACGTACGGGGCGCTCAAAAGTTGAATGCGAGGCGCCTCCCTTGCAAAAGCGCCTCTGCCATCGCAGCAATCGATTTTTGCAGCGCTGGGTGACGCAGTGGCGACCTGAGAGATATATTAAACGCAAAAGCCGGTGTGCGGCATCGGTGCGTGCTCGCGAGCTTTGAACGAGCCACAAAGCTGTGATAGCAAAACGCACTGCGGCATCGCGCGCACTACCCAGCGATAACGAATAGCAAAACACCATGAGCGCCATGGCGGACGCCAGCGACGCCCCCCAGGACCCCGCCGGCGGCCTCCTCAAGTTCTTCATTGGGGGCGACCCCGTGCAGCGCTGCCTGGAGCACCCGCAGCTGCGCGAGTACGTGACGGACGCGGCCTTCTGCAAACGATTAAGAGCCTTGCGCACGAAGTGCGAGGCGGCGAGCACGCCCGAGGCCATGGGCGAGCTCACGCGCCTGATGCTCCACGACCCGCGGCTGACGCAGTGCTCCATGGCCGGGGCCGGCATGAACCTCTCCGTGGACGCCGCGGACCTCAAGAAGGCCGAGCGGACCGGCGACGTCGAAAAGATGTCGCCCATCAAGGTAGACGACGTCGTCGCGGCCGAGAAACTACCTGATTCAGCCGCAGCCAAGGCTGAGGGCAACACGCGCTTCGCGGCGAGCGACAGCGCGGGCGCCCTCGCGTTCTGGGCGCGAGCATTAAGACTAGATCGAGAAACGGAGGGTGCCGACGAGTCAAAGTTGGCGGCGGCGCTCTACGGCAACGTCGCCGCGGCGCTACTAAAGCTCGGGTACTGGGCCCGGGCCGAGCAGGCCGCTTCTCGGGCGATCGCCTACTGTGATATTGTTGAGAATGTTAGTATACGGCGGCGCGCCTTATACCGCCGAGCTTTGGCGCGCGAGAAGCGGCGCGACGTCTCAAAGGCGTACGGCGACGTGCTGGCGGCCCAGAAGTTGGATCCGCCGCCCGCCGAGCAAAAACTTTTGATGAGGGACGCGCTGCGGCTGTTGAAGTTGACAAAGCACGCCGACGAGGAAAGAAAGGCGCGGGTCCAGCGAAAAGTCGAGGAAGCCCAGGTCGCAGCCACGCGGACGACCGGCGTGGGTTTGAAGTCGTCCGCGAAGCACCGGGCGGCGCCCGGGAGTACCTTGGGCTATTTGGAGGAGAGCGACCGCTCGCGCTGGGCTTCGACGCGGCTCGCCGAGCTTTTGGAGGGCGTCGAGGTCGACCTGGGGTACGGGGCTTTTGTATCCATCATAACGATGGACGAGGCCGAGTCCTCCGTCAGCGCGTCGGTCACGCGCAAACGAGGGAAACGCTCGTTGTACTACGATGTTGACGTCAAGTGCGCCTGGCGCGCCGAGTGGCGCGGCTTCGACCTGAGCCCGTCCAAGGAGTCCCCGCGGCTCCTCGCGGGCTCGCTGCGCCTCTACAACGTTAGCCACGAGACGCGCTACGAGCCCGGCGCCGACCCGACGGTGGCCTACATGTACCAGGTCGGCTACCAGCTGCCGCGGCCGGACTGGTTCGACGGGAGCGCCGCGACGGCCGCGGCGCCGGCCTGGGCGCGCACGCTCATCGACGGCGCGCACGAACTGTACGAGGCCGCCTCGGGGGCCGTGGACGCGCTGGTGCGGGAGCTGCGGGAGAAGTGAGCGGACAGGTGTAAGTTGTGGAGTTTTATACTATCCACCTTGACAGGTAAAGATTCCTGCGTGTGAACCGGGGTTACATTACGATGTTCTTACAGAGCTAGCGTACTCTATTGGCGAATTTTGAGCAACATTCCGCCACTCTCATCCTCGGTAATAGCCACGACCTTCGCCGCTACAGCCGCGAGGAAATCGGGTCGCGGTGGCCGGCGTCGCTGCGACCTCGGCGTCGCTACCGGCTCGCACCTATATGTCGACGAGTGCGGCGTTCGGTATTTTCCTTGCACGCGAGCGAACGTGGGTCGGCATGCAATGAATGGACGGGCACTGGTCATGGTGCTCGGGCCAGTGCGCCCGCTGGCACGCCTCAGAGCAGTATCGACCCACGCCACGACCCTCGCCGCATCCACCGCAAACCATTAGTCGCGGCTTGCTTAGTGAGGTCGCATGTTTTCGTGCCACAGCAGGAGCAAATGCGCCGGCGGAGGCGCGGCCAATACTTTCGTCGACGGGGCCAGCGCTTTACGTGTTTCACTAACTTTTCTGCCTCGTACTTGGGTACAAGTTGTAGGGTCCTCAAATACTCGTTAAGATGTACTTTATCGTCTTCGTCGATTGTAACTTCGTCCTTCAGAGCAGTGACAGCGTCAGCGAATTGCGGGTGCTCCGAGGCATCTTCGCCGGGCGGAACAGCCTTGGCAGCGGCCAAGGCGACCGCCGCGGCGACCGAGATCCTGTGCGCCTGTAGATTCTCGACCGGTGCAGAGGCCGGGGGCGGTGGTGAAGCAGCCAACTCAGTGGACGCGAGCGTGGGGCCGCAGTCCAAGTCCTTACTCGGTGAAGCATTGACGTACGTTAGGAGGCGGTGAAGAGTGGCATTGTCAAGGGCGTTGAGGACAAGAGCTGTCCCTGGAGGGAGAATTTCTACAATGTCTGCGAGTTTGTCCCGGGGGCGGTCTGGAATGCGCTTAGCGAGGAATTCTTTTCCTTCAAGGGTGAGCGGCTTAATTGGGCTGGCCGGCGTGGATGCCGTCGCCTGCTGCAGGCTAGACGCCGAGGTCTGCTCCGACGGCGGGTCGGCTTCTGGTGCCGGCTCCGGCTCCGGTTCGGCTTCCGGACTGTGCCGGAGCAGCTCGGCCTTCTTCGCCGCGAAGTCCGCCTTGGTGATAATGCCGTCGTCCAGGAGCTGCTTTGTGTCCCTTAAGGCTTGGACCTTGGCGAGGTCCATGGACGCCCCGCGACGTGCCGCCAAACAAGACTCTTCCGCCTCCGCGACGTCGTAGCCTCGCATAGCTAGCGCTCGAAGGAACCTAGTTCGAGCCAGTTCCGACCACGTCCCAAGCTCGAGCGCCTTCTCTAGATCGGCTCCCGCACGCTTCAAATCGTCGAGGCCGCCGCATGCCCGCAGCACGGCCCGCCGCTGCTTCTCATTGGGCACATATTCGTGTAGCCAAGCAAGTGCGTGCTGTACCGTTTCCGCGTCTGGATCTTCGAGCGCTGCGCGCAAGCCTTGCAAGGCATTGGCCTCGATAAGCCCTGGTTTATTGATCCCCCGCAGGGCGTCTCGAGCAGTGGTATTTACACGGCCCAGACTGGCGCCTTTTGTTCTACGTGACTTTTGCCCATGCTCTGCGTTGCGGGCTGCCCGGGGTGCGGAGGGCTGCGAAGGGAGGCCCGTGCGCCTTTTAATCGTGCGGGTTCTATGTCGCGGGTTTCTCAGCATAATCGGTCGACGTACAGCTCACACGTTTGCTGCATCACTGCACGGTACCACACGTACGCATCGCTCCGTTTGCAGCACTGCGCCACAAAGAGCAACAAGCGCAAAGCACTCCCCCAGTGACCAGCCGCGGCGCATGTCCACGAGGCCGCCGCGCAGCGTCCCCTCGCCCCCGAAGCGGCCGCGCTCTTCGATGCCTCGCGCGAACGACCGCGGCCGGCAGCAGTTGCTGGACGATTTAGGCTACGTGCAGCCCGTGTTCCGCGGACCGAACCCGGGCGACTGTACGCTCGTGAAGAGCGTCGCGTTTCTCTTACTGGTCATTGGTGGCGTGGTCTTCGTGGGGCGCTTCGCGGAATGAGCTATCGATGGGACAAGTGGCGCCAGTACACCGGGGACGAGCCGGACCCGGGGTCCTCAGAGGATGAGGCCTATGCGGCCGTGGATGCGAAAGTGGCCTTTACAAGGCAATCTGTACAAGAGCGTTTGAAGCGTTGGGACTCCATCGACGCGTTCGAGGCGTACAAAGCCGCGAAGACTAACTCCAAAGTGCTCAGCGCCCCGAAGCACCGGGGCCTCTGCGCGTCCGTGCGGCCCGAGCAAGGCGCGGAAGCCCTCGTGTCCTTCGTCTGCAAACCGAGGGACGGCGGCAAGTCCGAGATCGGGGGCACGCGCTGCACGGTGATCGCGGGCGAAGACCACGGAGAAACGTGGAAGCAGGTCCTCAGCAAAGAGATTTTAGATATGCGTCGCGGAGAAAGGATTGAGGCGGACATCGACGAGGAGTTGAAGCTCGATTGTTGTTTGCACGCGGTGCGCACGTCGCGTTGTCTGACCAAGGACTCTCTTTACAAGGGCCAGGGGTCCGTGACACTCAAACGCATGGACGCCCCCAAAGCTTCTCAACGCCCCCTCTTCGGCTGGACCGCCACGATCCGTTATGTAATAGCGGACAACGACAAGGACGACGAAGACTTGTACAAGGCCTCGGAGGGCGTGGACCCCATAAGCGTAGTTCTGGGCCAGGGCGACGTCTGCGAGGGCCTGGAGATCGCTCTGCTCGCCATGCGAAGCGGCGAGGGGTGCATTGTGAAGTGCGACAGCGAGTACGGGGACACGTGCTACACGATACGGAAGGTGGGCCTCACAGATCCGGTCCGAGCGGCCGTGCGCCTCGACTCGATAAGTGAGGGCGCCGAGGACGCGTCTTATTTAAAAGAGCGCGGCGCCATGCTCGTGGGCGAAGGGGGCTGGCGCCGGGCCGAGGCGTGCTTCACGCGGGGCGCGCGGTGCGCCGAGGCCCACCTCAAGGCCCTGGACGAGGACGACGACGAGGCTTATGTCAAAGGCCGCGACGTGCTCGCGCGCTGTTTACTCAACGTGGCGTTGTGCTGCCGGAAGCGAAACGGCCACCGGGACGAGCTCGCCGTCCTGGACGGCGCATTGGGCGTCCTCGAGGGCCTCGACGCGGCGGACGCGGAGATCGCCGCCGAGGTGGAGGCGTCGCTGCCAGCTGCTGCTTTATTACTCAGGGCCAAGGCGCGCCTGCGGCGCGGGGCCGCGCACGCCGCGCTCGGCGACGCCGACGCCGCGGCGGTCGATTTGACCGCGGCCGACGCGCTCGCGGCGAAGGTCGCCGCGGCGTCCCCGGGCCCGGCGGCGGCGCTCCGGCGCGACGTCGCGCGCGAGCGCCGCGCGCACGCGGCGGCGGCCGCGCGGCGCCGCAAGCGCGAGGCGGACGCCTTCAAGGGCAAGGCGCTCTTCGACGCCAAGGACACGGCGGTGCGCGAGGCGCGCGAAGCGGACGCCAAGGACAAGGCGAAGGCGGACGAAGCGTTAAAGGACGAGGAGGGGTGCGCCCGCGCCCAGGCCTTCGCCGCGAACGCGCCGGACGACGAGACTGTGGAGATCGAGGACTATCGGGACCTGTAAGCTCCTATTATTTCTGTACGAACGGATCTTACTACCAGGTTTAGTAGTTTTCCTTAAGATTATGAACGAGGCGACATGGGGCGCAAGTTGCTCGATGCGGCGATGCGAGTGCTCGGTCGGCGGGCCGATGACGTATTTGCGCACAACGATCGCAAAATATTTGCGGAGGAGGATCTTCACGCGGAGGTCACCTTCGAGCGCGTATTCGAGCGGCGTCTTTCCGCGCCAATATCCAGCGGGATAGTATCCCCGGTCGAACGGCCCTGATTGCATGTGCGGGCCCATCATCGGCACGCGGCAATCCTTTTTATAGATGTCCGAACCGGCACCGTGCTCGAGGAGCATACGCACAACGTACATCTCTGGTGTTACGAAGTCCGACCTACACGCGTGGTGAAGTGACGTTCTATTGTCCGAATCTTTAAGATGAACGTCGGCACCCCGATGCAAGAGCAAGCACACCAAGGCGTTATATTGGCTTCCCTCGCGAGCATGATAACATCTCAGGGCGCAGATGAGCGGCGGTCCGTAACGCATCCCTTCGCCCGAGTTTGTATTTGCGCCGCGATCCAACAAAAGCCGTGCAAGTTCTAGATGGCCGGTCATGCACGCCGGCGACAACGGGCTTAAATCCTCCGCGGTCGTGCAACCATCTGGGTCAGCTCCGCGGTCAAGCAACCACCTCGCGAGCCGCAAGCGATCGGCCGGTGAATTATGCCCGTGGTTGGATGTCGTATACAGACATTCGGTAAAGAATTCTCTGGTCTGATTGAAGCCGCTGTTAAAGAGGTTTTGAACATCGTCGACGTTGGCGTCCTTGCAGCCCTCCAGTATTAGTTCCCGCAGACCAGCATGCATATCAATTTTCTCATACTTAGAGTCACTTGTGTTTTCTGGCGGCGCATCAGCATCTGTATTCTCGTCCTCAACGGGCTGGCTGCGCACACACCCAAAGCTCGCCCCCATGAGGTTAAATCGTCTGGCGGCGCCGCGCCCTTGGTCTGAGGCAGTTGCAAGACCACCTCGCAAAACCCGTCACACGACGGGTTTCGCAAAAGCCAAGCACTTTTCACAAAGCGCACTTGTCACAAGCACTGCGCTGCACAATGGTCACCACCTCCCTAAGCCTAGCATTAATTGCTTACTTCGCAACCATGCTTCACAGATTGGAAACATACACGCCACAGATCACTAGAACAGACTACAGTCATGTCGTGGTCGCGGGTGCCTGGAGATTACCAGACGGAGCGCTGAGTGCTACGTTCGCACGGCGAGTAGAACGCGGAGACGAGCTCGCAAAGCAATTCAATGCGACCTTGGTCTTCACCGGCGGTCTGGGCGACTCGCTCGCGGCGCGCGAATACAGCACGTACGGCGGAGCCCTCTACGAGAACAAGTCGCGGACGACGCTGCAGAACGCGATTGAGACGGCTCGCATCATTGATCCCAACGCTGTGCTCGTGGTCTCTTCCCCGTATCATCTCGGGCGGTGCCTAGTCTATTTTCAGCGCGCCTTCCCGAACGCCGCCGTCGACGTCGCCGCGGCGCCACCGGACTCGGCGCGCGGCGACGGGAGCTGCCGGAAATTCGCCTATGGCTTCTACTGGGCGAAGACTTGCGTCCTCGGGATGCCCTACGTGGGCTCGATCCGCGAACTCGGCGCGTGGGCGAAGAACATCGCGCAGGGCCACCTGTCCTTCCGGGGCGACGCGACTGGGTTCCTCAAAAGGCTAGATCTCAAGAAGAAGGGCGTTGCGTCGTCCGCCAACGCTGCCGACGCGGCTCCCGGGAACGACGGTGCATCTGACGGTGCGGACGTACCGCCCAACGCCGACGACGCGGCGCCCCGGGCCGGGGACGGAAGCGTGGCCCCCAGCGACGGTGGAGGCGACTCATAACAACAGTTTTACTCAGTAGTAGCTCAAGCCCGAGGCGCTCTCGGCACCGGCGGCCGCGTCGAGGAGGCTGTCCAGGAGCGCGTCCGGGTTGCTTGCCGAGGGCGGCGGCTCGGGTTCTTCGACCTGGTCGTGCATGAGCCGCTGCCACGGATGTAATAGATCAGCATAAGTCCGGGGCGGGCGCTCCTTCTTGCGGCGGCGGCGCGGCTTGCGCCCCCCGAACACGGAGCGCAGGGAGTCGTCCCCGTTGTCCTCGACCGTGCCAAACACGGAAGCTAGGGAATCCTGGGCGTCGAAGTGGGACGAGCCGTCCAGCGCGTTGAGGAGCGAGGACCCGAGCTTCGCGGTCGG
>Ga0114994_10000460_pt1 | contig 27194 bp, 21 predicted proteins | sample ArcticOcean_MG_C_9_FD_87043 | JGI IMG/M metagenome (GOLD analysis project Ga0114994, IMG submission 87043) | Marine microbial communities from western Arctic Ocean - ArcticOcean_MG_CB2_152 | ecosystem: Environmental > Aquatic > Marine > Oceanic | place: Arctic Ocean: Canada Basin | collected...
ATTAAAACTCAATTCCCATAGATACTTGATGCGTTGTTTTTAATAAGTCATAATCCACAAAAGCATAATCTACGACAGCTACCATCTTCCCAAGTCTTAACCTTAAACCAGCTCCTGCACTTAACCCTGCAGTATCATGGCCTAAATGACTACCCAAGCGAGCAAAAGCAAGGTTCTGCCAACTGTATTCCATTCCCATTGTCCCGTACACAGTATAATCATTTGGCTTGATTCCATCCATACTAATCTTCAAAGTATGCTGGGGGTTTTTCACAAAAACACTATTCGGACCAACCACTTCATTTTCAATGCCCAGCCTAAATACTAACGGCAGTGCAAACTTCGTCGTTATTTTGCTTACACGTTCATCAACATCAATTGTATCTGGGACAGTAATATGTAAACTTTCGCCATTATACTGTACTTCAGGACCAAAGTTCGCAATACTCATCCCGAGCATAACTCCGTAGATACCTGTATCAAAATTGGAACCAATATCAAACGCCAGAGCTTGCATATCGGCTTCATAAATCACATCCCGAATGTAGTTTAATGAACCACCAACTTTTAATCGATCTGTCATTTTACGAGCATATGTTGTTCTAAAAGCAGTCGATACTACTCTGAAATCTTCTCCAGTACCATCTGGATAATACTCATTGGTTACAGCCATCGGACCACTATCCAAATAAAACAAATGGAGGCCAATAAAATCAGAAGGACCAACCTTCTTACCATAACTAAGAACGCCATGCTTAATACCAGCGATATAATTCACACTTGAAAAATAAGCTTCGCTACGTTCAATAAATGCTGCACTAGCAGGATTATAAGGAATACCAGCAATACCTCTTCCAGAAGCAACATGCGATCCACCCATGCCAATAGCACGAGCAGATGTTTCTAATTTTAACCAGTTAGCCGTTGATGTCGCCACCTTGGTTACGACTTCTGGAATATCACGGAACTGACCAATCGAAAGGGAGACCGTAACGAAAAAAAGTGCAAAAAACTTACTCATCGTATCACCGCAAATTTTCCAACTTTTTCTTCACCAGCACCTTTAACATGAAAAACATACAAACCCGGAGCGACCTCTTGGTTGTTAACTGTCCTCAAATCCCACCATGCATATCCATTTGTAAGACTTTGATGCTCGAACTCATAAACTAACTCCCCCGTTACAGTATAGATACTTATCATACACTCAGATGGAAGATTATTAAATTTAATTTTTCTATTAAAGGTCGTCTCGTTGTGCCCCGATCTTACGATATAAGGATTTGGAACAACGCCAACATCTTTTAAACTCATTTGAGGCTGAACACCGGGGTAAAGCTGAACAAAATTTCTATCTAGGATTGTAGTCCCTCTAGAGTTTTCAATATAGGTATAACCTTCAGGGCTCGCCCACTGATCGGGATTTGAATAATTTGTATCAACAACAGCATTGAATTGACCATTTCCTATCGGTTCATAGACAGTTCGATAAGGTGGCTCAACGCCCATATCATAAGCTACTATTGAGTATGTATACTCAAGACCATCTACAACTGAAGTATCCTCAAAAACATACTGAAAACTGTCGCCATCGACAACGTAAGGCTCATCTAAACGAATTAAATCAAAACCCGTATCATAACCAAGATTAAACCAAGGCGAGTAAGGATCCTGACCTTTAATAGAATGTCCGCGAGACTCTTTTTCATTACAATTAAAATTATTTGAGTATGTACAATGAAGAGAATCTTCTTCAGCAGATAAATCGTACTGAGCATAAGGCTGCCAACCAACAAAAATTCCATCTGCGTCATAAATCATATCGCTTGGATTTCCCCAAGATTCTCCGCCATCAATACTTTTATAAATTTTGTAACCTTCAAAGTCAGCATATCCAGTAACTACATCAGTAGATGATTCTGCATGATCATTCCAGTATAGCTTTACTTTTCCCTGTTCAGTAACAGCATGAACCGCTGGCCTAGTGGGCGGAGTAAAACCCTGATAACGAGAATTGTACATAACTTGAGCAAATTTAGCATTATTAATTAAGTCTTCTTCGTTCTGACCAAAGATGATGCAAAAGGAAAATGGAACTTCTCTTCCGACAGGTAAATCAAAAGGACCACAACTTAGAATCAACACACAATCCAAACCATCAGGCTCTCTTAAAAAAGCGGGCTCTTCTTTGAGGCCCTCCAACGAATCAAAATGAGGATTAAGCTCTGAGCCTAGATCTGTACCCGGATTAGGCGTATGAAAATACCATTCATGCTCATCCGGCATTAAATTTGTAGTGTCACCTGTCATTATTTTATAAAGAATTTCTTCTTTGTTTCTAGCTTGAGGACATCCTGGAGATCCAGCATTACAACCACTCGAGTTACCTTCTGCCTGTGTAACCCCTGGTCTACTATACCAATCAAACCAGTGCCAATCAGTCATTTTTAAAGGCTCGCCTGGAAAAATATCTGTAGTCCCATCCTGATCTAAATCTATTTCTGTAGTCGCTCGAGGAGAATCTAACATTTGAGTAGCAACAACGCCGTAACTGTTACCAGGACTGGGACTATCAGGGTCCATCGCATAACCAGGAAGACCAGACAAACCATCATAATCACCAATCATTGCAAGACTAACCGATAATCTTTCATCATTTAATTCAAAAAACTCATAGTAATACTTCATAAAATCATCATCGTTAGTATGGAGTCCAGAATTATAGCCTGCTTTATCGCCCATCAATACATCTGCATCCATATAAAACCCCAACGACATATCCTTGTAATCAAAACCCTTTCCACGATTCAACTTGGTTCCATCGGGCATAATCATACCCTCGCCACAAATTTGATTGCCCTCGTTGTCCAGTACAGGGACGCCATATTCATCCTTAGCGCACCAATCACCACTTTCATTTCGAACCTTAACAGTAACAAACATAATATCTTCGGCATAAGATACACCATAAGAATGAGCAGTCGCCATAACCTTAAGACCCATAGGGTAACCGGTTGTTTCATACTCATTATTTGTATTTACTACATTTCCACGATGCGCCCACCTATCATCAAATTCCATATAAACATCCATGTCTGAGACAAAACGACCCGGGACTTCCTCCCAGCAATCGGGATCTTTTCTTGAGTTATCACACCCTGGTAAAAACGTATTGTAATCTTGACTCCAAGACCCGGGCCAGAAGGACTCATTGGTCGCGGTTACGCTATTGAATCTCGTTGGCCAAGTATTCGAATAATCACTATGAGCCAAAAGAGGATATGTGTCCTCACTATCTGTCACATAGGTATCACCAAATAAATCACCAGCGGTTACGTCTAGGTTATGTGTATTTGTCCTAGACATTGTACTGGCGTGCCAATCAGTATTGTATGATGGGTCGTTCCTAGTAAACCATGATTCTGAAGCTGTCGCACCATAATAAAACAAATTATCATCTTTAGTCCACTCTTCTTGATCACTGCCATAGTCATATAAATCAAATTGGTCTTCGCGACTTTTTAATTTAGGCCTCAGAGCCCAAGGATGAATAAATCCAATTCTAGCTGAAGACCTATTTGGGTCGTTCTCACCAAGAGTGCTTATTATTATGTTACTATTATCTGTATCCTCAACCCACTGATAGGCATCCGTTAAATCATCTACAGATAACTTTTTTGATATACTATCTGGATCCCACTTACCGAAATCTTCTTCTGCATTAAAAAGGATACCTACATAATTAGTATCACCATTTGCATACCACGATTCGTAAGCATCTTGGGATTCCCAAATGCTGTAAATCACATTGCCTTCGGAATTAACAACAGACTCAAGCTGTGACCATTGAAATGCAGATGTCTTTTTATGCCCAGGAAGGCCTGCTAAGAAAGCGACAGAAGGCAGATATGAATAATCTCCCCATAAACCAGAAGGTTGCTCATCCCAATTAATAAGGTTTCCATAATTTGATATACCATTATTGACTTTTCCTTGCAATAAATAACCAATAGCCCTGTCATTCATTGGATTTGTCGGAAAAGGATTATCTCCAATACGCGCAGCAGAACTATTTCGATATGGGTCCACCACTTGATCACGCTCATATTTTTCAGCGCCCGCATCAATAAAAGAAGAAAAGGCAAGCAGCATAATTAAAAAAACAGATTTTTTTAGACTATCAATCAAAATCAAACCTCACATTAAAATTTACTTCTCTCGGTTGAGAAAAACGCCATGGTCGATCGTAATATGCACTAGATAAATAATGCTCAGAGTCAGCTAATCCAACCCGATCCGTGTAATAAGTTCCAGGATCTCCAGCTTTTCCAGTCAAAGGCCAAACGTCCACCTCATTTCTTATATCAAGAAAATTGTAGACACTCAAACCGAGACTAACCCGATGATTCATAATTGAAACATATTTACTAAAATTTAAATTTGCATTGATAAAAGCAGGCCCTCTTTTAGTATTAATATTTTTCTCATCAGGCTTTGGATCTTTCCCTGCAAAAATATAAGGAGTGTAAGGACCTCCGCTCTGATAAAATGCCGTAACCGCTGTATTAATACCGAATGGCAATCCAGTATAAAAATAGAATGTTAAATCGTGAGGCCTATCATAAAACTGTAATGATTCTTGACTCGGAGCATCTACGTACTGACCACTAACATTCGCCCATGGATACTCACTATTGTTTTTTGCTATTGAGTATGTGTATTGTAGCTGCGATCCAAACGCCCGACCTCTGAACTTCAATGTCAAGTCTATACCTTTTGCACTACCATAATCTCCATTTTCACTAATATTATATGAATAAACACCAGAACGTTGAAATGTATTCTTAGTCAACTGATCCATATTTTTCACCCAAGTCATCAAGGAATAAGACCAGTTTTGCCCAACTTGGACATTAAAACCAGCTGAATAAGATTGGGTTCTTTGTGCATTCATAGTTGCATTGCCAACCTCACCATTGCCTTCCTCAAACAGTTCTTCTGGGTCTTCCATTCTATTCGTATTTAAATAAATATTCTGATATTTTGGAGTTTGATAATAAAGACCATAATTAAAAGTAAAAGTTGATTTATCTGTTATGACATGACTAAAACCTAGACGTGGGCTTATTTTGTAGAACCAGTCAGCATTTTTCAATATTACTTTTTGTCTTGGCAACCCAGCTAAGACACTCACGTCTTCATTTTTGTCCCATATATCATTATCATTCAAATCAGAATAGTACCATGGCGTTCCCGGAGTATATTTTCCAGTTGTATCAGCCCATATTTGAGTATTATAGTTTACAGCATCAATACGAATACCATAATTAATTACCATCCATGGAACCTCAAAAGTGTTCTGCATATAAGCTGAAAACTCTTCTGGCTCTCTATAATTATCCCACCTGCCATTTTGGTTAGAATCGGAATAATCTTCACCCTTATCCCACTTACCATTGTTCTCGCCAACATCTGGATTAACATAACCACTATCAATAGGCAACAGTCCATCTGGACCAGTATCTTGCCAATATTCTGCAAAAGTTTGCCGCGAAGCCGCTTGGCCAAGCCAAGGACTAATAATTTCATAAAAATTCAGCCTATGATATTTATAGTCAAAACCCCAACGAGCTTTCCATTTGTCAGATATCTGAGACGTTAAGTCGATTCGAACCTCATCTGTAACAGCTCTTGAATCTGCATAAAAATTATCGTGCCCACCGAACGCTCTACCCTCTTCCCAAACATCACCTTGAGGCGTAGGCATGTAATAATAGATGTTTTCAGGGTCCCAAGGTACGTTCACAGGTGACCTAGAGTTTCCTGGAATATTTTCAAATTGTAATCGTATACTATTGTAATCTAAAAAAGGTTCATAGTCTTCGTACATTTCAGGCTCGAGCCAATAACTATCATCTCTATACTCAAGCTCCTGAACCAGCTCTGGCCCATCCCAGGCGCCATCATTGTCCCAATCTGTAAAACGCTCGCCCACATCCCAAACACCATTACCATTGGAATCATCAAATTTCTCTGCGGATTCCCAATTCCACATACCTGGAGTTGCGCCCACATGCCAGCCACTTATATCATCTCTGTTCGTATACCTTAGCGTATCTCCATCCTCGCCAATTCTATAAGGAACCACATAAGCGTTTTCTGGGTCTGAAATATCTTTGTTACCAGCTGAGTGCCGCCACTCAAACCAATTCGGGAAACCATCGTTGTCATTATCTCGCCAACGAACACCCTGAAACTGATCTTGAATGAAACGCGCGAAACGGACAGTATAAAAAGTTCGAGGAGTCAGAGAATGGTTTATTTCAAAATTGACTCTGTAAGTATCACGAAATAATTCATTTCTTCCTTCATCCCAATAAAGATACCTAGCATTAAAAGCTTGTAAATGGTTTGCGACCTTCCAGTAACTGAGATGAAATCTTAATTTTCCAGAATGCTTGTAGCTTAGTTTGGCAAAAATATCTGATGTCTTATCAAATCCAAAGCCCCTAAACCCAGATATATTATCCCAGGGGTTTACTAAATTAGTTTTATTTAAAGCTAAAGTATCCAGCAATAGATCTTGATCTTCACCTAGATACACGCGGTCATCAAATTCATATACACTGTAGTTTTCTTCAGTAGTATGTTGGCCGCTGAACCAGAATCTTAATTTCGGAATTCCTAACACTGGACCACCTATACCGAAGTTATAGTCATTTAACCCCCTTAGCTTATCAAAATTCTCGTTGTCTCCTGTTTTACCGCGAAGCTCATTTAGGAAAGCACCAACTAAACTAGTTTCATATTCAAAATGATATTCAATGTTTTCACCACCAGATGAGGTGTGCCAATTTGAGACAGCCGACATTGCATCACCATATTCAGCATTAAAACCACCTGGCTGCCAATCAAATTCATTGATTGCAAATAAGTTTAATCTAGTTCCAGAACCAATACCACCAAAAATTGGATTTCTAATATACATACCATCAATCATGTAAGCAATTTCCCCAGAGCGACCGCCTCGAACGTGGACTTCTTCAAGACCCCTTTCTTCTTGGTTCGGAATACCTCTAGTTTTACTTTCAACTTTAACAACACCAGATTGGAGAGAATAGAGCTCAGACATATCTCTAATTGGTAATGACTGAATTGCTTCTTTGTCAATGGTGATTTTTTTTGAGGTACCCCCTCTTTCTACTAAAGGCCTTGTACCTAATACTTCGACCTCATCACCCTCAACAGCTGCAACAGGAAGAACTGGATTTAACCAGACGGTTTGGTCCATCAAAACATGAATTTCTTTATATGTTCTTTTTTGATAGCCAACCATTTGAACAATGACATCGTATTTACCAACTGGTATATTTAAAATAATAAAATTACCCCCTACGTCAGCTGCTGCACCAACGCCTAACTCTGGCAAATAAATAGTCGCCCCAGGTAGCTCCATTGAGTCCTCATCAGCGACTTTACCTCGAATAGTACCATCGGTACCAGCATTGACAATACCAGAAAAATATATGAATGCTAAAAATAAAAATCTAATAATCATTCAATACGCTCATTCAAATTAATAGTATGAAATCCACTCTGATTACTAATCTTGAAAGGGTCATAATTAAAATCAGGTAAATCTTCAAAGTCTTCTTTTTTAACAACCTGAGCAGGGTTATATATTTGTCGAAATACATTGCTAGATTTATCCACATTAATTTCAGCTAATTCAATTCTTGAAAACCCAGACCATGTTTGCCCATTCTCATCCGCCTCACCTGAAGAAAATGATTCAGCGTACGGACTCTCTGTCCAACGGATGTAAAGATCGCTCTTAACTATGCCTTGATTTTTTGCAAGCCAAGTATAAACTTTCTGTCCATATTCAACGCCAGAGCCCATCATCGTCATATTAGTTGTGCTTGTAATTTTGAAACAATCAACAAACGTGGTATCTACCTGAGGACAATCCTCTAGAAGGTCAGCTACAGAGCCATCCCTTAGGCAAGTATAGGAACCATTATTAAATGTTGCTTTGACTTTAGCCGCGGGGACTGTTATTTCCGATTTCTCAATTTCAAATGACTTTTCAATTAGGTACACGGCTATTTCAGTTGTGTCATAATAAGCAGTATCGACATGCTCCCCATCGCGAAACAGACCATTATAAGAGTATAAGTAGATATCTTTTTCTAGTTGCTTTTTGTGCCAAAAACCTTGATTTACTTGAGCTTCACTCCAATAAAACCCAAGCGGTAAAAAATAACTCTTATATAAATGTTGATTTATATGCTGATCCTTCGAAAAAATTTGATAGTCATAGTCAACTCTTTGCCCATCATCTCCTATCCTATTTGATAGAAACTCAGTTTTTGTTACATAAAAATCTCCCGGCTGCTGATCACTATCATCAATGTACCCGACAATATCGTTTGTGTAAAGAGTCACAAGAGAATCAACATCTCCCACTTCTTTTCTTTTTGTATCAACAAATGAAACAGTTTCAATAATATTCTGGTAAACACTGCCCCACCTATCTGTGATACTATCACCGATGCTAATATCAAGGAGTAATTTGGGATTACCTAGATCAGACCAATCTACCAAAACATTGTTAGGCACAGAACCAATTGTATGCAGGTGTTTTTCTGCATTACCATCACCATCTAAATCTTTTAAGGTGTACTCCTCAATATCATCAAACTGACCATTGCCTTCATCACTTAACTCTACAGTATCCCAACCATTGTTACAGTTTCTGTCTTCATATGGCTCTCCAATATCGTAAACACCATTCTCATTAACATCATAGTAGGCTTCAGCTGGGTCTAGTATACCATTGCCTCTATCAGTGAATTCATAAATGACATCATCAAAATTGCCGTCACCATTATAGTCAAAATTGTCATTATTTTCGAAGAAGGTGTCTTTCATATCGCCATCATCGTTATAGTCAGCAACACCGGATTCAGCCTGGTCCCATTGATTATTATCATTACAGTCCGTATTCGTTCTAAATATCAGAGAGTCTACATGCATCTGGGTTCTTGTAAACTCAAAATTATTAGTAAAAACTATAAGGTCATCCTTAATAAAAGAATAGCTGGTATCCTGCCATTCTGATGTGTCTACAAACATAAAACCATTATCAATTAAAGGAGTATCTACGACCGCCCAATAAGATTTAACATCAAAAGTATCAGCGTAGTACAACATTGTATCTTCTTGAACCCAGGCTGAGTTTCTTAATCTATATCGCTGGAGCGATGGCTCGGCTTCTAAATCCCATTCTATAGATTCTAAATTTTTAAATTGAGACGATGTTAAGGAAATTGAGTCTTGAACTATTTTACCAATATCAGAAGTGATTGTATCTGATGCAATTACTAGAGTATCAATAGGGTTACGAACTATGAATTGATTTGAATCTGGGGAAATATCGAGCAAATAGTTAGGGAAATTTTTCATCGTCATGTAATCAGGAGGATAAGGGTAAGATGATAAAAATTTATCGTAAGATGTACTGAATTTAGATTTAGAATATTTAAAAAACTTCGCATCATATGAGTCATCAAAGTTGTAAAAATAAGCATCAATAGACCCAGTGCTTCCATCACCAATAGACTGACTTCCTAAGGTATTTGTATATGTTTTTAGCTCGGAATTGTTATTGTTTTTTGGCTCCTCACAATTTTCAAAAAATATTGCGGCAACTAAAAAAAATAAAAGCTTATATAGAATTTTTTTATTCAACATTTTATACTAAAACTATAAACGCCATTTGTCGTTTAATTAAAAAAACAATCTATTAAAAATAGTTTAAGAGATTATTATATTAAAAAATAGTATAGAATATATTTAATAATGGTTAAAAAAATCAGCTATAATATTAAAAAATTAAGCTGACTTCTTTTTTGTCGTTTTCGAGACTGGTTGCTTTGAAGCACTTAATATAAAATCTTCACTAATTATAATTTTTTCAGGCTTTTCCATATCCGGAATCTCGTACATTAGCTCCATAAGACTCTCTTCGAGGATAGCCCTCAAAGACCTTGCGCCTGAGTTACGTTTTTGAGCTAGCTCAACAATTTTTTTCAGAGAAGATTTTTCAAAAATCAATTCAACATCTTCCATTTGAAATAACTTTTTATACTGATTGATAAGTGCATTTTTTGGTTTTGTCAAAATTTTTAACATTTCAGAATCAGATAAACTACTCATTGTTGAGACTACTGGCAACCGACCAATAAGCTCTGGAATAATACCAAATTCAACTAAATCTTGTTGCCTGACAGATTTAAATATGTTTTTCAAATCGGAGTGGCTTGCGTCACTATTTATGTTATCATTTACAACAGAATTAAAACCCAGCTCCCCTTTTCCAGTGCGCTTTTGAATGATCTCTTCTAGGCCGGAAAAAGAGCCACCACAAATAAATAAAATATTTGAAGTATCGATAGATATCAAACTTTGCTCTGGGTGCTTACGTCCACCTTTTGGTGGAACATTGCTTATAGTTCCCTCAATTATCTTTAATAGCGCTTGCTGAACACCCTCGCCGCTAACGTCTCGAGTAATGGAAGTGCTCGCAGATTTTCTACCAACTTTATCAATTTCATCAATGTAAACAATCCCTTTTTCAGCTGCACCAACATTATAATTAGATACTTGAAGAAGCCTAACCAAAATATTTTCAACATCCTCACCAACATATCCGGCTTCTGTAAAAGTAGTTGCATCTGCTATCGCGAATGGAACGGAAAGAAAACGGGCTAACGTCTGAGCTATTAAGGTCTTGCCTGTCCCTGTCGGGCCAATGAGCAAAATATTACTTTTATCTAATTCAACGTCAGATTTATAAGATTGATTAATTATGCGCTTATAATGATTGTAAACTGCTACGGAGATTGTTTTCTTCGCGTATTCTTGACCAACGACATAAGAATCTAAGAAACCTTTTATTTTAGAAGGCTTTTGTAACGTGATTTTGAAGCTTTCTTGAGGCTTTTCTTCTTCAGAGAGATTTAGCTCTAGGCTACTATTCTTTGTTGGTCTGTTCGTCATTTATTTTCTGGCAGATAATACAACATCAATTAAACCATATTTCTTTGCTTCGTTAGCTGACATAAAATTATCTCTATCTGTATCTTCCTCAATCTTTTTTAATGATTGCCCTGTATTTTTAGACAATATCTTATTAAGCTGAGTCTTCATTCTAAGAATTTCATTCGCTTGAATCTGAATGTCGACAGCTTGCCCCTGTGCTCCACCCATTGGCTGGTGAATCATGATTCTGCTGTTAGGCAAAGCTGACCTTTTTCCTTTTGCGCCTCCCGCAAGTAAAAAAGCACCCATACTAGCAGCTTGCCCCATGCAAATTGTAGCTACATCAGGCTTAATGTATTGCATAGTATCATAAATCCCAAAACCAGAAGTAATGATTCCACCCGGAGAATTGATATAAAGATAGATGTCTTTTTCAGAGTCTTCCGACTCTAAAAATAGAAGCTGAGCAATTACAAGAGAAGACATTGTGTCATCAATCGGGGTTCCTAGAAATATAATTCTTTCTTTTAGCAGTCTTGAATAAATATCAAATGCTCTTTCAGAACGACCGGTTTGCTCAACCACTATTGGGACTAGCTGGTCAGTAATGTTCTTATCTACGCTCATTGGTTTTCTCCACGAATATCTTTGGTGTTTACTTCCATTTCTTTAATTTTTGCAAATTGGGTTAAATACTCTAATATCTTTTTTTCAGTTAAATCATCTTCAATTCGTTGTCTATTACTAGGCTTTTTGTAAAACCTTCGTATTTCTTTTTCAGATTGTGGAGAACGAGAAATTAAATTTTCCACCTCAGAATCAATATCAGTTCTGCTGAAATTTATTTGTTCTTGATCAATAAGTTTTTTACGGATTAAGTACCACTTTAAATTTCTTTCAGCAGAAGGCCTGTAAGTTTCAAGGACTTTCTGATCATCGACCTGTTCACCGTTATTTTGTTTTTTTACATCTTCCAAAATATTGTTAAGATAATTATTTACCATACTAGGAGGCGTTTCAAATCCAATTTTTTCTATCAATGCATCTGAAAGATCCTTTTCAAAACTTTGACGAGATCTTTCAGCGAAATTCTCATTAATTTTTTCAAGAACATCATTATTTAATTCATCTACCGACTTCAGTTCGGGGTTTATCATTTTAACAAAGTCATCGTTAATCTCTGGCATGACTTCTCTTTCTACTTTTACGACAGTTAATTCATACGGATTTTTGATTGTTTTATCTTCATTGTCAGGCAGATCTAGTTTCGATGACTCACCTGGCTTAAGGCCAACTAATTTACTTGTTTGATCGTCAGTGAAAGAACCATCACCGACTTTCAACATTTGCTTTTCAAATTTCTTACCAATTATTGCGACACCAGACTCGTCCAATTTTTGAAGATCACATAAGATAAAATCTTTCTCTTTAGCCCCGTCCTCAATTGTTTCTATGCGCGCATGAGACCTTCTAAGTTGATCTATCCCGTCAGTAACATCTTTCTCATCAGGAATAAATTTGTTTTTTTGAACTTTGAACATATTATTTTTAAACTTTGGCAAATTAAAATCTGGTTCAACCTCAAATTTCGCAGTAAGAGAAAAATGTTCACCCATATGGAAATGAACATCGCTTATTTCTGCTTGATTTACTGGCACAATCTTTTCTTCTTGCAACGCCATTAAATAATATTTATGGATATTGTCATCCATGAATTGGGCCTCAATATTTGGCTGAAATTGTTGCATTAGCCTGTCGCGAGGAATCTTCCCAGGTCTAAAACCGGGAAGCTTTACCTTTTTACTAAATTTTTTAATAGTAGCCTCAAAGTCTGGCTCTAATGTAGACCATGGGATCTCCAGCTTAACTTCTCTTGTATAATCGTTTATATTTTTTACTTCTATCTTCAATTTTTATCCTTTTCTAAGGGGAAGAATTTATACAAGCATTTACAAGTAAACCACATAGTTAATAACAATTTAAACTATTTTTAAACAGATATTACTTTTTAGCCTCGACAGAACTTTGGGTTTTCTCATTCCACTTTGTCCATTTTTGCTTTTCTACGGACCGCTTAGGCGTACCTTCAAAGCTTTTCGTTCCATCAGCATACCATTCTACCCATTTACCATTAGCCAAGCCATCTTCGACTTCACCTTCGATACTTTTTTGTCCATCTGCATACCATTCCGTCCATTGCCCAGTAAGAACGCCACCTTCCCAATTTGCGGCTTGCTTTGAATTACTATTTGCGTACCAAATTGTCCATTCCCCACTAGGAAGACCTTCTGCATAAGATTCAACTGATTTTTTCTCACCATTAACAAAATATTCGATCCATGAACCAGTTTTTAATCCATCTGAATATTTACCTTCTAATTTTTCTTGACCGCTTTCGTACCATTCTGTATACTTGCCATTTAGACTTCCAGTAGACCAGTTATATTCTTTTTTATTCGCTCCATTTTCGTACCATTCGCTCCAAGTTCCTTCTTCTTTTCCATTTGCATAGGACTGAGATAATTTTTCATTGCCATTTTCAAACCAAAGATTCCAAGTGCCACTACCTTTACCTACGTTATCTTCACCACCTGATTCATAAACAACTTTCACTCTTTTTTCACCATTTGAATACCACTCTGTCCATTCTCTATCTATAACATCATATTGGTCTTTTTTCGGATCAAAGTCATTCAATGCTGAAACAGTAATTAAATTTGATAATAACCCGTTTTCGTACCTACCTTCTAATTGCTTGTTCGCCTCGGGATCTCTAAATGTCCATTTCCCAGTCCTGGTACCTAGGTCAAAGACTCCAGAGCTATCAAGTAACCCTTCTCGACTCCACCAGACCCAAGTTTTATCTTCGACATTATTTTTATAAAAACCTTCACTCGTTTTTTGCTGATCATCAAACCAAAGTATAAATGAAGATTCGTTTTCTTTTTCATTTACCTCATAAGAGCGCCACCCCCAAGGATACCATTTCGTCCACTTACCAGATTTTTCACCATCTATATAATCACCCTCGACTTCAATTTGCCCATTAGAGTACCATAAAAGCCATTTCCCATTTTTCTTATTGCTTTTATAAGTCTCTTTTAACTTTAACTGCCCATTACTATGCAATTCAATCCATTGACCATCTTTTTCACCATTAATGTAATTACCGGTTTCTTTAAGTTGTCCGTTAGGATGCCAATAGGTCCAAATCCCATCATTTAAAAAAGAAAGGCCAGAACTATCGCTGCTAACGGGATTTCCTTCTTCCCGCTTCTGTCCATTGGGATACCAATAAACCCATAAACCATCAGGTTTCCCATTTAAAAAAGTACCCTCAACCATGGATTGACCATTTTGATACCATTCCATCCATTTGCCATCATGAATACCCTCTTTATAAGTCCGCTCAAACTTTAGCTGTCCGTTGAGATACCATTGCTTATGAACGCCATTTTTTATTCCTAATTGGTATTCAACTTCCTCTTCCGGCTGACCGTTATTATACCAATTACTCCATTTTGAATCTGGTTTGCCATCGACATAATTATATTCAAGCTTATTAATCCCACTAGCCCAAAGCGCTTTCACGTTTCCACTAAAACTTGTGTCTTGATCAGGCGCATACGCTAAGCCTTCCCTCTCAAAAAGGTCTTCATATTTAATTACTTGTTCGTCTTGAGCAACCGTCAAAGAAAAAAGTATAAAAATTAAATAAAATCGAGAAATATTCATTTTAACAAAGGATGAGTTTTAAATAGGCTTAACCAAATAAACTTGAATATTTGTTCCACCGCTGCTGCTAGAGACAACAGTAAAACCCTTTTTAATATAATCATCTACAGCGTCAACAAGCTCTAAGCCACAACTAACGGTTGTGGTTATCATGACGTTATTATCCCCTTCAAAAATGTCTAGATGATCAATAATCTTACGTTCGCTCATTCATTTACTCCAATTGTTTACAGAAAATTCTATTTAACTATACAAATTTATTTTTTCCTTAACCACAATTTTCATTGAGTTATCATTTAGTGCCAAACTCGTTTGAAATAACCATTATAATTGAAAACAGTACAATTATAGAGCCTACTATAAAATTCAAATTTATTACCTCATCGAAAAATAATAGACCGATAATAGTTGCAAACAAGACCTGGATATAGCTTATAGGCGCAGCCTTAATTGCAGGCAATTCTTTATACCCATACGTTAAAAACAATTGCCCAAGCTGCGTAAAAATGCCCACAAGAAATAAATACAACCAACTTTTAAGCGAGGGTGTATCCCAATTTGAAAAAATAAATGGAAAGGATACTGGAACTGTAATTAGGGGGAAGTAGAACATCACCACCAAAGGATGTTCATTTAAATTTGTAGCTTTTTTTACAAGAACATAAGCTAATCCTGTCAAAAGGCTTCCACTTACTGCTATAATTAGGCTATCAATATCTATAGAATTTTCTGAGATAAGCGGAAACCCTAATAAACAGTATACGCCAAAAAAGCCAGAGCATAAACCAATAATGACGTTCTTTGTCATTGGCTCAGACAGTAATAAAACCGCGAAAATAGCTGTAAATAAAGGGTATAGATACTGAATTACGGTTGCCTCTGATAGAGGAAAGCGATTAATTGATTCATAAACTAAAAATAGCGCAATCGTGCCTGAGAGTCCCCTAGCCGCAAGCAATTTTCTGTGTTTCCCAAATGGTTTAATTTTTTCGCGAAAGAGAAAAAAGGCTGTCAGAACTAGTGTGAAAAGGCCTCTGACAAACACAATCTGGATTGTGGGAAGCGTTTCTCCAGCCATTTTAACAAAGACCGCCATCATGCAAAAGCTAGCGGCACTTAGAACCATAAATATAAATCCAGATGAGATAGGAATGTCATCTATGATTTGAATGAATGGTCCTTTTTTCAAAAAACTAGCTTTAAATGGATACTAATCATCATTTATATGAACTATAATGTTTTTCCCATTCTAAAAAGCCACCTTCCATAGCAGCGACCTTAAAATTATTCTTTTTCAAAAAAGCCCCTGCAAGCTTTGATCTTCTACCTGTTTTACAATAAACGATAATTTTTTTATCTTTATAATATTCTAGCATAGTTAGTTTTTTTTCTAATTGATTAACCGGTATTAGAAGCGCATTTTTTATACTTCCATCAATATTGAATTCATGAGGTGTCCTAACATCTAAAAACAAAACATTTTCATTGTTCAAATATTTAATAGCATCTTTTGCCGAAACGCTTTCTTGGTTCTTGCAGGAAACGCAAAAAACTAAAATAACTAAATAAAATGTTGCTTTTCGCACAGTTAACTAAAAATATCCTAATTCATTTAAAATCATGCTCAAACCAAAACCTGATAAAACAATACTCACTGGTACAAAAAAAGATTGTACACCATAGTTGCCACCACAAATAATTGGATTAGTGCTCATATTTAAGTTTAAAAAACGAACCCGAAAGTAAAATAGTTAAACAGTAAGCTTTGTAAAATCTTTAATTTTATAGGCATTAATCAGAACTTTAATTATTTGAAAAATAAATTACTTTTATAATTTCAAATTTAAGTCTTATTTGTATTACTATCACTCGCAAGTTAAGTGACATAATTACATTACTCAAAAAACAACATGCTCAAAATTCTATTTAACAAAACTTTTTTATTATTTTTTCTAGGTAACATTATCTCTCTAATTGGGTTTGGTCTTAATCTGATTGCATTTAGCTGGCTGGTTCTTGAAGAAACTGGTTCTGAATTTGCCTTGGGCAAAATAATGGCTGCTGCAACAACTCCCGGGTTAATTCTTGCTCTGTTCGCTGGCGTAATAATAGATAAAGTTAATCGGAAGTGGCTTTTAGTAATCTTAGATATTTTTAGAGTATTTGTAATTACAATCTTCATTTATAATTATAAATTATATGGTTTTAATTTATTAACACTTTACCCTGTAATGATGTTAATGGGTTTAGGCAACTCACTTTTTTGGCCAACTGCTCAAGCTTTTGTTCAAGAGTTAGTAGATGAAAAAGATTATTTCCCTGCAAATGCACTGTTATCAGCTAGCTACCAAGTTGGTTCGCTGATTGGTGCCGGTGCAGGTGGATTTATTGTCCATATTTATGGACCGATAGCTGCTTTATATTTTAATGCTGCAGCCTATTTTATTTCAGCTATCTTTATTGGCCTCGCGCCATTTAAGAATGACAAACCCAGAGAAAACTCTGAGAATATATCTACAGCATTATCAAAAGGTTTTTTATTTTTGAAGGACAAAGCGGGTGTTCTATTTTTGGGGCTTACAACTATTATGTCAGACATAGCAATTTGGGGCGCGCTCAGCGTCCTAACAATTACTATATCAAAAGAGATATTTAATAAAGGTAGTTGGGGTTATGGTTTAATGGATGGGATGTACGGCGTTGGAGCATTGATTTCAACAGTTGCAGTCGCAATAATTACTAAAAGATTTGGGCGTAAAAAATCTTTAACGGCTTGTTATAGCATAGCTGGGCTGTGCTGCTTTATATCACCATTTGCACCAACAATTTATGTTGCTGGAATTGCCTATCTTATCATGGGATTGCATAATAATTCAGCTAGAATAATTGTCAGAACACTTTTTATGGAAATAATTCCAAATAATATAATGGGCAGAGTACAAACTATTTTTGGCGTATACACGAGGATAATGATGTTAGCTAGCGTATTAATAGCTGGATGGATTACTGAAAACTTAGACACTTACGTAGGCATGAATTTCGCAAGCGCTCATTATTTTGTAGCTTTAGCAGGAATAGTCATAATAAGTAATTATTCAAATTTTAAAAAAGAAATATTTAATAATAAAAATAATGCCTGAACTCCCGGAAGTACAAACAGTCGCAAATCATATTAAGCCATATCTAATTGGTAAATATGTATTATCTATAAATCCGATTTGGAAGAAGGTCTTAGATAATTTTAATCCTAAAGATATCAATGGCAGAAATAAAATCATAGATATTAGCAGGAGAGCAAAGTTTATTATTATTAATTTTGAAAATTTTTTAATTGCTGTACATCTTAGAATGACTGGCAAACTTTATGTTCTAAAAGACTCTAAAGTACCTAAGCACACAAGCGCAATAATTAAGCTCGAAAGCGGCGAAAACCTAATTTTTGAAGATACAAGAAAGTTTGGAAGAATTTATAAATATGATAACCTTAATCTAATAAATGAAAAACATGGACCTGAACCACTCGAGGATGAGTTCACTAGTGATTGGTTATTAAATAGCTTAAGAAGTAAAAAAAGAAATATCAAGGCTCTTTTATTAGATCAATCATTTCTCTCAGGCCTAGGCAATATCTATGTTGATGAAAGCCTTTGGGCTAGTAAAATTCATCCGAATTCAATTTCATGCTATATCCCCAAAAAGAAAATTATACTTCTTCACAAAAATATACGTGAAATATTAAGAGAATCTATTAAGCAGCTTGGAACGACCTTCATAAGTTTTACGTTCTTAAATGGGCAGTCAGGAAACTATTCTAACGAACTAAAAATATTTGGAAAACAAGGCACTTCTTGCATAAAATGCTCAAATATTATTGAAAAAATTAAAGTAGCTGGTAGAGGAACTCATGTGTGTAGAAAATGCCAAAAAACCCATACTAATTAAACTACATTTTCATGTATAATGCATAAATAAGACAATGAATATCAAAAAACTATTTAATTTTAATTAACTATGTTTTATCAAGAGTATCAAAATAAATGACTGCCGTAAAATCATTTTATAATAATCGATGGGTTAAAAGAGAGAGTATTTGATATGATAGATCAATACAAATACACTTGGAAAATGGTAAAACCCTTAATCCCAATTATATTTTTAGCTCTATGGGTCCTGTTATTCGAAGAAAAGATATGGCCTGATTGGGAAAATGAAATTCCAATAAAAACTTTTAGTAAAGGAGAACTTCAATGGGAATATGCAATGGACCCTAATATTGCAAATGACAACTATCGTTTTCAGTTTGTTGAATTTTCTGGCAAAGTAGATACCTTTAAAAATGATACCTTGATTATTGATAAAACAACATTTTGTAAAATGGAAAACTTTGATACTACTCTCTTCAAAAACATTATAGGGAACACCGTTATAATTAAGGGAAGAATATTAGGCTATAATAGATTCTCTAAAAAGTTGAGACTAGATAAATCTTTCATTTTATAGACTACCAGGTTTCTGAATCATTCCCCTTAAAAGAAAAGGCTCTGGATATATTGAAGCCTAAATATAATTTTCCAGATGAAGGATCACCATTAGCCTCTTCTATAAAAGTAAACTCATATGGGCCTTGCGCATTGGAGAGCATTACTTGAAAAACATGACCTCCAGTTTCATAGTCAAAACCTACGGCAAAACTATTTTTATAATTACTATCTCGATTATCTAAGGGAATAAAATAGTCTGCATTGATTGAAAACTGGTTCGTAATCTTATACCTGCCCGCGAATCCAAGTGAAGCTAGTTGATGTTTCTCATCAGGTGTTAAAACAAGGTTTCTATGTATGACAGTTGGTAAAACCTGTAATGAAAGATTACGATTAAATTTTCTGCCAATGATTAATTGATTTATGTAGAGCAACCGATTTGAAAAATTTTCTTTCAGCGCGGGTGTTTGTTCAGATTTACGGTTTGTCTTAATTCCGATATCATTAAACAGAACAACAGAAATAGGAAAATTTTTAACACCCTTAGATTGTCTTAGTAATTTTGTTTTAAGAAATATATCATATACTTTATCAAAACTACTTCTACCTGCTCCTAGAGCAAAAACATCATTAAATCCATAACTAAAATCATAACGTATTGCTGCATAATCAGTACCAAAAAGGTCATAGAATCCATTTTCGATCGATCCAAAACGATGTTGTATCATAAACTGTAGAACCTTTGGCGCAGGGATCTCTAATGATTGCGCATTGGCCACTCTAGTCCCTTTAAAAGCTGACTGAACGTATTCGACATTTACTGCTCCATCATTCAAAATATCTAAAAGATCATCTTGACTGTATGAAAAACAAATAGAAAAAGCTAAAAATATATACTTCATTTCTTTTTTAGTTCTACACTGACGTTTACTTTTATTATCTCTGCAATATTTTCTCTGACGATCTTAGGCACTTTTACATTGTAATCTACTAGATTAACATTAAAAACACATTCCCCTCTAATCGAACCAGAAGATAGCCACATTACACCAGACTGCTTTATCTGATTTGTTTCGCCATGCATTGTTAAGTCACCTTCAATAAAAACTTCTAATGAGTCCTTTGACAGTTCAATTTTATCCCAGCCTAATACTTTGCCTTTAAATACCGCTTTCGGGTAGATGTCTGATTCAAGATAACTTTCATTAAAATGCTCCTGCATTAAAGCGTTTTTAAACGCAAAAGCTTTTATTGGGATTTGAAATGCGAATTGTCCATTATTTTTATCTAAAACACATGAGACCTGATTATTAATTGCTTTTATATCTTCAATAGGAGTAGAAGAAAAAAAATCTATATTACCAGAACGTGTTATATATAACTCTTTTGCAAATATGGATGATAAGAGAAAGCTTATAAAAAAAATCTTTTTCATATTAATTCTTGTTACAGGCATAATTGTTCAGCAAAATTTTGTAGAACCTCAATACTCTCTTGAGATAGCTTCTCTGAACCAAGCGGCATAAAAAGAGGATTAGATGTATCCATAATTATTCTACTTAACACATGCCCATTCATTATGCCATCGATTGCAGCATCATAGCTATCAAGCGCAAGGTTACCACTTTTATGTGAAGACGAATGGCATGCTGTACATTGGTTGGCTAATATTGGAGCGACTGATTCTTCATACAACGATTCAAGTACTTCACAATCATATGTTACGTAATCGGATTCAATATTATTTTCACAACTCGTAACGACTAGAAGGAATAAATAAATTATTATTTTCATATCTTTGCTATTTATTTAATTAATTTGTCTATATATAAACGTAAGCAATAAACATGACAATGACTATAATTGTCGATGATGGACAATAAAAAAATATTAACCCGACTTTCTTTTTTATTTTTGATAATAGTTTTTGCTATTGCCTACTTTAGCTTTAATAAGCCTCATAAAGATTTCAATAAAGCTTCTATCGAATACACAATTAAGTCAACAGATCTTTTTCAAAAATATCAGCTTGATGTATCAAATGCAAATGCAAGGTTTCTTGATAAAGTTTTATTAATAAATGGTACGATTAAAGAAATAAACTCTGATATGATTATCCTTAATGGCAACATCGTTTGCTCTTTTGATGCTTCTCAACCTATAGATATTAAATTAGAACCAACAGATAAAATCTCCATTAAAGGGCGATGCCTTGGTTATGATGACCTTTTAGAAGAAGTCAGAATTGATAACTGCTCTCTCATGAAAAACTAACTGACTTAGTCTTTTTAACCCACTCCCTTAGACTAACCATTTTATCGATATTAATATTATATACTCCAAAGGATGCTTCTACTTTCCCATAAACGATAAATAATGTTTCCCAATGACTGAGATCACCAAATTCAGCAAACACTTTTGGAAATAGGATGCACTCATACGTATCTGTTTCATCTTCTAAAGTTAAAAACTGCATTGGCTCATTCTGATTCGTTTGTGTTTCTTTACCGGTGACGTAGACACCTAAGAGATAAATATATTGACCTAATTTTTTCGAAATATCTCTTGCAAAACCAATCCGTTTACTAACAAAAGAACGATATGGCTCTAGGGGATGGAGACTAACAGAGTACCCAAAGGAATCAATTTCTAACTGATACATTTCATTTTTTGTGAGCAGTGCTTGAAAAGGGGCACAGCTCAAAGGTTCGTTATGCTCTTTTCCGTTAAGATGGAATTCAGCAACTATATATGCAATTTGCCTATGACTTTTATCGTGACATAGTTTTTTAAAACATTGCCCATTTGTTAAAGCCATTGCGTCGGATAAATCGATTTTTACTCTAAATAAAAAATCATCTAACGATAGAAAATTTCCAGACTTCCGCTTTTCTAATATTGCTTTTACTGTGTTTTTTTTTAAGCGCTGGATGCTCATGAAGCCCATTAAAATTTTATTATTTTCTCCTACCCATTCGTATTTACTATCATTGATGTCTGGTGTCTGTATCGCTACCCCAAAACGTTTTGCCTCACTCATATAAGCATATGAAGAGTAATAACCACCCTGATTTGATATTACCGAGGCAATAAATTCTGCAGTAAAATGCGTTTTAAGATATGCACAAGTAAAAGCAAGCATCGCATACGAAGCGGAATGAGGCTTACAAAATGAGAAACCTTTGAATGAAGATATCATTTCCCATGTTTGATTAATTGTATCAGGTTTATAACCTCTTTTGAATGCTTTTTTGAAAAATATGTTTTCCCAATTATTTATTTTACTGTTATCAGAATTACGAGAAATAACTTTCCGTAAATTATTTGCTTCCGCATAACCTAAACCTGTCATTATCATAACCACCATAGATACTTGCTCCTCGTAAACCATGATACCATATGTTTCATTTAAACAAATTAAATCCGGATGAACCAGATTCCACCTCTGCCCATGTATTCGTTCCAACATTAGATTGGTGAAACGATTAGCTGCAGGACGAATAATTGATGAAAAAATTACAATATGTTCAAAGTCGACAACTTTCGCCCTTGCCATTAACTGCCGAACGGAAGGGCTTTCAATATAAAAAACACCCATTGTTTTCCCAGCTATCATCGTTTCCTTTGTTCTAATATCTTCTAAAGGTTGTATTTTATGATAATCGATGTATAGGTTTTTGCTTGTACTCGATTGCAGATTAATCCGTTTTATTGTATCTCGCACAACTGATAAACTACGATTACCGAGGAGATCAATTTTGAGCAATCCTGAATCTTCGATTTGATCCTTTTCCCATTCTACGATTTGTATTCCTTTTGGTGCTTTCAAAACAGGGACATACTTAGATATCTCATCCGGTACAATTACAACCCCTCCGGGATGCACAGATGAATATCTGAATACACCTAATAGGCTCTCACTGATTTGCAATACATCTTTCAAATTGTTATCAATATCAAAAACAGGATTATTCTTCTTAACTTTTTTTACTATTTTTTTATTAAAACTGAATGATTTTATTCGTTTTGTGACACTTTTGATCTGCTCATTAGAAAGGCCGTGAACTTTTCCAACTTCGCGAATCGTTGACCTTGGTTTTAAAAAAACCTGATTTGAAACCATTGCTGTACGTTCATTTCCATATTTCTTAAAAACATAGTCAATAATACTATCTCGCTCGTCCCAAGGAAAATCGATGTCAATATCCGGCATATCAATTCTTTCTGGATGGATAAAACGATCAAATGATAAGTTATATTTTACAGGGTCCACCTGCGTAATAAATAAACAATAGCTAACAACCGATGCTGCTGCAGAACCTCTTCCAATAGTTGATTTAGTTTGAGAAACAATATCCTTTACAATCAAAAAATAAGGAGCAAAACCTTTTTGCGTAATTAATCTTAATTCAGACTCAATGCGAGAGGTCAAATCATCTGTTATCTTTTCATAACGTATTGCAGCTCCTTGATAAGCATATTCTTTTAATTTTTTATTCGCTTGAAAAGTATCTTTCAATGAAAGCCCTGGGAAGATAGTATTAATAAATGACCATTTATTTTTACATCTTTTAGCTAGATAGTAACTATTATTAATTGCATCAAGACTATTTGGGAAAAGATCTAACATATCCGTTTCTTTCCTATACCAATGCTCTATACTTTTATGGTCACAGGCATTCAAACTATTTAAAGTACTATTAAGATCAATTGCCCTTAAAGTTTTATGCGATAGATGATCTAGAGGTGTTTTATAGTAGACATCGCCCGTTGCAATTATTTCAAGTTTGTATTTTTTGGATAACTTTCTTGCAAATGATTCTTCAACTCCTGGTCTAAGCTCAATGAAAAGACGATCTTCTGGTATTATATTTTTTAAGCGTTCAATCAATAATGATTCGTAGGCTAACACAAATACCCCTTCTGAATTTTCTTTTATTATATCAACAACTGAGCAAGCGGGATTTGCGTAGTAATAAGTTATTGCGCGGCACATGTTTTCATATCCGATATCATTCTCAACAAGGACGACGACCTCATCAATACTTGTTATGAGGTTTACTCCAGCAATGGGTGCAACTTTATTTGATTGAGAAAATTGAACAAAATTTATAAAACCTCTAACCGTATTAACATCCGTCAAAGCAATACTATGTTGAGATTCACTAAGTGTAATTATATCTTTAAGTGAAAGCGTACTCTGCATTTTTGAATACACTGAATGAATATTTAAATTGATAAACATAAAAAAATAAAGCCCCGGATTACATGACAAATATTAGCAGCTACCCCAAGGCATGTAATACGTTCGCTTTTTTTATAATTGTGATACCATATTTACGACGTATTTTTTCAACTGCTCTTGATATTTCCATATCACGTGACGCAGAGTCAAAAAATAAATTCTTCTGCTCGGTATAGGGTTTGAATTGACTCAGATCTAATAAAATACTCCTTATTGAAACACGCCTATGATTTGCCTTTCCGAATAATTTTTTACACTCTTTACTAACAGAAAAATCATCTGGATAATCAACACTTCCAATTGTACTAGAACTATAGCCATCAACATAATGGACTTCTAGCCTAATTCTTTTTGCTATTTGTTCACGCTTTCTTAATTGAAATGCTATTTTTTCTGATAAATCTTGCACAGCAGATAAAAGAACATATTGATCATTTGTATTCCTAGGCAAAATTAATTGTTCTAGCAAATGATCTTTAAATATAGGCGGCCTCACTAATGATGTGTCTCTCCCCACTGCTTCGTTCGCTAATTGAACAGCATTAACTCCAAATAATGTTCGGAAATCTTCAGCACATTTAGTCAAAGTTTGTAGCTGAAAAATTTTATCTATTAATAAGAAGTGAAGTATCCGATATACAGGTTTAAGCTTAGCAGTCGGTAAGACACTAAAGCTTAAAGGAGCAAGGAAATGGTCTTCTGACCCATAGTGAACTTCATGAACACTCTCATGAACAACACTAGTAATTATTCTACTAATAAGCTTATTCGCACTAATGCCGACTGCTGAAAAGAGACTAATACGGCTCTCTATTTTTTTTATAACAGACAAGCCAAAATCTTTTATACTATCTCGAGGTTGAACCACCCCTTTCATGTCCATATAAAAACCATTCATCCCGTTTGGTTCTATAACAGGAGTGAAATTAGAAAGAGTATCATATGTATATTTATTTACACGTTGATACAAAGCACGATTATATGGTAAAAATTGAACCATTTGTTTTTTCTTTTTTGCGATAGAAACTTTCATTCCTTGGTACAAGCCCTCCTCTTTTGCTTCACTTGAAAGAGATATAATTGTACCACTGCTATCTGCAGAAGATATGATAGCAATAGGGCGTGTTTTTAAAGTCGGATCAACTGTCCTTTCAGCTTGTAACTCTATCGAATCTAAATTTAGATAAAATACTTCAGTTAACATTCATGACGTGTATTAACTAGGGTATTCTCGAAAAGAATATAAAAGCACGCCGTTTATATTAAATCTATCTGTCTCTTTAATGGTAATAACTGGAAAACTAGGATTGCGAGGGTGCAACTCTATATGATTTGATTTAGGGACATAACACTTCAAAGTCGCTTCATCATTAATGAGAGCAACAATAATTTGTCCCGATCTAGCAGTAGCTGTTTTTTTAACTACAATATAATCCCCATCTTGAATTTGCTCATCTATCATTGATTGCCCTCGAACCTGCAAGACAAAATTATCAGGATGAACTAATGAAAGTGGCACTGTAATACTATTTGGTGTTTCTAATGCTTCAATGGGCTCTCCTGCAGCGATCAGACCCAATAACGGCAAACAAGCCTCGGGATGCGTGGCATGCTCTTGAGTTAATGTTAATGCCCGTTTGCCGTTAGATCCTTTTGTACGATATAAATGTCCTTCTTTCTCAAGCGTTTTAACATACCAATCCACTGTCCCCAAAGATTTAAAACCAAGCCCAAACATTATCTCATCATACGCAGGCGCTTCGCCTTGCGTGAGAGTAAAATTCTTTATGAAGTTCAAAAACTTCTGTTGCTTTAGGGACAGCGGTTTCATGACGTTAAAGAATGGCTTCCTTGTTGCCTGCCCAATGAATCATTGGCTCGATATAAATGGTTTTCACTCGTCTCATACCTATTGATACGATTGATTGCCCTTAGGACTATAAGTGAATTTTTTCTTTGTTTTTTACTTTTTAATCTAAACATATTAATTACTCGTAAGTTGCTCGTAAGTAGTTTATAAAAGAAAAGTGTTATAAGTCAACAGTTGATATGGTTTAAACTAAGCTATGATTGATTAGATCGTCGATTTCACTATGCTCAGGGAATCGCCCCAGAGACTTTTTTGAAAAAATAAGCTGATCTTCAAGGGTTACTTCAAATACGCCCCCGCCACTTGATATAAGCTCTATCTCAGCATTATACTTCTCTTTTAAATATTGCTCCAGACTGGAGGCTTTAGGTAAGTAGTTTCAAACGTTACAATATTCTATAGATATTTTCATAATTCTTATTTTTATACATAAGAATATTAATCAAAACTTATAGGATAGGCGAGTTTTAATTTTGCCAGCTGATTGCAATGACAACGAAACATTGACATTTCTATTACCCGTGTGCCATTTCGGAACAAGCATTCCAATAGCGCCACCGACAATATAACCTGTAAGCAAATCTGAAGGAAAATGCTTTCCAGCATCATAACGATAGTATGCTGTATAAGCAGGAATCAAAAATGCTGAGGTCCATAGATAAGATGAGAATCTACTATCTGGGTTATAATCGTCATACATACTTGCCATTAAAAACCATGAGACGGCAGCTATGGAAGTATGCCCTGAAAAGAAACTTTTTTTATTATCTTTCTTTAATTTGTAATCACGAGGAGCCCTATCTCCGTAAAGATAAGG
>Ga0114994_10000463_pt1 | contig 27057 bp, 30 predicted proteins | sample ArcticOcean_MG_C_9_FD_87043 | JGI IMG/M metagenome (GOLD analysis project Ga0114994, IMG submission 87043) | Marine microbial communities from western Arctic Ocean - ArcticOcean_MG_CB2_152 | ecosystem: Environmental > Aquatic > Marine > Oceanic | place: Arctic Ocean: Canada Basin | collected...
ACCGTGGAATCTCATATAGATAATGAAGACTTCTTAAATGAAGTCTCAGAAAATGGAAAAAAATATTTCATTGAAAATTTAACCTGCGATGCAATTATCAGAAAGTTCATGAAATTAGTTAAATTAGAATTACTGTTTAATGAATGACCTACTACTTAAGTCAGTATTGCACGGTAGGTCTATCTGTAATTCTACCATTAATCACTTTAATCGAAAATTACCATCCGTCAACTCTACTGAAGATTTAATTATTTTATCTGTTCTGGACAAGAGGTCAGATTCAAATGCTTCTATTAATTTAATCAATTCGGATAACTTCTCTATACATAAAATATTTGTAACAAAATATATCAAATGGATTTCAAAAATTGAATCATTGCATGATTATATTAAATTAAATTACAATTCTCTTCCTAAATATTTAATGTATCTTGATGCAGCTGATACATTAATAATTAACAATATTCTGGATGTTGAAAATTTATTAAAGTTTTATAAATGCAGGGTATTATTTAATAGTGAATATGGATATTGGCATACAGGTTTCCCCTCCCCCCCTGGAACAACAAAGTATTACGACACATTATATACTAAAGTTAAGTCTGAATACTTTAAATTAACAAAACAAAAGTATGGATTTACAGATTTAGTTCAGGCCTCTCTAAATGCCGGAGCATTTATTGGAGAAACAGAATACATCCTTAATATGCTATCTCAAGTTATGTTGCTAATGAAAGGAGACCCCGAAAAAGGCTTCCCATATGGGTGCCAAGATGATCAATGTGCTCTAAAGTTTTTTCATTCTGAAAACTTTGAAGATACATCGATTGATATTTTTCACAAATTTTTCTTTTGGGGAACTCCTGATTCATTGTTAAGTAAAAAAAATCAAGCATCACCTAATTATTTCGCTAATTTAAAACATAACTATAAATAATAATTTAAATGCGAAAACAACAACTTCTCCTACTTTTAGACACCCAATCTTTTCTCATATTAATCTCACTATTGATTCTTTGTGAAAAAACAACATAATAGATAGCTTAATAGTTTTTCCTAAAAATGAGTAACCATAATCAAATAAATAAAGAAGTTTTTACAAATATATATCAAAACTATGGCTTTGGTTCTACTGAATCTAGAAGCGGACCAGGTAGCACGCTATCAGAAACTGAGAAATTAAGAGAGAATATCAGAAGTTTAATAAAAGATTGCAATATTAAATCTATTACTGACCTACCCTGCGGAGACTTAAATTGGATTCACCACCTATTTAATGATGTCGAAAAATATACTGGATGTGATATTGTAGAAGAATGCATACAAGATAATAAGAATAAATTTCCTGAGCATGAATTTTATTGCCTGGATTTAGCATTAGATAAAATACCTGAGTCAGATTTATTAATCGTTAGAGATGTGATTGGACATCAACCATTAGAAACTGGCCTTAATATGGTTAAAAACATTCTAAACTCAAAGTGTAAATATTTATTAAGTACTACTTGGGCTAATAAGATCGAAAATAACTGGAAGCCGTCTAGCTCAGGGGAAGTTGATAGAGAAAACGAGGGGGTTGAGCTTGGTCGATTTTATCCAGTAAACTTAATGTCAGAACCTTTCAATTTTCCCGATCCAGAATTATACATAGAGGAAGATGTGGTTGTTGATAATTATTCAAATGGAAATCGTAAAACTTTATGCTTGTGGAATCTGGAGAAAGTTAGAGAGCATTTAAACCAAGATAATAAATCAATGACCGAAAGACAGCCGCCTACGGAGCTAGAATTGCCCAAATCAAAGTCAAATAATTTAACAATAGTTAGTGGTCTATGGGACATCAATCGTGTTGGGCGTGATTGGTCAAGATACCAAGAGCATTTCGATAAATTCCTTAAGATTCCATGCAACATGGTACTCTGGGTGCCTAAATCGTTAGAATCTTTTGTCTGGGAGCGCAGGTCAAAAGAAAATACCCTCGTTCGTATTTATGAACTGGAAGACATAAAAAATATTATGTTCGCCCCGTTCTGGAATAAGTGGCAATCAATTCGGACAAATCCAACATGGCAAAATCAAGCGGGCTGGTTACCAGAAAGCCCACAATGCAAAAATGAATACTACAACCCTATCGTCATGTCCAAAATGTTCTTCTTGCATGACTCCAAGATATGGAATCCGTTTGACACTGATTACTTTGTCTGGCTAGATGCGGGGATCAGCCAAACTGTTTATGAAAACTATTTCTATGACGAAAAAAACCTAGACGGTATAGTTGATGCGATAGACCCATTCCTCTTTTTGTCTTACCCATACGAAGCTGAAAAAGAAATTCACGGTTTTGAGTTTAATGCTATCAATAGATATGCTGGCACTAAAGTTGACTATGTGTGCAGGGGTGGATTATTTGGCGGACACAAAGATTTCTTGGGCGAGGCTAATTCTCAATATTATAGCTTACTTGATAGATCAATCAACGAAGGGTTGGCTGGAACTGAAGAAAGTGTGTTTGCAATTATGGCAAAACTTTCGCCAGAAAATTACAAGAGATACTCCCTTGATAGTAATGGCCTTGTAGTTAAATTCCTACAAGATCTCGAGACTGGATCAATAAAACTAGAAGAGTACATTTCTGAAAAGCCTACATTCACTCCCCTAGTTCATGACATCTCAAAAGTTAAAACTAATTTATACTTTCTTACATTTAATTTTCCAGATCAGATTGAAGCTACAATTAAATCTCTTCAAAAACACGAAGGTTTCCTGACCCATCCATGCCAAAAAGTAATCATAGATAACTCAACAAACCAAGAAGCTCGAGAAGGTAACAAAGCTATTTGTGAAGCTTACGGCTTTGAGCATATTGTAATGAACAAGAATACTGGAATTTGTGGCGGCCGCCAGTTTGCTGCAGAGCATTTTGATTCCAGCGATTCTGATTTTTATTTATTTTTCGAAGACGACATGACCATATCTGACCCAGAGGAGGGTGTGTGTAGAAATGGTTTTCAAAAATATATCCCTGACTTATACAAAAAGCTCCACCAGATTATGCTAAAGGAGAAGTTTGACTTCTTAAAGTTATCCTACACGGAAGTTTACATGGATAATAATATTCAAGTTAGCTGGTATAACGTACCTCAATCCATCAGGGACGAGGTATGGCCCAACTATAATAAACTACCAACTACCGGGCTCGACCCTAATAGTCCAAGGGTTAACCTAAAAAATATAGAAGTCCTTAACGGGCTCTCATACTTAAGCGGCGAGATATATTATGCGAATTGGCCCCACATTACTAGCAGGGAAGGAAATAAAAAAATGTTCATCGACACTAAATGGGCTCACCCCTACGAGCAAACGTGGATGTCTCACATCTTCCAGGAGTCGACTAAGGGAAACATAAGTCCAGCAGTCCTACTAGCCTCCACGGTCACCCACGAAAGGTTTAAACACTATAAGCCTGAAGAAAGAATCGAAGGTTGAGATTTAAAACTTTAACAGGGGCTTCCAGGAAGGTTATAGGGGCCCATAAGTATTCAATTGATTGGACCGGTAAAAGTAGAAGCAAGTTCCAGAAATCCGTAAAAACTTTTCTAGAGCCTTACTGGAGACGTCATATAGTCTTTGAAGAGTTTCCTATAGCCGGAACAAGAATGACTCTAGATCTATACAATGCTAATGAAAAAATAGCTATAGAAGTTCAAGGAGGGCAGCACACTAAATACGTTCCATTCTTTCACGGCGGTTATAAGAATAATTACTTAGCTCAACTAAAGAGGGACCATCAAAAAAATGACTTTTGTGAATTAAATAATATTAAATTAATTTTAATATTCGAAAAGGACAAATTATCTAAAGAATTTTTTAAAAACCTTGATATTTCTCTATAATGCTGTATAATAATACCTATGCACGATGAAAACCCTGAAGAGTTTCCAATATTTCAAATACCAGAAAGCTTTCTTGAGAAACTTTTTGAATTCACGGGAAGTTCGTTCGATCAATCGAAGGGTTACCTGATAGCATACGTAAACCAAGAGGGAAGTCCCGTAGTATTCTGTAAGGCTGGCAGCCAGATAGTTGAAATGGGTATAAGAAAAGCTTTAGAAAAATACCTCATGGATATAGAGGGAGCCGACTCCCCTTTTGATATTAATGGAGATAATTCTTGACTTTTATTCTAATTGTGCTATGATTTATAAACATGATGCATTCCTATCCATTAGAAAGACAACTGCTTGCAGGCTTAGTTAATCACCCCGACTCATTTATTAATATTTCTCCATTTGTTGGAGAACAAGATTTTTACTCTGAAAAGTCTCAAGTAAATAAAACAATTTTCTGCATAATACAAAATGCAATCAATAGTGGAAGCAAAATAGACTATGTTATCCTGTCCGAAAGAATAGTAGCTTTAGGAATATCATTTCAAGATAACATAAATATCGCCGATTATGTTCAATCCTTATCGTTAAGTAAAACGAGCGAAGATTCTCTTATAGATGTAGCTAAGGAAGTTAAATACCTTAGCACCAAGAGAGAGATCGTTGCGGTATCCAAGAAAATGGCTGAAAAAGTCGTCGGCTCAAAAGGTCAATCTTTCTCAGAGTTGATAGAGTCTACAGACCAGATTTATAATGAAGTAATGAATAGGTATGATAACTCCTCAGAAAACCCTGAAGATTTATTCGAAAATATGGAGAACTTAGTAGAGGATAGGGGAAATAATCCAGTCGAAGACTTCGGACTTAAGGGTCCACATAAAAGACTCCACGACCTATACGGATCACTACTTAGGCCCGGAAATATAACAACGATAACAGCTAGGTCTGGAGTAGGCAAAACTCAGTTCTGTATTGATTTTTGTTTAAAAACCTCACAGCTAAATGGAGGCACACCTATACTTCATTTTGATAATGGAGAGATGAGCAAAGAAGAGTTAATGGGCAGGCTATGCTCCTCACTATCTGGAGTTCCGCTCCACTTGATAGAGACAGGTCAATGGAGAATGGCGGGCAAAGATATAGTTGACAGAGTCAGAGCTATCTGGCCTAAACTTAAAGAGTATAATCTTCACTACTATAACGTTGCAGGAATGAACGTAGACCAAATGGTGAATTTAGTAAAAAGATTCTATTACAGCAAGGTAGGGAGAGGGAATCAATTAATATTTAATTTTGATTACATAAAGACTACTTCAGAAAATCTAGCAAATAAGTCGGAATGGCAAGTCGTTGGCGAAATGGTAGACAAATTTAAAAAATTAGTTCACAAAGATATACTTTACGACGGAGAGCCAGTGGTTGCCATGATGACTAGTGTGCAAACTAATCGTTCTGGAATTACTAGCAACCGAAGGTCAGAGAATATAGTTGAAGACGAAAGTATAGTATCATTGTCTGATAGAATCATACAGTTCAGCTCTCACCTATTGAGTCTCAGGAAGAAGTCTGACGACGAAATGCAAGACTCTCCAGATTTTGGAACACACAAGATAACATGCTTCAAACATAGACACCTAGGTAAGGAGTATTTTAGAGCTTTAAATTCAGTAAGGCTAGAAGACGGAAGCTTGGTAAGGAATTCCGTCTTCCTAGATATTAAAAACTTTAACGTCTCTGAAGCTGGAGACACTCAAGACTTAGTTGATAGTCAATTAGCTCAGTCTGAAATATTAATGTCGGTAGCAACAGATAACCTTCCAAACATATGATAGGTTCATCCAAAATAAAATCAATTCTAGAAGAGCTAGGGTACAGGCTCACCGACAAGGGCTCATACTGGCAATCCGCAGCCCTCTACAGGAGCGGTGATAACCCTACAGCCTTACAAATATATAAAGATACAGGAGCGTGGAAAGACTATGTAAAGGGTACCAGCTTTATGGCCTTCAAGAAACTTCTAGTCCTAACTTTAAATACAAACGACCCCAAAGAGTTATCGAAATATATAAACAAAGACGAAGTTTTCTTTCTCGCCGAGAAATCAAAAGACTCAATTCAGAATATAGAGATGGAGGAAATTTACCCAGAATCCTCCCTCTCAAAATTATTGCCCCACTATCAATTCTATCAAAATAGAGGGATAAGTGATACGACTTTAAAAAAATTCAAAGGAGGTCTCGCTACCAAAGGTCAGATGTACCAAAGATTTGTCTTCCCAATATACAATCAATATGGTCAAATTCATGGATTTTCAGGTAGAGATATGTCAGGCAAGGAAGGAAGACCTAAGTGGAAACATATAGGAAAAAAGAATTCTTGGGCTTTTCCTGCCCACACACCCACAAAAAACGGACCTCTATTTGACTCAGTAAAAGAAGATTATGTAATCATAGTTGAAAGTGTGGGTGACTGCTTAAGCCTCAACGAGCATGGATTTAATAATGTATTAGTTTCTTTCGGCCTAGATATCCAATCAAAACTTTTATGCTTTATATTAAATTTAAACTTCAAGCATGTATTCATTTCTTTTAATAATGATTTCGATAAAAAAGAAAACAGAGGAATGGAAGCTGCAATTAAAAATTATTTAAAATTATTAAATTATTTCGACAAAGACAGTATAAAAATATGCCTTCCCGACAAAAATGACTTCGGCGACATGAGCGAGAAAGACTTTAAAAATTGGAGATCTAAGGTATCATTAATCAAAGATCTAGACCAAACTCCTAAGATAATTAAACTATCAAATAAGCTCAAAGAAAATTCAAAGCTATCCAAAGCACTCATTAAAAACTTAAAATCAATAAATGAATAAGCACGAATCAGCACTATCAGCAAGTAGAATAAAAACATTACAACAGTGCTCCTGGAAGTATTGGTGCAATTATAAATTAAAGCTTCCAGATAAATCGAACGATGGAGCTAGCAGGGGATGGATATGTCACTTAATTTTTGAGCTAATGGGAGAACCTAGGCATAAGAAAAACTACGACAGAATGATTGAAGGTAATTCTGTGTTTAAATGTCCCGCGATTAGTAAAATAATAATGCACTATGCGAAAAAGCTTAATGTAGACGATTCGGATAATTTAGAATTGATAGATAAGATGACTATAAATGGATTGCACTACGACTTCTTCGGTAAAGATTTAGATAAGCCTGATGAGGCTATATCTGAAAAAGATTTCGACATTGTGGTCAACAACGGAAATTTATCTTATAGAATTAAAGGATTCATAGATAAACTATTCCTATATAAAGGTGAGTCTTTTGCATTGATTAGAGACTTCAAGAGCAGTAAACAAGTATTCAAAGGCAAGGAAATAACAGACAACTTGCAACACTTAATGTATTCTTTAGCTGTAAAACATTTGTACCCAGAATTTAAAACAAGAGAGAGCGAGTTTATATTTCTTAAATTTAAACTAGACAAGGATATGTTTGGCTACAAAGGCAACGGAATTGTATCTATGGATATGGTCACAGACGAAGAGCTCTTAGGGCTCGAACATGAACTCACCGAAATACAAAGTTACATAGATACTTTTGACGAAGAAAAAGGTCTATCTAATTTTGCAGCAAACCAACCCTACCCATCAGACGGTACATTTGGAGGCCCGTTAGCTTGCGGTAAAGACGGCTTCAAGATTAGTAAAGGTCAAAATGTACTAGACTCGAAAGGAGATCCTATACCTGCATTTATATGCTCCTATAGGAAACCTTTTTCTTATTATGCCTTAAAAGATTCTTCCGGCAAAGTTTTAAAAACGTGCTTTACTGAGGATAAGCATACTCTTGAGTCTAAAAAAAATAAAGATCAATCAATTGAACTAATGAAATATTCAGGTTGCCCTCATTGGTCAAAACCTAAAACCTCTCAGTTCGAAGATTTGTTCGGATAAATTTTTTTAGTGTAATATCACTTATGATATTTCCTTTACTAGTTATGAGTTCAGCCTTAACTTTGGCTGCTGTGGCTGCATATTTCAGCATAATAGGCCTTACCACGATATTTCCTGGAGTTTTTTGGGCTATAGTTGTCATGGGAGGATCTTTAGAGGTAGGAAAGTTAATTACTGCTGTCTGGCTTCACAGGAATTGGAAGTCTTGCGGAATTACCATTAGGTCTTACTTAACTTTTTCAGTTTTAATATTATCCCTAATAACAAGCATGGGTATTTTTGGATTCTTAAGCAAGTCACACATAGAGCAAGAGTCCGGCTCAGATTCAATTGAGTCTGAAATAGAAATGCTCGACAGCAAGCTAGAATCAGCCAGCAACAAGAAGCTATCCCTTCAATCTCAGAAAAAAACCTCGGAAGAATTAAAAGCAGAAGACTACCTTTCCATACAAAGAATGAATGACAGATTAAAGAGTTTAGATTTAATCATATCTGAGGTAAGATCTAAAGGTGGATTCTCTTCTTCTAAAAACATAGCTCAAGCTCAAGAGGGGCAAGTCAGCGAAAGATCTCAAATATCTTCAGAGAAAATTAAAATTCAAGAAAGAATGGAAGGATATCGATCCAATATAGAATTGAACATATTTCCAGCACTAGAAAAATTGGAAGAAGATTATTTATTAATTAAATCAGAAAAGAATAAACTAAACTTACAACTGAGCCAACTTAATGCTGAGTTAGGCCCAATTAAATATATAGCAGAGGTAATCTCTGACTTTGGGGGGCCAGAAATAGGAGCAAGCTCTGCAGTCAGGATGGTCATATTAATATTAATATTTGTGTTTGACCCTCTCGCAATACTTTTAATTGTAGCTGGCTCTGCAAGCTTAAGGGAGTCTCAATCTCAACATATGCCTAAAGATATGCTAGCCTTAAGGAGTAAAATAATATCAGAGCTGGAGATGCACATAGGAGAAGGCAAACCTGTAGAATCTTTCATAGAAAAATATCAAATATAGCTTGACTTTTTAATTTAATTCTGCTAATATATTAAACAATGTTAGCTCTATTCAAAAGTCATTACTCTATAGGAAAAAGTATACTCAAAGTATCGGAACAAAAAGGATCTAAAGTTGCCAGTGTATTTGGAATCGCATCCAAAAATAAGCTGAAGCAAGTTATAATGGTAGAGGATTCACTAATCGGCTTCCTTGAATCTCAAAAGTGTGCCAAAGACTTAGGTATTCAGTTAATTTTTGGCTTAAGAATTTCAGCATCACACACAGATCTTAATTCTAGCTCAAAATGCACACACAAAGTCATAATTTTTGCAAAAAACGACAAAGGCTGCTCCTTACTTAATAGTATATACTCACACTCATTTTGTGAAAACGACGGGTTACTAGACTTCTCCCACTTGAAGTCCCTGTGGGATGAAGATAGCCTCAACATGTCTATCCCATTCTATGATTCTTTTTTATTCATGAACACAATGCATTTCTGCAGTTGCATACCAGATCTATCTTTCCTTTCTCCTCATTTTTTAATCGAAAACAACGGGTTACCCTTTGACAGAAGAATGCAGTCTATAGTAAAATCTTATTGCACATCAAATGGGCATGATTACTCGACAGCTAAGAGCATTTATTATGAGAACAAAGAAGACTTTCATGCATACCAAACATATAAATGTATCTGTTCGAGACAATTCAAGCAGAGGACATTAGATGTCCCAAATTTCGACCACCTTGCAAGCGATAGCTTTAGTTTTGAAAGCTACTTAGAAGATAATAAATAGGAAACAATTAATACATAAAATATATGAACAAAAAAACTGTACTAAAAATTAAAAAAGCAATCAATTTTCAAGAGGGGGTAGCCGAACAGCGAAGATTCATGAAGGCGATTAAAAAACAATATAATAATCTTAACAATTTAGAGAGAAAGTCTTTACTTTTGGAGTTAAATAAAACGTTTGAAGGCAAATCAATCAAATGAAGGAAAACTTATTAAGATTCAACAAGAATCAAAAGTATTTATTTTTCGATTTTGAAACTTGCTGTCTAAATTTAGGCTCTCTAGATAATAAACCTTGGCAACTAGGTTACATGACTATAGAGAATGGAGAGATCACATTAAAGAAAGATTGCTGGCTGCATTGGGACGATCTTAAAATGTCCAAGACAGCGGCAAAAATGACAGGCTGGACAGAAAAAGAGTATAAAGATAAAGCTAGAGACCCCTTATCAGCTCTTAACGATTTTGAAAAGCTCTTATACGACAAGTCTTACATCAATGTCGGGCACAACATACTCGGGTTCGACATTTATATTCACGGCATATATCGAAGGTGCCTAGGAAAGATCCCTGATTATTCATACATAGATAGATCTATAGATACCCTATGCTTAGCTAAGGCAATCAAGAACGACATCAAAAGATGCACAGATTCAGATTTTTTCAGCTGGCAGTATAAATTATGCAACATGATTGACAGAAAATCAAAAAAGAAACTTATGGACTTATGCAAGGATTACGATATTAGTATAGATGAAAGTCGACTGCACGATGCATTGTATGACATCGAGCAAAACTATGAAGTTTTTAAAAAAATGATATGGGAGGTAGAGGTATGAGTTTTCTCAATCAATTCACACAATACGAAGAGTATGCCCCTCCGGGAGTATTGCTTCCCAGTCTTGAAATATTACCTAAATACTACAAGAATCTAAAGCTAAGCGAAGATGTATCTAATTTTGATTTCCTAAGAAAGTTATGCATGGACGGTGTCAAAAGAAAAGGCATAGATAAATTTAAAAATAAAAAAATATATTACGAAAGAGTAAAGGAAGAGCTTACAATTTTGAAGGATCTAGGCTTCATAGATTATATATTATTAAATTGGGATATACTTAACTTCTGCCATGAGAATAAAATACCGACTGGCCCAGGTAGAGGTTCGGCTGCAGGCTGCTTGGTTCTTTTCTTGATAGATGTAACTAAAGTCGACCCAATAAGGCACGAGTTATTTTTTGCGAGGTTCGTTTCTAAAAGTAGAGCTCGAAAAATAAATAAGAACGGAATTACATATCTAGATGGAAGCTTACTAGCTGATGTTGATAACGATATAGCTTATGAGCATAGGCAGACAGTAATACATTACATTGAGCAAAAACATCCAGGAAGAACTGCAAACATATTAACATTGAATACACTGAGCAGTAAACTTTGTATTAAGGAGTGCGGCAAAATTGTAGGAGGATTTACAGAGGAAGAGGTTAATGATTTGAGTTCTTGTGTACCCAAGAAATACGGAAAAGTTGCACCATTATCTGATTGCTATTCAGATAGTTCTAAATTTCAGGAGTGGGCCGACAGCAACCCTCAAGTTTTTTCTATTGCTCAAAAAATAGAAGGCTTAAATAAAAATACAGGAGTACACCCATCCGGCATAGCTATATCAAATAGAGAAATGTCTGAAATTTGCCCAATGCAAAGAACTCCTGAGGGCAACTTGATTACTGGTTACGACATGAACTGGGTCGCCGAACTAATGGTTAAATTCGATATTCTTGGATTAAGAACTTTAAGTGTGATCTATGATGTCTGTGATACTTTAGATATTGATATATATAATGTAGATTTAAATGATGTGGAAATATATAAACCTCTACAAAATTTAGAAAACCCTCATGGGTTATTTCAAATTGAAGCTGAGACAAATTTTAGAGTTTGCCAGAAAATTAAACCTAAAAGTATAGAAGAATTAAGCGCGGTTATAGCTATCGCTAGGCCTGGAGCTTTAGAGTTTGCTGATAGTTATGCGGAGTATGTTAAGACTTCTAACTTCCAAAGCATACATCCTTTCTTTGATGATGTACTTGATTATACCGGAGGTATACCTCTATACCAAGAACAGTTGATGAAAATGGCTGTTAAAGTTGGCTTCAGTCTTGACGAGTCAGAGCAACTAAGGAGGATAGTTGGAAAGAAAAAGGTTGAAAAAATGGCAGAATGGCAAAAAAAGATAGATGCTAAAATTAAAGAAAACGATCTACCTATAGAAGTCGGAGAAATTCTATGGAAAGTTGCCGAAGATAGTGCAAATTATTCATTCAATAAGTCGCACTCAATAGCTTATGCTACACTTGCAGCATGGACTGCCTACTTAAAGTTTCAACACCCTAAAGAATTCTTCCTTAGCTTACTTAAAATGTCCGAGTTTGAGCCTAATCAGCAAGACGAAATATCTAAAATCAGCAGAGAGCTTTCTTATTTTAATATAAATTTACTTCAACCTAATTTAATTAAGTCTAGCTTTGACTTTACAATAGATAAGAACAATATTAGATTCGGATTAAATAGCATTAAGGGTGTTAGTGATAAATCCCTTAAAGCTTTAGCTGAATTTAGAGGTTCTAAGACCACTAATAAGTATGACGTTTTCCTATCCGCAAAACAGGCAGGCTTAAACATAGGTATACTTTCAGCCATTATTCAAGCTGGAGCATTAAGCGAGGACTCTTCATTAAGTAGGCCTAGGCTTGCCTTAGAAGCTCAAGCATTCAACTTGCTAACTGACAGGGAGAAGAGAAACTTCATACAGCTTGGCGAAAAATTCAACTACGACATACTTGAGTCAATACACGCTGCAAAATCAGATGCAATGCTAGCAGAGGATGGCAAGCCTCTCATGAAAGAGTCAAGATTTAATACATTTAAAGAAAAATATTATAAATACAAAAAAATATATGAACAGAATGTGCAATATGAAAAATTTGCAAACTGGTTTTTTGAGAGAAAGCTTCTAGGTTACAGCTATTCTTGCAGACTTAAGAATGCTTTCGACAATAAAGACAACTCAATTAAAGACTGCCTGCACTATAAATTAATGGCTAGTGGTGACAAATGTAAATTTATAGGGGTAGTAGAAGATTCTTTCTCAAAAACTAGTAGCAATGGAAATAAATATATAAAAGTTTTATTAACTGACGAAGTTGGCAGCCTCCCCGGAATCATGGTTGACTCTAAGAGGAAAAAAACCTGCACAGAATACTTAGACAAAGGTAATGAAATTCCAGCTAAAGATAGTATAGTTGTTATCGTAGGCAGAAAGGCTGAAGATGTTCTATTCGTTGACTCAATGTCAATAATAGACGAAAAGATTTTCATGAAGCTAGGTGATATAAAATAGTGTATTATATATAAGACATACAAAATATGCCATCAAACTACACTCCTAGGTGCCAAGAAATACTTCAACTATCCAAAACGCTTGCTCAAAAATTTGGGAACACTGAGGTATCTCTAGACCATATATTACTATCTTTTCTAAAAGTTGATACATTTCTACTACCCTTTCTCGCGGAAAAGCTTGAGTTGGATTTTAGTAAAATTACAGGCCTAATAGTAAAAACTTTAGACTATAGCTCCCAAGAGAACGAGAAGTCTAAAGGAAGTATACCCTTAGGGAGAGATACTCAATTTTGTCTTGAGTTCGCATCTCAACTATCGGCAGAAAAAGATCATTCATATGTAAGTGTTGAGCACATCTTGTATGCAATGCTTTCAGACATAACATCTCCAATTATCGATTATTTCTTAGCTTGCGATATTAACGTAGACGGAGTCCTAGTTCTACTGGAAGAGATTTTAACTTATGATGTTATATATAATCCAGAAATTAATATGCCTGGAATGAACTTCTCTAGCTCCAACTCTCCCCATCAACCCAACTATAATGAAGCTGATAAAGACGCCATAGAGAGTTATAGTTCAAATTTAAACTCTCAAGCTAGGTCTGGAGATTTTGATTTCATATCTGGAGGAGATAAATATATATCTCAACTAGAGGAAACTCTGTGTAGAAAAATTAAATCTTGTGCTTTAATTGTGGGCGATGCAGGAGTAGGTAAAACAGCTTTGGTTGAAAATTTAGCCAACAAAATAGTCTCCCTTAAGTGCAATGATTATTTATTAAATAAAAAAATAATATCCCTTGATTTATCATCAATGATTGCTGGCACTAAATATAGAGGGCAATTTGAAGAAAGATTAAAATCTTTCATAGATGCAGTCATTCTAGATAAGAATATTATTTTATTTATTGATGAAATTCACACTCTAATTGGAGCTGGAAACTCAGAAGGTTCCTTGGATGCGGCGAACATACTCAAACCTTATATATCTAAAGGCCAAGTCACTTGTATTGGGGCTACCACATTTGAAGAATATAAAAAATCGTTCGAGAAAGATTCAGCATTAAAAAGAAGGTTCAAAATGATCAAACTTGATGAGCCAGATGAAAAAACTTGCAAAAAAATATTAGATAACCTAAAAGAAGATTACTCTCTGTTTCACTCTGTCATATATGAAGACTCTGCGATCAATGAGGCTATTGCCTTATCCGTTAAGTACATAAATGACAGAAAGCTTCCAGACAAAGCTATAGATTTAATAGATCAGGCAGGAGCCGCAGTTAAAATTAGATCGTTCAAGAAGCCTAGCATGGCAAAAAAAATGGAAAAAGTTTTAACTAATGATGAGATAAGTAACTCAATTAAATCTTCAGTATTTGATTCATACAAAAAACTTATGGAGAAATGGGTAGAAGATAGAGCCATACCTACTGTAAGCTCAAAAGATATTAGAGAAATTATTTCTAAAAATCTAGACATACCAATAGAATCCTTAAATGAAACTACTTCTAAAAAACTTCTCTGTTTGGAAAGTAAAATGAATAAATCTGTCATAGGTCAAAGCGAAGCTATTTCAAAAATCTCAAATTCATTATTCAAATCTCAGTGCGGATTAAAAGATCCACATAGACCAATAGGTAGTTTTCTATTTCTAGGTAAAACAGGAGTAGGGAAAACCTTAACCTCTAAAGCTTTAGCTAAACATTATTTCGGCTCAGACTCAAAATTAATCTACTTTGACATGAGTGAATTCAGCGAGTCAACTGCGGTGAGTAAAATGTCTGGCTCGTCGCCAGGATACATAGGGTACGAGAAGGGTGGCATTCTGACTGAGAAAGTTAAAAGGAATCCACATTCAGTATTACTTTTTGATGAGGTTGAAAAAGCTCACCCAGTAGTACTCCAATCTCTACTTCAAATCTTAGAGGAAGGTAGACTTACAGACAATGCTGGAGACGAGGTGTCTTTCAAGAACACTATTATTATTTTGACTAGCAACTTAGGCGCAGATCTAATTGATAAAAAAGGCTCTGTTGGTTTTCTACATAGCAAAGATTCCAATCAAGACCGCATATTCAACGAAGCCAAAAGGAAATTAAGCCCGGAATTAGTTAATAGGTTTGATGGCATAGTATTATTTAATAACTTTTCCGAAAAAGATTTAACTAAAATAATTAATATTGAATTAGCTCAGGTTAAAAACAAATTATCAAAAAAAGGAATTAAATGTTATATGACCTCAAAAGCTAGAAAACACATCCTTAAAGAGACAATACGTTATGACTTAGGTGGCAGACCTATTAGGCGAATTATGCAAAATGAAGTGGAAGTGGCTATAGCTAAATTTATTATCAATAATGAAAGCTCTAGTGTAAATATAGATTACCTAGATCAAGATTTTATTTGTTATGATAAGCCCACTGTACGAAAAAAGAAATAGAGTTAATTACGCAAACGAGTTTCTATATACTAGTTTTAATGCAACAGGCTATCATTTTAATGACAATACTGCCGACGACCCGAGCTGTGACTTAAGAAATGTAAGATGGACAGACTGTTCGGGCAATCTAGTGAGACAGTTACATAGAGTACAAGCAATTAATTACGGATTTAACCTTCAATTTAAAGACGCGAATGAATTTGGTAGAATGGCAAGGACAACCAAGGTTGCCGTAGATTCTCCAGATGTAACTATAGATTTCGAGTATTTTTTAGCTGATGGATATAACGAGCAAGTAATGGGCTTTATTACTGATGGCGAAACTCAAGCCTTGTATCACCATTTAACAATGAAGGGTAGAATGGGTCAGAACTTTTTCATAGGGGTTGCCCCAGAAGGTAGAGATGTAATTAATGCAAACTTATCTTACGAGGAAGAGAAACGTAGGACTATAGGTATAGGTAATGCATTCCTTAGTCAATACGCAGTAACTGCTGAGCTGGGTTCCATACCTAAGGCCAGAATAAGCTTTGAAGCTTTTAATATGAGGTCGTATTATGGAGCCTGCAATCTTCCTATTCCAGCAATTAACCCTGTAGAAGATTGCGGAACCCCAAATATAAACTTTAGTCTACCTGACACATATGAAAGTTTTGTTTATGAGACTCTAAGCGGTTTAGAGGACATAGTCCTACAGGACGGAGTAGGAGGCTTAAGGCCTGGCGACATAAAGATAGACCTAGATGATGGAGGCTTCTTTAGTAGGCAGCTGAGCGGCCTAAATGAGTACTCCAATGGGGGAGCACATATACAAGGCTTTACTATCAACATGCCAATAGGTAACACGAAAATTAGGAGGCTAGGAGGAAAGTATGAATTCGCACGAGTTCCAAACTTTCCAGCAACAATTGAGGTTCAGGTTCAAGCTTTAGTATCTTACTTAAAAGAAGAGAATTTGTTTGCTCAACTATGCTCAAGCAAGAAACATAATTTAATATTAAGCCTCGAAGACTGTAGGTCTATTTCTGAATGCGAAGGAACACTAATTCCAGATGCCACAAATATGGCTTACTACTTAAAGGGGGCTATATTAACATCAGAGGGCTTCTCTTCTTCTATATCTGATAACAAAATCGTAAACTTAACTTTTACAGTTCCAATTGGAGGAGCTGACGACAAAGACGATGGTTTATTTATTTTTGGCAAAAGTTTCTTCCCTGAAAGGCCTAAATTATTAGTTTGGGGCAATCCTGTTTAAATTTGCTTGACTTTATTGTTAACTTGAAGTATTATATTTAAAGTTCTTTGAAATTTTATGTTGGGGGTGTACTGGATTCGACTGATGTCAATTTTTTTCACCGCAAGTCGGAGACGCACTGGGCTTCGATACAAAAGTGCAAAGCTTCACATGGCGCTCAAAACCGTGTTAAAGCTTTTGGTTTTAAAAATCGATTCGCTGCAAAGCGACTTGGTTTCAAGAATCAAAGGCTTGCCCTGGCAGCATAAACACCTGTCACCTCTTATCTTTTGACACAGATATTAAGAATAAGGGGTAATCTATCTGTAAAAGCAGAAAAGGTTTACTTGTTAATAAACTGTAGTTCACTGATTATTCGGGGGCAAATAATTGAAACAAGTAGTTAGATTCTAATATCATAACTATAAAAAAAATTAGATAAACTTGTAGACGTGTCTTAATGAAAGCACTCAGGACAGGGGTTCGACTCCCCTCACCTCCACCATAAAATTTTTATAAACTGCATATACTCAAAAAAATTTACTGAATAAAAATAAAAACTAAGTGGACGATAACTTCAACAATCTAAATAATTAATTTTTTCCTTGACTTTCAACTATTTAAATAGTATAATTAACCCAATCTAAATGAACTTACTATCAAAAACAAAAACTTACCTAGTAGGCCACATGCAATACTTAAGTGGCAGAAACTGGAGGGAAGAAGTTACTGAAAAGCTTTCTGAGATCAAAATAACCTGCTTTGATCCCTATAAAAAGCCATTTGTTAAAGATGTAGAAGAAGATGAAGCTTCCAGAATTGAAATGGAAACTTGGATGAAGACAAAGCAATACGACAGAGTATCTGAAAGAATGAAAACAGTCAGGTCATACGACCTCAATTTAGTCGACAGGTCAGACTTTATAGTTGCACACTTAGTCCCCGAAGTCGCAAGCTGGGGTAGTGCTGAAGAAATCGTAACCGCTATAAGAATGAAAAAGCCAATTTTTATCAGTATGGAGGGAGGCAAATCTAAAACTCCCTTATGGCTTCTCGGAATGTTGCCACATAAATACATCTATAACAGCTTAGAAGAAGTTATAGACATGATTTATGCTATAAATAGCGGAGTTAAGCCTATAGACTCAGACAGGTGGAGGCTCCTTCAAGAGCAATATAGATAAAATTTTACAAAAATATGAAAACATCACCACACATACAAGGTTTATATTACAAGTTAATAGGTTCAAGAAATATGCTAATAGCAGATATTAAGCTATTTTCAGTTCAACCATCAGGAGAAGTTTTAGATTTCTCTAAATCTTTAGCTTCAATTTTAGAGAAAGTCTCTTCCCTGGATTCACAGATAGAAGTTTTAGTAAAACTATTCCCCGAACTTCGCGCAGACTCAGAACCTAAAGCAGAACCTAAGGCAGAACCCAAAGTAGAACAGTCAGCTCCGCCAACCGTAAATCGCCCGAATATTAAACCTGCAGCCATGGAACCTACGGATTTATATAAAGACGGAAGTGTGTTGTCTAAGTTTAAATAGTTTTTAATTTATTAATTAAATCAATATAATTAAATTCATTTAATAATTTAAACTTTATTTGCCCACTTGGACCAACATGAACTCCACTCTGATCTTCTCCATCTAAAATTAATCCGTCTATAAAATCATGAGCCCCATATCTCTTAACCCAACTCCAGTAAATAGACCTAGTTCCATTTGGACATTTTATTAAATTCTCAAAACTAAGGAAAGACTTAGCGAAAAGAGTTACATCTCTAAAACAACTTATTGAACTGGGAGGCTCAGTTAATACAGAATCATATATTATAACCATACAAACAATACGTACACTATGTTAGAAGAACAAAGCAATAAATCAGATTGGTCAAAACGCGAAATTGGAGCTTTCTGGACGAAAGATAGCGCTAAAGGTAAATATCTTTCGGGCAGCATCGAAGTCGATGAGCTAGGAGTTAAGAAGAAGATGAGGGTTGTCATGTTTCCTAATAGATTCAAGGATAATGATAAGAAGCCAGATTACGTTTTATACATATCTCAAGACTCAGAATCTCAGTCAGAATCTCAGTCAGAGTCTAAGGTTGAAGTGAAACCTGAAGTCGAAGAAAAAAAAGAAATTCCCGACACTTTAGTGTAAGAACTATTCATGAACACTTCCTATGGATTAATTACTACATCAGAACTCTTAAAAGAAAAAGACCCTAGCGGATCTTATACATTTTCAGGAATAACTCAAAAAAGCTTTAACTCTATTAAGGAAAGCTCAGGAGAAGAAAGTGCTCTCACTGAACTAGCAAGTAGAATACATCACAATTTAAGTTTAACTGAGAACATAATTGAATTTATTCCAAAAGTAAATATAAATCACTACAGGATAAGTAGTTCTTTATTTAGCTTGTTGTGTGATTTTAGTGATGATCTTCAAATTTCTCTGTCAGACCTACCTGACAAAGAATCCATAGAGTCAAAAGTAAGAGAAATAGGTTTTCTAGCTCGACAGCACAATGTTACTCTGTCAATTTGTCCAGATTCTACAAATAGCTTAATTACGGAAGATGAAAAATCACTATCTAGAGCAACTAACGAGTTAAATTTTCATAGTTGGTTCTTTGAGGTTGCAGGATTCCCATCTAATGCATCAAATCCTATAATAATTAAACCTTTTGGTGAACCTACATCTGGATCTCACGAAAATGCTGTCAATTCTGTCAAATTATTTTATAAGAACTTTAAAAAGCTTAATAAGGAGACTCAAAACAGAATAGTTATACAAAACGAAACTGACGGTTTCTGGGACTGTGTAAATTTATTTAAATATTTCCACGTCTATCTTAATGAAAAGTTTGACGACGGGATGATACTGAGTTATAATAATTATGCGGACTCAGTTAACCCAGGCTCATTTTCTGGCAGCGAAATAGTAGAAGCTGAAGTAAACATAGGGGCATTTCATGAAACGTGGATGGGGGTAGTTCCCGTCTACTTATGGACCGAAAGAGATCAAAGTAACCCCAATATATCCCTAGAGTACCTATCAAAGCCAATTCCTGACTTTAATTATAACATTAAATGGGAGTGTGATGTGAGAAAGAAAGATAAAGCGATTGCTCTATATACAATGCCAGAAGACGAAGATAAGGTCACGGAAGAAGTAATTATGGCTATTACGAAAAATAAGTATAAAAAATCAAAAGATGCTTCTAGAGCTTTTAATGCTCTTTATGACTCTCAATAAAAATTTTAATGCAAAACACTAATCAATATAAAACTAAATTTTCAGATATTGCAAAGTCGAAAGGCTATAAAGTCCTAAATCCTTCATTCAATGAAAGAAAAAACAACATAGACACAAAGCTTGAAGGTCATATAAATCAAAAGCCTACAGTCATTTCTGTTGACATTAAGAAAAAAAATGGAAAAAAAAATTCAGAATGGGTATATATAGAATTTAAAAATAGCAAAGGCGGGGAAGGTTGGGTGAATAAAGGAGCTCAATTTATTTCATTTGAAACAGCTAAAGGGTTTATCTTAGTTCCAAGGAAACAGTTAGTTAGCTATCTCTCCTCAAGTCAGATCGTCCGATGGGATCTACCATACGTAGACAAGCCTTGGTTTTGTAAATATAGATTATTTCGTAGGCCAGGAACCGTAGAAACTATTACTCAAATCCAAATTAAAGACTTACTTAATGTTGAAGGATCACAAGAATGGCTGAATCTTTAAGTATTATTTTTGAAAGTTTTTGGAATTTTATAGGAACTTTAGTTATAATATATTCATTAGGTTATGCCACTGCATTACCTTTTTATTGGTATTATAAATTAAAACAAATTAAATTAAACAAATCTACATGGACTCATCAATAACCCTAAATTAATAATTATTAAAATAAACCATGACTAAACAAAACGGACGAAAAAGCAAGGAAGATATTTTTTATGTAGTAACTCGAAACGGCAGAAGGGCTTGGCCTAAAGACTATTGGACTATCGCTGAAGCTAGAATGCACGCAGACTCACTAGTTTCTTCCTTAAAATCCTTCGGAGGCAGAAGTAAGGACTCAGTTGTCATTGTTGAAACCTCTCATCCAGAAAATATTATTTAATTTCTTAAAATAGTTCTTGACTTTCTAGCCGTACAATGATAAGATGTATTCTTATTATGAAATTCGAAACATATTTTATCAATTATATTTTAAATAAGTTCTGCCCAATTATAGTTGTGGCATTATTATGCTTTAATGCATTAGACTTTAAATCGTTTGAGCCTTATGTCATATTATTAATGATGCTTTTCTCTCAAAAGTTTCACCAAGAAGAAGGTTATAGCCTTAGGTATTGCGAATCAAAAGGAATCAATTTAGATGATTAATTACATCTTACAAAAATTCAACCCTTGCTATAGAAGGTACTATTTAGTATATAAAAACCTAAACGGAAAAATTAAAACCTATCAAATAGGTTGCATTGATTTATTTAATTCCTTTGGAAACAAAAAAGATGGTAGATCTAACGTAGGATTTAAAGCTTATTGTTTTGGACGCAAAGAAGTTAGATCTTTTAGGCACGATAGAATAATATCAATTACTAAAAAATAATTTTGACAAAAGCATTAGTAATTTTATTATTAATATGTTCGGCATGCTTAATCTATGCTATTTATTTATTTAAAAAAAAACAAATTAACGCAGAATCTTTATCTCTAAGCAATGAGAGATTAAAAATTCAAATAAACCAATCAGAACATAACTTTAAGAATATATCAGAACAGCTTAACTCATCTAACTTAAATTCAAAAGAAAGAGAGGCTAATCTTTACGAAACTATATCTAAACTTCAAAAATCACTAGACACAGAGCAAAGATCTATAGAGGAGAGAAACCACACTCTTAAGTCTAAAGAAAAAGAGCAATCAGTTATAATTTCTGATTTGCAATTAAAATTATCGGAAGAAACTCAAAACAGAAAAAAAATACTATCACAAAAGAAGAGCGGGGAAGTTAGATTAGGGCATGTTGCCGAAACTTTAGCTCCATTTTTAGATCAATTTGATTTTGATCCAGAATCTTGCTCATTTCTAGGTCAACCAATAGACTACATTTCTTTCGGCGAAGACGAAATAACTTTCATTGAAGTCAAGAGCGGTAATAGCCAATTAAGCTCCAAGCAGCGGTTTATCAGAGATCAAGTGAAGTCAAAACTAATATCTTGGAAAGAGGTAAGAATTAAGTAAATTTTAACAACAAAAAACAAATGAAAACAAAAATCGTATCATTATTGCTAGCCTTAGGGCTTATTACTAACGTCGCTCTTGCGAGCAACTCTGCCAGTATTGGGTATACTTCTGATTTTTTTTACAGAGGTGAACAGAAAGCTAAGGAGTCAGTTCAATCTAAAATTGATCTCAGCTCCGAAGTTCTTAGCTTGCAGGCTTTTTTGCATGCATGCACCAATCAGTCAGTTGACACAGGCTCCGATAGCTATAACTTATCTGCATCCCTAGGGAAGTCATTCAGTGATGGGCTAGTTTCTCTTTACGGAGGCTTTAGTCATTATGAAGATGTCCCTGGAAATGCTCTATCTGAAGTTTTTATCAGAGCTTCATCAAATGTATTACTAAATCCTTCTGTTTCTATTTTTAGAGATATCGATGACGAACTCTTCACTTACGAAGTTTCTCTGGGGCATTCATTAGATCTAGGGGTAGCATCCCTTGGCGTCGATGCTGCCGCAGGGAGTACCGATTTAAGCTCTTCAAGCGAAAGAACTTACTATGGTATTGGGGCGAACCTCTCAAGGCAATTTGGTGGGTCATTGGCGGCACTATCAGTCGATTACATTGATGCTGACGATATCGATAGAGAATTCGTGTTTGGAACTTCCTTAACCTTTAAATTCTAAAAATTATGAAAGATACACTAGAAACAATCAAATCCTATGCCGGGGGAATTACCGGCGTTTTACTATCATTCATTGGGCTATTAGTAATTGCTCAAGTAGTGTTTGGGGAGTCTGCCCCAATTAACGTAATCGGAAACCTACAGTCCATTGTCAATGGGTTCGTAGGTTCTGGAGCTAGCCTTGCTGGAGTAATCACACTACTTCTTATTGTGGCTCTGCTAGGTAGAGGTTCAGAACAGAAATAAAGATAATTTATATCTTGACTTTTGCGGAAAGGACGGCTATAATAGCCGTCCTTTCTTATTTATAAATATATGAAAATATTATCACTTTTTGCAAATGTAGGGTTCGGCGAATTTCATCTTAAAGACTTAGGTCACGAAGTAGTTGTCGCTAATGAATTACTTCAAGATAGGGTTGATTTCTATAAAAAATTCTACCCAGACCATAAGGATGTGATATGTGGCGATATATCAAAACAAAGAGTTCAAGATAAATTAGTTAAAGCTTGCGAGAATCATGGAGGGGTAGACATTATAATTGCCACACCTCCGTGCCAAGGAATGAGTATAGCTAACGCAAAAAAAGACACAGAAGACCCAAGAAACACACTCATAGTTCACGCAATGAACGTTTTTAATCGAGTTAGGCCAAAATATATGCTAATAGAGAACGTTCCTCAAATGGCTAAAACTTATATTTTTTACAAGAAAAAGCTGTACAATATAATAGATTTTATCAAATCACGACTTCCAGAAAATTTTGAATGCATTTACGAAACTATGAATGGCAAGCATTGCGGAAGCCCTCAGTCGAGAAGTAGGTCCATATGTCTAATATCAAAGAAAGGTTCATGGAGACATCCAAAAGAAAAAACAGCAATAACTACGGTGCGTGAAACAATAAGTCATTTATGTTCTCTGGAGAGCGGGGAATGCTCCTCAATGAAATGGCACTTTTCTCCAAAGCATAACGAAAGGCATATAGATTGGATGAAAAACACACCAACAGGAGACACTGCATTTAACAATAAGGAGGATCACTTTCCTTATGTGCTTGAGGATGGCAAAAAGAGAAGGATTTACGGTTTCTCGACTACATATAAAAGAATGGACTGGAATTCTCCAGCTCCGACAGTTACAATGACAAACGGATCAATCTCAAGCCAGAATAATGTTCATCCAGGAAACAAAAATCCTGATGGGACTTATTCTGATGCTAGAGTACTGTCAATAAGAGAGGTATTGCTGCTGTGCGGATTACCTGAGGGTTGCTTAGATCAATTCGCTCACCTGCAAAAAGACGGATCTTTTAAGTACGAATACAACCAATCCTTCATCAGGAAAGTTTTAGGTGAGTTATTTCTCCCCAAAATGGCAAAGTATATAATTTCTACAATCCCAAGTAATGATGTTGATGTCGAAGACAACTCTAGACAGCTTAAATTTGACTTCTAAAATATGATAATTAAAAAGCTAACACACATAAACTTTAAAGATGGAGAATCTCACCATTTAGTCAATTTATGCGAAGAAAACGAACACTTGTTGAAGATTCGCGAATGCTGGGATAATAAATCCCACTTATTTATTAAAGACAACAGTTTAGTTCGGGGGTCTCCTGGCTTTTGGGACTACCCCAATATAGATAATAAATTCAAAGAATCTTGGTCTACGGTCTTAAGATTGAAAGCTTTAAATAATTTTCGCAACTTCCTTAGGTATGAGGGAGATAATAAAACAATGCCATTACTACTTTCATCAGTTTTTTTTAATTGTCATACTGAAGCTACTATTGATTTTTTAGTTAAAGCAGTTGGAGCCAATAAAAATTTACAAAAAAGACATCCTATTCATTTTTGTTACGATTTATTGACGGGGTGGATCCCAGAAGTGGCCATAGGAGCCCTGGACATTGAGAAATGTGGATGTGATGCTGACTATAAGTTTGCAGCTAAAGGAGGAATTGATAGCTCTGAAGACTTCTTGTTGTCTGGATGCCCACTTGAGCTCGTTTGCGATTTTACAGGCAAGGTCAAAAGAGAGTCTCTCCTCAATTTTAGGTACAATAAACTTAATAGCTTAATCAAAAACGGCGGCTACCTATTAATACTATTGAGTAAATCTTTTGAATATTATCTCCACGACATAAATAAATACTCGGAACTGTTAAATATTGAATATAAAGATGAGATTATACCGTGGTCAAGGGAAGGTGAAAAAACAAGAGGCTACGAAATGTCTGGAGACTTTAACTCCTTAAAGCTAAAAGATTTGACTTTAGAAAACCTCAACAAATCCTTTAATGATATAAAACTAAAGGAAGCAAAAAAAATTTCCGAACAGGAGTTGAAAATATAGTGGACTATATATTATTCGTGCCATAAAATAATGCCTAAAAAACATACAAATCAAAGGAAGTTAGCCGAAAAACTTCAAACAGGAAATCCCAAAGGCACATATATGCATAGAGATAAACATCCTGATGTTGAAGGTTATTATTATGCGGGATGGGACCCTAGACGTAAGGGTAGAGAAAGGTGGCGTACTATCGATTTTTTTGAACCTTTAACGGTTCATAAGAATGATTTTCTGCAAACAGGTCAACCGCAAGGAACTTATGAAAGAGGGGAAAAACATCCCTCAGAATCTGGTTATGTTTTTGTTAATTTTATGAAAAAAAATTGCATGGGCAACCCTCCTAGGAATCCTGAAGTTTGGGTCACCGCCAAACAACTTTGCAAGATTAGATTAAGAGACAAAGATAGAAATATTAAACGACCTCATGTGCCTTATAAACGAATAGAATTTAAAGAAAAAGAATGCATCTGTTGTGGTAATAAATTTCTACCTAAATCAAAGAATCGCAAATATTGCAGTAAAGAATGCAGGGAGTTATCAACTAAAGCTATAAATCAAAAAAAACATAGAGAAAAAAATCCAATTTCCCCCAGAGACTGCCCTAATTGCGGCAAAACTTTTGAGCCACGGAAGCTTTCAATGAAGTTTTGCTCTAGATCTTGCATGCAGACCCACAATGCAGACAAGCAAAAGGCTAAAAGACGTGGATGCAGTATTAAAAAAGCCAATACTCCTCTTCAAAAAAAATGCCCTGCTTGCGGAAAACATTTTGAGACTAACTTTAGTCAGAAAAAAGCTTGTTCTGACAAGTGCAATAATGCAATTCAAAAGCAGAAGAAAAGTAAAAAAGATGCAGAAAAAAGAAAAAAAAGAAGAGAGCAACAACTTAAAGACGGAATTATTTTTGAAAACTGCCTATGTTGCGGCAAAAAACTTACTAAGAATAAGAAGAAATACTGCTCAAGGCTCTGTCTAACTCGCCATAAAGATAAAAATATGACCGATGAGCAGCGTAAACTAAAAAAAGCTCGCACTGACAGTTGGCGACAAAGATTCCCGGAAAAAAACAAGCAAAGTAAGCAGAATTACATGGAGAATAAGGGAGGAAAAGAGAAGGCTAGTGAGTATCAGAGAGAAGCCCGTAAAAAGAATCCCGAAAAATTTAAACAACAGTGGGACAATTGGTATTCCAAACCAGATAGCAAGCAGATGGTTGCTGAAAATAGCAGGAAAAAAGTTGAAGAAAATCGAATCATTCGAACTGAAAATCTAAATAAGTTTTATCAAACTAATGAGGTCCCAGATAATATAAGGAAAGGTTTGAGTATAAGTCGGGATGGCGAAGAATTTGGTTGCGAAAAAGACTTCCAGAAAGCGTTAGAATGGGTGATTGCTCGGGACTTTGGACTAACGGTTGAGCATGAAAAGTTCTTAGATAAGAGATCTAGATGTGACACTTTCCTTTCGTGTATTAATTTAATTATTGAAACTAAAATGGATGCATGGCTTTGGCGTTTCAGAATGAAAGAAGTTTCTGATCAAGTCTCACGCTACAAACAGTTTCATCCAACTGTCATAGTGAGCCTCGATGGAGCTCCTCACTCTTGGGGCGAGGATGCTCCATGCAATTGGTTGACTCCTGATCAATTATTTGCCCTTATTGAACATGAAAAACAAAAATTTCCCCAAAAGCAGCTTGAATTATAGTGGACCATATATTATAATAACATTATGAATGAAGATTTAAATTACGGAGGCCCTAAAGATTATGATGAACAGACAGATGCGTTTCGCTTTGAATTAGACGACTTAGTATATAGATACATCGATGAGTTTGACATCAACACTATAACAATGATAGGAGCTTTGAGGGAAAAAATGCAAGAGCTCATAGAGTCAGGAAATCAAGATATCGATATAGATATAGGTGAAGATTTAGATTAAATAATAAATAAAACAATAAATATGAGTAAATTAATAGGAGTAGCAGGATTCGCTAGGTCAGGCAAAGATACCTTCTTTGAAAGAAGTAGAGATATACT
>Ga0114994_10000465_pt1 | contig 26989 bp, 23 predicted proteins | sample ArcticOcean_MG_C_9_FD_87043 | JGI IMG/M metagenome (GOLD analysis project Ga0114994, IMG submission 87043) | Marine microbial communities from western Arctic Ocean - ArcticOcean_MG_CB2_152 | ecosystem: Environmental > Aquatic > Marine > Oceanic | place: Arctic Ocean: Canada Basin | collected...
TAACCCCCCAGTTAGATATTTAGCCAATAGTGCTTTTGATATTGCAAGTGTACTATATTTCACCATATAACCAATTAAGTCCTAAATTTGGACAGTGAGGAAACAAAATGCAAGTTGTAGGACATTTTATTAATGGCGTAATTGTTGCTGATACTCAGCGTGTACAAGACGTATTTAACCCAGCTACTGGTAAGGTTGTGCGTCAAGTCGCCTTAGCCAGCAAAAGCACTGTAGAAGATGCTATTGCTGCAGCACAGGCAGCTTTTCCAGCCTGGCGAAATACTCCACCGCAAAAACGTGCTCGGGTGATGTTCCGCTTTAAGCAACTGCTCGAAGAAAATTCTGACAAAATATGTGCAGCCCTCACTAACGAACACGGTAAAGTGCTAGACGATGCGTCTGGTGAGCTCATTCGTGGCATTGAAGTAGTGGAATATGCCTGTGGTGCACCTACATTGTTAAAAGGCGAACACAGCAAAAACGTTGGCCCAGCGATTGATAGCTGGTCTGAATTCCAACCCTTAGGTGTGGTTGCTGGCATTACGCCGTTTAATTTCCCAGCCATGGTGCCTATGTGGATGTTCCCAATGGCCATAGCTTGCGGTAATACGTTCATACTTAAGCCGTCTGAACGGGATCCAAGTGCGCCTCTACTTATTGGTCAGTTGCTTAAAGAAGCAGGTTTGCCAGATGGCGTGTTTAACATTGTTAACGGTGACAAGATTGCCGTGGACACAATTCTTGAAGATTCTCGTGTACAGGCGGTGAGCTTTGTAGGCTCTACGCCCATCGCTGAATATATTTATGCCACAGGCACTGCCAATGGCAAGCGTGTGCAAGCCTTAGGAGGCGCTAAGAACCACGCTATCATAATGCCTGATGCAGATATGGATAATGCAGTAAACGCACTCATGGGCGCTGCTTATGGCTCTTGTGGCGAACGTTGCATGGCTATCTCTGTAGCTGTTTGTGTAGGTGATGCAGCTGCTGACGAATTGGTGGCCAAACTAAAACCTCAAGTAGAAGCGCTACGGGTAGGCAATGGTACCGATGTTAGCAACGAAATGGGGCCATTGATTACTGCCGCAGCCCAAGAGCGTGTGCGTAGTCTCGTAGGTCAAGGTGTTGAGCAAGGAGCAGATCTCGTCGTGGATGGCCGCGGATTAGTTGTTGACGGACATGAAAACGGCTTCTTTGTAGGGGGTTGTTTGTTCGACAAGGTCACCAAAGACATGGTGGTTTATCGAGAAGAAATATTCGGCCCTGTGTTATGCGTTGTCCGTGTTGATACTATGCAAGAAGCCATGCAGCTGATTGATGATCACGAATTTGGTAATGGTACCTGCATATTTACCCGTGATGGCGAAGCAGCGCGTTATTTCACTGACAATATTAAAGTAGGTATGGTGGGTATTAACGTACCACTACCCGTGCCCGTTGCTTATCATAGCTTTGGTGGTTGGAAGCGTTCTTTGTTCGGTGATTTAGGTGCTCATGGCCCTGATGCCATTCGTTTCTACACTCGACGTAAGACGGTAACTCAACGCTGGCCTTCTAGTGGTGTCCGTGAAGGTAAGCAGTTCGCGTTTCCTTCTTGATCTAAAGTTTTAAGCAAAACCTATTAGGCCTGGCACTTGCCGGGCTTTTTTATAATCAATTTTTCGCAAAGTGGCTTTATTTATATTCATGACTTAAATTATGTCGTGGTTTACTTTAAAATCATATGCTCATCATTATTTACGTGCAGGCGATTTAAGTCATGGGTTTATTATCTAATATTAAAGAATTCCTCTTTCGGCCTACCGAAGAAGGCTCTGACAAAAAAGGCGCTAAGGACAGCCAGCATCACGAACATAAAGGTTTTAGTATTGAAACCCAGCCGCTAAAAGAAGGTGGCAGTTTTCGAGTGCAGGGGTGGATTCGTAATGACGGTAAAGAGCATCACTTTATTCGTGCTGATCAGTCACACAGCATCGAAGGTTGTCACGAGTTAAGTTTATTCAAAGCTAAACAGTGCATTGATCAACTTGGCGATAGCATATTTAAATCATAGTTCCACAAGGGCATTTAATGGCTTTTGACCAAGGTTTAGCGCAACGTGTTAGAGAACTGTTGGCTGACAACCCTTATGCTACAGAGAAGAAGATGTTCGGTGGTATGGGTTTTATGATCTCTGGTAACATTTGTGTGGGTATTATGGGTGAAGGCATGGTAGTAAGGGTGGGCCCTCCCTGCTATGCTCATGCGTTAGCTCTGCCACATACACAGGAGTTTAATTTTACTGGCCGACCTATGAAAGGTTGGGTTATGGTGGATGCCCACGGGCTTGCTGAGGACGAAGATTTGGCCCAATGGCTTGAGCGCGGCGAACAATTTGCTAGTGCTTTGTTGCCAAAACACTAGCGTATATTTGTTAACCCTTCCAATCACCACTACGGATGAGCTGATTCATCACTTTGTTAACAGCTCCATGAGCTCGTTCAACCATGCCGTCAACGTCATCTGGCGTTGCGATCAAAGGAGGGGCAAATCCTAAGATATCTCCATGGGGCATGGCCCTTGCAATCATGCCTTCAGCCATACATGCAGCTGAAATTTGTGGGCCAACTTTTAGGTTGGCATCAAACCCTTTACGCTGTTGTTTATTGGCTGCAAATTCTAATGCGTGGAGCATTCCCACACCGCGACTTTCTCCTACCAGTGGATGATCTGCAAAGGTTTGGGCCATTCGTTGTTGCATATAGTCACCCGTAGTTTTGGCATTAGCAGTGAGATTTTCGCGTTCAATAATGTTTAAGTTACACAAGGCAGCAGCTGCGCCGATGGGATGACCAGAATAGGTGTAACCATGGCCGATGGCTCCCCACTGGTCTGTGCCTTGCTCTAATACTTGCCACACCTTGTCTCCCACAATAACCCCCGAAAGAGGCTGGTAGGCCGATGTAAGACCTTTGGCTACGGTTATCAAGTCAGGTTTCATATCATATAAAATGGAACCAAAGTTTTCACCCAATCGGCCAAAACCACATACAACTTCATCGGCAATGAGCAGCACATCGTATTGATCAAGCACTTTACGAATCGCGTTCCAGTAACCTTTTGGTGGTGGGATGATACCGCCGGTGCCCAACACTGGCTCAGCAATCATCGCCGCCACCGTGTCTGGGCCTTCTTCTAGAATCATCTTTTCTAACTCATTGGCACAGTGTTGAGAGAATTCCAGTTCTGTCATATTGCTGTCTTCACGGCGGTAATAATGAGGTGCTAACGTGTGTTTTACTCGGTCTAATGGTAGGTCAAAATAGTTATGAAATAACGGTAAGCCAGTGAGTGAGCCAGAAGCAATGGTGGAGCCATGGTAGCCACGGTCGCGACTAATTATTTTCTTTTTATCGGTTAAACCACGGACGTTATTGTAGTACCAAACGAGCTTCATTTGAGTTTCGTTGGCATCACTGCCGGACATGCCGTAATACACTTTGCTCATGCCCGGCGGGCATAATTGAATGATACGTTCCGACAACTCAACAAGGGCCTCGTTGGTGTGGCCTACATAAGTGTGGTAATAGGCCAGTTGTTTTGCTTGTTCATAAATGGCCTCGGCCATTTCTTGACGGCCATAGCCGATGTTTACACAATACAGCCCTGCAAAGGCGTCGATCAGTTCTACACCCTCAGAATCGCGTATGCGAATGCCGTTACCACCGGTAATAATGCGGCCAGCTAAATCACCATCGGCATATTGTTTGAGGTGGGTTGAGGCGTGGAATACGTTTTTACGATCACTTGCCAGTAGGGCTTGGGTATCGATACTCATGGAAAACTCCTATAGGGTTGATATGGTCCTACACACTGGGCTGCGAAACACTTATTAGCGTTGTCTTGTGCGTCTGTTCCAGTTAAACCATAAATGCTGGTTTGTTAGTTGTTACTGCATGCTCAATGCCAACTGCACAGACTGGTGTCATGGCTGGTAGTCCTTGGCACCACCAAGCACACTTGCTAGTACCACAATAACGTCACCAATTTCTGTCAGGGGAGCATGTCGACGACCAAGAACTATGCCGCTCATTTCAGCGTAGTAGTGGCTAGCAGGGGCGCCCGTGCGATGACGGTTATGTACGCTGGCGAGTAAATCACCATGCTTAACGTGCTCGCCAATGGCCACCATAAGTTCCAATACACCTTGGTCTTGGCTAACGTGATAACAGGATGCGCCTTTCATTTCTAATAGCTTTGTTGCTTGGGGTAGATCAGGCTCGCCAGCAATGATGCCGGTAAACTTAAGGAAGTTTTGTAGCCCCCGGTCGGCAATGGCCATCGAGCATGGAGTGGTGGTGCCGCCACCTCGCAACTCCGTTGTAACAAATACTTTACCTTGGCTTTCAACGGCGGTGTCATAGAGTTGGGTAGCATCGATGTCTACCATTAACAGGGTATAAGGCGCGCCAAATAATAAAGCACCATTGATACAGGTTTGTTCTTGGGTTTTATTCTCTAAACGATGGGCGGCAGCAAAGGGGACAAGGTCCAAAGTTTTACCACCAGAATGGATGTCTAGCGCATAATCACACATAGGTACCAAAATACGATTAAAGTAGTCAGCAATGCGTTCGGTCAGGGTACCGCAAGGGTGACCTGGAAAAGCGCGGTTCATATTGCCAGCATCAATAGGTGATGTACGACTGCCGGCTTCAAAAGCAGGTTGGTTCATCATGGGCACAATGATGACACGGCCTTGTACCTGGGTTTCGTCAAGCCAGTTGGCTAACTTAAGTAGGCTTGTGGGGCCTTCATACTCGTCACCATGGTTGCCGCCAGTGAGCAACGCAGTGGGCCCATGACCATGCTTTATTTGACAAATTGGAATCATAATACTGCCCCAAGCAGAGCGATCACTGGAATAGGGCAGTTGCAAGAAACCGTGTTGTACACCATCGGCATTAAAGTCGATAGTGGCGCTAATGCTGCTGTTAGGTAATTGGTCAGAACTCATAACGACTCACATTATTTAATAAAAGTTGCTCTGCTGACATTGGCCAGTGGCTCACAACCGGTAGCCGTAACCAGTACAGATTCGGTGGTCTCCATACCCCAAGTGTCCATCCAAAGGCCGGGCATAAAGTGAAAGGTCATGCCGGCTTCCAGTAGTGTGTCGTCACTGGGCCGCAGGCTATAGGTGCGCTCGCCCCAATCTGGTGGATAGCTTAGGCCAATAGGATAGCCGCAACGAGCATCGCCACGATCGAACCCGTGTGTGGACAAGGTTTGCCTTAGGCTAGCGGCAATGTCTCCGAAACGTACACCAGGTTTGGCAATAGAAAGCCCGTTTTCTAGGCCCTCAAGCACTGCTTCTTCGGCTTTCATGTAGGTAGCATCTGGTGTGCCTAAATAAACAGTTCTAGACAAGGGACAATGATAACGTTTATAACAACCGGCGATTTCAAAAAAAGTAGCCTCGCCAGACTTCATGGGGCGTGCATCCCATGTCAAATGAGGAGCCGAAGCATCAGCACCAGAAGGCAGCATAGGTACTATGGCTGGATAATCGCCAGCTAAACCATCTACACCACTGATGCCAGCATGATAAATTTCTGCCACTAGCAGATGTTTTGGCAAACCTACGACAATTTTTTCACGAATAGTGTGGTGCATTTTACTGACGATGCGGGCTGCAATACGCATATACTCAATTTCTAGTGGCGATTTTGTTTTACGGCACCAGTTTACCAATCCCGTCGCATCCACTAGTTTAGCTTGAGGTAAACCCTTCACTAAAGCGGCATGACCTTGGGCAGTGTAATAATAGTTGTCCATTTCCACGCCTATGGTACCTGTGCCCCAACCCCGTTCTGGCAGTACTGTTGCACTGAGATAATCCATAGCGTGATGAGGTGGGTTCATCACATAATGATCACCAAAACCACTGATTTGCTCTTCATCCATATACACCGTGCACCGTGCACCATTGGCATCAATGCCGCGACCATACCAAACGGGTTCACCGATGGGGCCAACAATGACACATTGTGGGGTGTAAAATGACCAACCATCATAACCTGTAAGCCAAGAAATATTGGATGGATCATGGCTTAGTAAGGTGTCAATACCCTGTTCAGCCATGCTTTGACGCACTTTTGCTAAGCGTTGGGCATATTCATCACGACTAAAATTCAAGGTCAGATCATTCATCTAACATTTCCATCAAATTAGTAGGGTCGGCGCTTTTATCAAATCCCCAATTATCTTGGTAAAGCTGTTTAAGCTTGCGATAATTAGCCATTAGGTAACTTTTTCTAATCGCAAAATAGACATCAATTTGGCCAAGATTTAGTGCCTTGATGAGTTGAGTAAGTTCTGTTTCTAAGCTCTGCTGTTCTATATGTAAGGCATCTTTGCTTGAATGTAATAACCACCAAAATCGGGTGGTGTTAAAATAGAGTTGGTTGGAAAATTGGGTCAAATGAGGGTCGTCGATCAAGGTGCTGCTAAACTCGAACAGGTCCATGATTGCTTCTGATAAGCTTTGGTTAGTCCATTGGCTGGACTCAACTCGGCTTTGAAAACGCTGTAACCAGGCTACATCGTTGTCAATGATAGAATAGTGGTTTAGTCGAATCACCGTGTCATATAAATCAATGCGTAAATGGTAAATCGAGCGCAATTTCTGCCAATTCACATCGGTCACGTAGCTGCCTGCGCCATGGCGTGTATTAACCAAACCCTCCATTTCTAAACGATTTAATACCCACCGTATGGGAGTGCGGCTAACGTAATAATCCTGTGCTAATTTCACCTCAGACAATCGCAGACCAGGTGCAAGTTGTAGGGTACAAATTCGGCGTCGTAAATGTTGTAAAATGTGTTCGTTAGATAACCGTGGATTAGCCCCAATAGAGCTCAGTGAAACTGGTGGTAGTGGGGATGTAGCGAGCATCATTAGGTATCGACTATAGAGTGATGATTAAGACTAGCTAAATTATTACTTGTATACAAGTATTTATTTTTATCAGTTATTTAACCAATAAATAAATAAATTGATATTTTTGTATACATAGATAAATTAGGTTTTTTAAACTTGGCGAGCAAAAACAGCCATGTGGTATTGGTGCTGTTCAGGAATATAACCAGCAGTTGGACCGACTGGGCAGGCCAAGCGTGCTGCGCATCCATTTTGAGCGCAAGAAGTTTGAGGGTTTTGTTGAACATAAGTGCGACAAGCTACGACATCATAACCATTGGAGGTAAAGGCGTTTACGGGGCAAGCCTGCATGCAGGGTTGTATACAGGTGGGGCATGGATGATGAGTTACTTTGGGTTGGTCGAAAGTAGATCTGCGTAGGTGGTGCTGATCAAGGATGAGACCAAATCGATACCCGTGCCAGAGACCATACTGGTGGTGTATATGCAATCCAAGTGGGCTTTGAAAACTATCACCATTATGCTGTGCCCAACTCAAAAACGGTTGATAGGGTGGCCCAGTAAAAGGATAAATAGCACGGCCACCGTATTGATTTGCCAGTTGTTGACCGAGGCGCTTACTCCAGCGATCCAAGGGATTGCTTTTCCCTAATTTATATTCCTCACTCTGGCTAAACGCAGGCCACATACCTTTGCTGCTGTTGCCTATTAATACTAAGCTTTGACCACTCGTGAGCATTGAACCTTGTTGAATAACACTAAGCAGTTTCAATCCATGGTTTTGTAATTGCTCTTCTAATGTGGCATTTGTCATCACCTAGGCATTTACGTTTAGGTCTAAGACAGGTTTGCCCGTGGCAATTGCACTGATTTTAGCTTCTACAAATAATTCACCATCTAGCTCAGAAATAACGTGTTTATTGTTATGACGGATCCGAATGTCCACTTCAGCAGCTCCTGCAGATTTAGCTAGGGTGTAGGCCTGTTGTTTAACGATGGTTTCAGCTTGACTGAACGCATCTATTAAGTCTATGCAATCAAACGGTGTTGCGCCGTGAAAGATGCGGAAAATACCTTGAGTCGGTTGAGTAATAACAATTTCTGAACGCTGCACTACGCTGCCCATAACTGCACCGACAGCATTTGCCACATGGCCGTACTGAGGTAATATAAGATCCACATTAAGGCTCTTTGCCGCTTGTGGGTAATAGGTTTCGGCAGGTGCACCTACTGCCACTATGGGGTGGCTTTTGCCAAAGTTAATGCCAAACAATGCATTATCATCGTCTTTATCACCATTTTTCAAGATGAGCTTGCCCATTAACTCTGCCAAATTGCGAGAGCGCGCTTCATTAAGGAGATTTTCTTGGTGTAAACCCGCCTCCAGCAAGGTTTGGCAAATGGCGTCATTCATCAAAGTGAATACCCTGCGTGCAGGTTCTACAGCATTGCCTTTTTCGCAAGAGCCTAAGCCATAAAGGAAGCGCGTTTGGCGTGCCCAAATTTGCGCTGCGAGCTTGGCACCTTCCACACTCCAGTGGCTACTATTGCCTAATACGTGAGCCGCATCAGACGGTGTGAAGCCAGAATATATAGCCATGCCTCTTCGCTCTAGCCGTGCCATAGCTTTAGCTAAATCTTGGTTTTTAAAAACCAAGGTTTCCATTTCTACAGGGCCATGTTCAAGCATTTCCCATGCTTGGTGCTCAATAGGGGTGAGCTGATTTATCAGTGCTTGGTTACGCTCTAAGCGCGTGACAAAACGATTATGCCTTGGGGTAGGTGTATCGTCCAAGTGGGCCTGCATGCGCTTTAGCACTTCGGGGTATTGCTGAGCTAATAAGCTCATAGGCACCACACGTCTTGGGCCTAAGGCGATACTACCACCATAAAAACGTACTTCACTGTCTCCGCCTAAACCTATGGAGTACACTTTAACGGTCTCTACCATGGGCTGCCAATCACCAACTCGGGCACCTTCGCTGGCGAGCTCAGGTTGGCCATCGGTAACAATAGCAATATCTGTGGTGGTGCCACCCATGTCGGCAATAATGGCGTTGCGGCTGCCAGATAAGGCACAGGCCCCTATTACACTGGCTGCAGGACCAGATAATATAGTGGTTACAGGGTGAACAAGGGCAGTTTCGGCGTTAACAATGGAACCGTCACCCTTAACAATCATCAAGGGGGCTTGAATGTTAAGTTGTTGCAAAATATTTTGTACGGCTTGGATTAAATCTTGAATAAACGGAATCATGCGCGCGTTAAGTGTAGCCGTTAGGGCCCGGCGTGGTGCGCCTAGGCTAGTAGCGAGTTCATGACCACAGGTGACAGGCATTTGTGTAAGTTCTGTGACTAAATTTTGTAATTTAATTTCGTGGCTTGGGTTACGTACACCAAACTGAGCGGAAACTGAAAAAGCAGAGACCTTATCTTTGTTGGCTAAAATGGCCACCGTGGCGGCTTCAACATCCAATGGCTCTACTTGCCTGCCAGAGGCGTCATGGCCGCCTGCTAGACGAATAATTAAGTTGTCATCTATTATCTCACCCAGACCACTCTTGCTGACTTGAGTTTCACTTAGGCCTGCCACCAGCGCACAGACTGGGGCACCGTTACCTTCAACTACCGCATTGGTGGTGAGGGTGGTCGATAAGGACACCATTTCTATGTCCGTCAACAATTCAGCATCTACTTTACCAATAGATTCGCCGATACCAATGGCCAAGTTATGTCGTGTAGTTAGGCTTTTAACCGCCACCAGCACCTGATTGTTCTCATTGATGATGACAGCATCTGTATAGGTGCCACCAGTGTCGATGCCTAGGCGTAGGGACATGATAAGTAAACTCTCAAAAATGTATATTATTGGCGGCATTTTGCCCTGTGTAAAAGACTAACGCAAGCCCATTTTAGGTGCCCTAAATGGAGCGGCATAGGTGGGTTTAAAAGCGTCATTGTAATGGCTAACGGGAAGTTACTTTTTAGGCTTGTTTTAGAACTCGGTATAGCCTTTAATGGCATCTGATTGGTTTATAAAAGGGAGCTCGAAATGAGCAAAATTGCATTTATTGGTTTGGGCGTAATGGGTTACCCCATGGCAGGACATTTAGCATCACAGGGCCACCAGGTTTATGTGTATAACCGTACCATGGCAAAGGCTGAGGCGTGGCAAGGTGCCCATGGAGGACACGTGGCTATATCTCCATCAGAAGCGGCTCTAACAGCTGATTTTGTATGCATCTGTGTTGGCAATGACGACGATTTACGCAGTGTTTGTTATGGTGATCAAGGAGTTTTAGCAGGTATGGCAGCAGGTTCGACTTTGATAGACCATACCACGGCATCCGCTCAAGTGGCCCGTGAAATTGCAGTCATTGCTGGTCAGCAAGGGGTTGGTTTTATTGATGCACCCGTATCAGGTGGTCAGGCCGGGGCAGAAAATGGCGCCTTGGCTATTATGTGTGGTGGCAGCGAGGAAGATTACCTCAGAGCTGAACCCATTATGCAGGCCTACGCAAAAACTACGACTCACTTAGGTCCCGTTGGTAATGGGCAACTCACTAAGATGGTGAATCAAATTTGTATCGCCGGCTTAGTGCAGGGGCTTGCAGAGGGTGTAGCCTTTGCTATTAACGCTGGCTTAGATGCCAAGCAAGCGCTTGGAGCAATCAGTGCGGGTGCAGCAGGCTCATGGCAAATGCATAACCGTGGTAACACCATGGTGGACGATGAGTTTGAATTTGGCTTTGCCGTAGACTGGATGCGAAAGGATTTGGCCATTTGTTTAAATGAAGCACAAAATAATGGTTCAGAATTGCCTGTGACGCAAATGGTTGACGGTTTTTATGAGCAAGTTCAAGCCCACGGTGGCAACCGCTGGGATACCTCTAGCCTACTGCGCCGTTTGCCCAGAAAAGATAAACTTTAAGCCTGCCTCTCTAACTATGTGGTGTTTAGTAGAGTTAGCCGCCATGGATTTGTTGATGGGAAAATGGGTTGTCTGGGAAAAGTCCACGGAGTATAGGAAAAAAGTTTCTTAAGAGGGACTATTGATGGCCCATCGTCCCTGCTGAGGCATTGTTCAAAGAGCGACATTTAAGACGCATTGGGTGACACCACGTAAAGCAGCCAGGCTTATGTGTGAACCATTTTTTAAACGTTTTTTTATGCTAGGAAACGTTCTAATTATTTGTATTTAAACAATAAAATCTATTAAATTAAGCAGTGTTTCCTGAGGTTAGGAAATATTGCTTAATCATGCCCTATAATTTGTAAGGTAACGCTTGGTATTAGGCGATTGACCTTGTTTCCTTAACCTCGCTATAGTGACCCCTGTTCAAATTAAGCCTAGACGCTTCTCAATTTAAATAGTAGGTAATATCATGAGTCATACAAACCATCAGCCAGTAAAGACCCGTTTACAACGTAGTGAACTAGCAGTGCCAGGTTCTAACCCAAGCATGATCGAAAAGGCTGCAGATAGCGCTGCGGATTATGTCTTTTTAGACTTAGAAGATGCAGTGGCGCCGTTAGACAAAGTCGCAGCTCGCAAAAATATTATTGAAGCATTAAACGACATTGACTGGAAAGCTAAAGGCAAAACCATTTGTATTCGTATTAATGGCTTAGATACTCATTACATGTATCGTGATGTAGTGGACATCGTTGAGCAAGCAGGCCAACATTTAGACACCATACTAGTGCCCAAGGTTGGTGTGCCTGCAGACTTGTACATGGTAGAGGCCATGTGTAACCAAATTGAACAGGCTAAAGGATTTACCCATAAGATCGGCCTGGAAGCTTTAATTGAAACGGCTTTAGGTATGGCAAATGTAGAGGCCATTGCGCAAGCTAGCCCACGTTTAGAAGCCATGCATTTTGGTGTGGCTGACTATGCAGCAAGCAACCGTGCCCGCACTGTGGTTATTGGTGGCTTAAACCCAGATTACCCAGGTGACCAATGGCACGCTGCGCTTTCGCGTATGACTGTGGCATGTCGTGCCTATGGTTTACGTGCTATTGACGGTCCATTTGGTGATTTTAGTGATCCAGATTCATATATTTTGGCAGCAAAGCGTGCAGCAGCACTTGGCTTAGAAGGTAAGTGGGCTATTCATCCATCTCAAATTGCTCTAGCCAACGATGTATTCTCTCCACCAGAAGCTGAATTAAACCGCGCTAAAGGTATTATCTCAGCTCTTGCAGAAGCACAAGCTAAAGGCCAGGGTGCAGCCCAACTTGATGGCAAGATGATTGATGCTGCTTCTGCCCGTATGGCAGAGAACGTGGTTAACGTTGCAAATATCATTGCCTCCAAAGGCAAGTAAGAGTCTAAACCATAGGCAATATTAGACTTTAAGTTCCCTATTAAATCATAAGTTACTGATAATCAGGTGTAATTAGCGTAAAGTTAGTTTAGAAGAAGCTATTTTGATTTTCAGTAACTTAGCATAACTTAACGAATCATACAAAAACTGAGCACTGTACTTTAGTATGTCATTATTTTAGTTTATGCTCAAAAAAGTTAGAATTAATCAGTCATGATCTCTACCATTGGCCAATTTTTATATTTGTTTCCCTCCAATCCTCCACAAACTTGTTGTCCACAGTAATTCGATCCTTGAGGTTTCGAAGCCAATGGAAAAGGTGCTCACGCATCTGCGTCCGGATATCCATATGTGCTGCTGATTTCCCTAGGTCGAGCAACTCTTGAGGGTCAGATTCAAGATCAAATAGCATCGGATCTAATCCTTCCCAGAACACATATTTCCATCGTCCATCGAAAGCCATATAGCCTCGACATTCGTTGACCGATCGTCCTAAATCAGAGCGTACATCGGCGTGAAATGCATAATCCAGCTCACTGAAAACAAGCTCTCTCCATTGAGTTTTTTCACCATGAAGTAAGGGAATTAATGAGCGTCCTTCAAGTGCTTCTTGCTCTTCTGGGAATTGTAGTGCACTAAGAAAGGTGGGAATAAGATCAATACTTTCAACAAGATATTCGTTACGCGTCCCGCGAGTCAAATCCGCTTCAGGTCTCGGATCATATACGATTGTTGAAACCCGAACGGATGGGTCATGGAAGAGTTCCTTATCGCCAAGCCAGTGATCGCCAAGATAATCGCCGTGATCTGATGTAAAGACGATAAGAGTATCATCCATTCTTCCTAACTCTTCTAGTTTGTCAAAGAGCCGTCCTAAATGATCATCTAGTTGTTGGATAAGGCCCATATAAACTGGCACCACCTTTTCACGAACCTCATCGCGCATAAACTCTTTGCTTTCTTCGCGATTGACGAAGGCATTGTAAACAGCATTGGGATTCTCCAATTCGGAGATATCTCTATTAACCAGAGGTATATCTTCAGGTCCGTACATCGAATTGTAAGGTGCCGAAACTACATAAGGCCAATGAGGTTTAATGTAACTCAGATGCAAAGCCCAGGGTTGGTCATCTTTGTCCTCAAGGAAGTCAATAGCCCGATCAGTTGTATAGGCAGTTTCACTATGTTCATCCTTGACCCGTGAGGGTTCGGTTGCGTATCGAAGATGCCAACCTGAAAGAATTTCGCCATCTGGTCCTTCGGCCGAATTCGCAAAATCATGCCAAGGGTTTGGGCTTTTGTACCCCATTTCACGTAGGTAGCGAGCATATTTAGTATCAATCGGACCACTGCCGAAAAGCCCATCGTCCCGTGCAATATTTTCATACCCCCCTTCCATTGCGTATCGCGCCTTTTCGGGGTCTTTCAGCCCCCCCAAACGTTCAATGCTTTTCAGGTCAGGAAGAAAATGTGTTTTTCCAATCAGCGAAAAATCTCTTCCATTAGCCTGCATATAGTCTCCAAGTGTACGTTCGCTTAATGGCAACGGGACAAACAACCATGTAGATCGGTGCGATGAAACATAGCGCCCAGTATAGAACGACATTCTGGATGGCCCGCAAATAGGTGACTGGACATAGGTTCGATCAAAAAGGACCCCTCGGCTCGCAAGCTTGTCGATATTTTTGGTCTTAAGCGATGGATGACCCGTACAGCTAAGATAATCCCATCTTAATTGGTCGACCATAATAAATAGAACATTGCGAACTGGATCTTTCATAAAAGCATTTCTCTTATCTGGAATTGTGATTTAAGAATTGTAGACGAAAAGGTAGAAAGGCAGAGTTTTACTGTCTTTCTAGATTGGTATGTTGGTTTTTTTTCGTTTTAGGGCATTAAAAAGAGGAAAAGCTAAGAAGAGCACAATCACAACCAAAACTGCCAGAGTAATTGGTCGATCCGCAACATATCCAACAATATCACCCTGGCTGACGAGGCCTGTGCGTCGAAAATTATTTTCAAAAATTGGGCCCAAAACAAAACCTACCACGATTGGCGAGAGTGGGTAATCCGCTTTTCGCAAAAGATAGCCAGCCACGCCAAAAAACAATAACATCCATAGATCCATGATTTCCCGTGCAACGGTGTAAGTGCCGATGACCGAAATCATCAGGACGACACTCATGATTGCCCATTGGGGCAAACGCATCAGAACAACAATGATGCGGACAAAAAACAGACCGATAGGTAAAATAAATAGAGCTCCCAAAACGAACACTGCGAATATGCCGTCAATGACATCGGGATAGTTCAAAAACATTGTTGCCCCTGGCTGTATCCCCTGAATCATCAAACCACCCATCAGCACCGCAACAATGGGGTCACCAGGTATCGACATTGCCAACATTGGGATCAGAGCACCGCCGGCAACAGCGGAATTTGCCGCTTCGCTGGATATCACCCCATCGGGATTACCCTTGCCGAATTTGGGATCACCCTTCTTTTTGAATACCATTGCTGCACGGTAGCTCAGGAAAGATGCAGTTACACCACCTATCCCTGGGAGAATCCCAATGAATACACCCATTAAACTGCTGCGTATATAATTTATTGGCCGCGTAATAACTGTACGGAAAGCCTCCATTGAGGCCGACACGTTAGACGAAGTGTCGTGCACACGCATTGGTCTCTCAATCTGTCGTAAAATTTCTGAGATAGAAAACAAGCCAACTAGCAATGGAATCAGGCTGATGCCACTGCCAAGATAAACGGATCCAAAGGTGAACCTCGAGGCCCCACTAACAGGGTCAAGCCCTACCGATGCGATAAGCAGACCTAGAAAGCCCATCAGCCATCCTTTAGCTGCAGATCCACCCGACAAAGCACCTATCGTAGTAAGACCCAGAAATGCAAAGGCCGCGACTTCGGATGGCCCGAATTTAATTGCAATGGAGGCTAAAGCTGGCGCAACAGCGATTAGCACAATACCACTGAGAACACCTCCAAACGAGGACGCAATTGTAGAAAGTGTAACCGCAAAAGATGCTCTACCCCCTAAGGCCATAGGATGTCCATCGAGCAATGTAGCAGCGGCCATAGGAGTTCCGGGAATACCAATAATCGTAGCTGATAAGGCGCCACCGTAGCTGCCTCCCTGATAAATCCCCATCAAAAGCGCCATTGACGAAATAGGATCCATATAAAACGTAAATGGAATCGCCATCACAACGCCAAGTAACGGTCCAACACCCGGGAGAGCCCCAACGATAACACCTGCTGCTACACCGATGATTAGGAAACATAACTGGGTCCAAGTTAACAAACCAAGGATGCCCGTGATGGTGTCAAAGAATTCGGCCATTATTAAAAAATCCAATCGATACCAAGCAGCCCTTCTGGCAGCACGATATTCAATCCGTAACGAAAAATGATAAGTAGGCAAGCTGTCGAAATCAATGCAGTCAGAGCGGCTGATTTCCAGTTTCTAGCGCGGTTAAGTAGGGCGGCCGCAAATACCAGAGGAGGTACAGTAAAGATATATCCAACAGGTTCGAATGCTGAGGCGAAAATACAGAGCATTAGGATCGCCAGCACGACTGAAACTAACGATTTTTCACCTGTCTCTTCTGATGTTTCCTTAGGTTGCGCAAACCATGACTGAATCAAAAGCAAAACGCAAAGCGCTCCCATAATGACTAGAATTATACGCGGATAAGCCCTTGGACCTGCAATGGTTTCTAGTTCTGAACTAAAAGCCAGATCGATCTGGGTAGTCAGGTGAAGGTAGAAACTCACAATCACCATTATCGCTATTGCGCCTGTTATTTCCCGTTGTCGTAAGGTCATAGGGTGCCTTCAATATAGTCAGATGTGAACTTTCGGACACACCTGACCTTGTCTATTTAATTGTTACCTTTCTTTAGTACGGCTACGTGTGGACTCAGTAACACTTCAGTATCCGTCCAGAGAGTCTGAAAATCCTCTGGCGTTTTATAGTCGATCATATTGCGCAGAGGACCAAGATCTTTCAAAAAGGCTTCGTCCTGAAGAATTCGACCAACCAAATTTCGAAGTTTGACAAGCACATCATCGGGAGTTCCTGCCGGAGCTGCAAGGCCTCCCCAACCAAGAACCGCTGAACCCCAACCGATTTCAAGACCTACTTCCTTTGTTGTGGCAAGATCTGGAGCAAGCGGATGGGGGCTATCACTCAGTAGAACCAAATGTTTGAGCTGACCTTCCATGATCTGAGTAGCCGGAACTATACCAACTGATATATCCAGTGAACCATTTAGAAGACCAGTCATGTTGTCACTCATGCATCCTCCACTGTTTGGGATAGAATTGAATTTAAGTCCAGCTACGCGCATAAATTGTTCACCTACAAGACGTGGCACCGATTGTGGTGCGCAAACGCCGAAGTTAAGTGTGCGGCTTTCTTGCTTTGACCAATCAATAAATTCAAGCATAGTATTAGCGGGATGGCTTTTTGAGACCGTCATTGTGAACGGAATTGCCATGACTCCAGAAATAGGCGTAAAATCATTGTTGTCATATGGTAGTGACGGATCGAATAGTTTACCCGCGATCTGGGGAGCGACCCAATTATTGACCAAAGTATAGCCGTCGGGTTTAGCATTGGCGGCTGCGACCATTGACTTCTTACCACCTGCACCAGCAACGGTATTAATGACAACTGGCTGTCCAAGTTCTTTGGCCATTTCCTCGCTCAGCTTACGTAAGACGACCTCGAATGGTTGTCCAGGAGACCAAGGATAAATGATCGAAATTGGCTTCTCAGGATATTGTGCTTGAGCTGTAGTGGCAAGACCTTGAACACATAGTGCAGCCACTGCTGCCACCATTAGTACCTTCCTTCTTGAGTATTGCATTTTTATCCTTCCGAATGTACTGCTGCAATCGGAAGATGTGAATCCGTCCAAATCATTCTCGCGAGCGCTGGCCGATTGGTGGTTCACAAAAGAGTTTGGTTTAAAGAACCCTAGTATATTTAACATTTTTTATTCTCCTCGGTTTCAATAATTTAAGTACCGGACCTTAAATCCGTAACTAAAGTATTGTCTAACTAAACCGAGCAGTCGATATACTAACGTCCGATAATTTACCTTTATGTCCGATTAATTTGTTAGCCAGTTAATTTTCCACGGATCGAAGGTAAGTTTGTTTATCTGATAGATCGCTTAAACTAGACAGTCAGGCCAAATTGTCTTCGAGCTGCAGAATCATCCTAGATTCCATCAGGTCATAAATAACACGACGAATATCACTTGGTGGTACACCCATTTTTGATCGAAAAAACCGTGTGAAGTGTGCTTGTGCACTGAAGCCGAGGGTTTCTGAAATATCTGCTAATGTTTTATTCTTACTTGATAGCAATCGAATGGCCTCTTCAATACACAACGCATCTAAGTAGACTCTAGGGGAAACACCAACACATGCTTTGAATTGCTCGTAAAAACGTGACCTAGAGAGGCTAACATGTTTAGCTAAACTATCCAGTTTTACTTCTTTGCTTGTGTGATCTCTCATATATTTTACAGCTGCACGAATACGATAGTCTATTTGCCGACTGGGATGTGGCAACTGTCGCTGGAGTGATTGGTTACAAAATTGCACGACAATCTCACGCATTAAGTTAAACAGCAATTCTTCTAAGTTTTCTTCTTGCCCTATAGAGTCTTGTACTAGCCTTGCTACTTCAAAAGATGATTGCTTAACTTCATAAGACATTTGACCAAAGTTTTCTGAAAAAAGTGTATTAGCACTTTCAGTACTCATATTTTGCCCGATCATTCCAAGCCAAACTGGTTCAAGATAAAGAGCGAGTAGAATTGTTGACTCTGCACCTGAATCGCGAGGATTAGCATGTGGAGACCAAGGATTTAGCAGTACCATTTGATCGTTCGTTAGCAAGACTTTCTCACCACCAACATCAAAAGAGCTATCAGCCCCTTCAATCTTAATTAAAACATGAAGCTGCGAGTGTGCATGCTCATGTACGGGCTCATTCGCATCAAAGAGAACTACTTTACCGAACCGACCAGTGAAAAAACCTAAAATTTTTGACATATTTAAAACACTAACATAATTGGACAGATTGGTAAATGTGGAGACTTGGCGGTAAAGACATTTCAGTTCCGGAGTGGGAGTATTTACGTATGTTATTAATAATAAGTTAACGCTAAGAAACTATAGAAGCAATAGGAGTTGTTCAAAATGTTACCAAAACTTCTTCGAACGGAATGTCTTATTGGAGGCAAGTGGGTTGGTTCAAAGTCAGGCAAAACTTTTGAAGTTATAAATCCTGCTACTGAAGAGGTCTTAGCTAGCGTTCCACGAATGGGACATGAAGATGTTCAAACTGCGATAACAGCTGCTGAATCTGCATACCCAAAATGGAAAGCAATGACCGCAGCAGCACGTGGGAACATACTGGATCTGTGGGCAGAAAAAATGCGCGAGCATAGTGAAGAATTATCGCAATTGCTAACCTTAGAACAGGGGAAGGTTATTGCAGAATCTAGAATAGAAATCGAATACGCTGCCAGTTTTTTGTCCTGGTTCGCTGGTGAAGGTAAACGGCTCTATGGAGACACGATTCCTTCTCACAGAACAGATTCACGTATTTTAGTTATAAAACAACCTATCGGCGTTTGTGCAGGTATCACACCATGGAACTTCCCCTCGGCCATGGTAACACGCAAGGCTGCACCTGCATTAGCTGCCGGTAATTGTATGATTTTAAAACCAGCAGAGACAACCCCACTATCAGCACTTGCTATTGCCACACTGGCTGAAGAAGCTGGTGTACCTGCTGGAGTATTCAATGTTGTAACTGGTGCTCGAAAAGATGCCCCAGAAATTGGAAACGCTCTTACTTCTAGTCCAATTGTTAAAAAAATCAGTTTTACGGGATCGACATTGGTTGGTAAGTTTTTAGTGCGCTCTTGTGCAGATAATCTTACTAAACTCAGTTTAGAGCTTGGTGGAAACGCACCCTTTATTGTTTTTGATGACGCAGATTTTGATGATGCTTTACTTGGCGTACAAATTTGCAAATACCGAAATTCTGGGCAAACCTGTATCTCAGCCAATAGAATTCTTGTCCATTCAAAACTTCATGATCGTTTTGTCGAAGCTTTGTCTAATTGTGCTGCAAAATTAATCTCTGGTCTTGGAACTGAAGACGGAGTTACGCAGGGCCCACTTATTGAATCAAGAGCCATGGAAAAAGTTGAGCGTCTTGTAAAAGATGCAATAGATAAAGGCGCAACATTAGTGACAGGAGGTAAACGCCATGAGCTTGGGGGAACATTTTATGAGCCAACGGTCTTATGTGACGTCACAAATGAAATGGCAATTGTCCATGAAGAAATTTTTGGCCCTGTAGCCGCAATTATGCGCTTTGAAACTGAAGACGAAGCCATATCGATAGCAAACGATACGCCATATGGATTGGCAGGTTATTTCTACAGCAGGGATGTAGGAAAAATATTCCGTGTAGCAGAAGCGCTTGATGTTGGGATTGTCGGTGTAAACACCGGTTTAATATCCACAGAAATAGCACCTTTTGGTGGTGTTAAAGAGTCTGGTACAGGACGAGAAGGCTCCAAGTATGGCATCGATGATTGGACCTCAATAAAATATATTTGCCTTTCTGGCTTGGAGAAATAATCATGATTGTTGAAGAACGAATTTATACTTTATACCCAGGTAAAGTACCGCAATATTTATCCCTATATCGTGAAGGAGGGCTAGCTGTTCAAAAAGAAATCTTGGGCAATATGCTTGGCTACTATCAAGTTGAAGTGGGACCGCAAAATCAAATTGTACATCTTTGGGCCTATAAAGATTTTCAAGATAGAACGGATCGCCGTAAAGAACTAGCAGATAGTGAGGCCTGGCAAACTTATGTGAAAAAAATAAGACCGTTAGTTCTGCTTCAAGAAAATAAAATACTCACACCAACAGCTTTTTCACCGATCCCAGATAACTTTGTCTAGATCCCGTATTGAGCTCTAGAAACACCCATAAATTATAAATCGAGTAGGAACAAAAAAATGACATATGAATTGAGACTTTACGAAGATACTCCATATGCAGATGAACAATTTTATCTGTCCTCTGACTCTCCAAGAGCTCTTTATGTCTCAGCGGGCGCAATCATAGTGAACAGTGAAAGTAAGGCTCAAGATGAGGGTTTGGTCTCAACTACAGCATTGAACATTCGTGCAGGAAACGAAGGCGCTACTATATGGCGTTGGGAAATTGAATCAGTTGATAATCCCTCAGATCCCATAAGTATTCGCAGTACTCTTCGTTTAACAGGAGAAATAGATTTAGGCAGCATAGGTGAAGAATTTTTAATGCGCTTAGATAGCGTTGAATTCCCACCAGAAGGCTGTGCGCTTCTTCACACGCATCAAGGTCCAGGAATTAGATGTTTGCGGGAAGGTTCAATCAGAATCGACACTCTAGGCCAGTCCTCTTCTTATTGCCCCGGTGGTGCTTGGTTTGAGAACGGATCCAATCATGTTTTTGCTCAGGCTGATTTGGAAAAAACTAGTCGGTTTATTCGTGCAATGGTTCTGCCACAAGCGTTGCTTGGAACTTCGTCTATTAAGTACGTAAACGAAGATGACAAACACAAACCAAAATCACAATCCTATCGTGTATTTTCTGAAACAGCGATCAACTTAGTTGAAAGGAATAACTAATGTCAGAAAACCGTACAGGTGCCCAGATACTTGTTGATTGTCTTCAGGTGCAAAATGTAGAGCACATATTTTTAGTGCCAGGAGAGAGTTATCTCTCTGTCCTTGATGCTCTCGTTGATGCACCAGAAATAAAACTCACTGTTTGCCGCCAAGAAGGCGGGGCTGCGATGATGGCTGATGCACATGGGAAGTTAACTGGACGCCCAGGCATTTGCATGGTTACTCGTGGGCCGGGGGCAACTAATGCATCGGCGGGCTTACATGTTGCTTTTCAAGATCAGACACCGATGATTCTTTTTGTGGGGCAAGTCGCACGAGATATGCGAGAACGAGAAGCCTTTCAAGAAATAGACTATCGAAAAATGTTTGGAGAAGTAGCCAAATGGGTAGCCGAAATCGATAAACCGGAACGTATTCCCGAACTTGTTTCTCGTGCGTTTCATGTTGCGTGTTCTGGCCGTCCGGGACCGGTAGTCCTCGCTTTACCTGAAGATATGCTGACTGATCTCTGTGCCCCGGTGCCTGCTTTGCCTGCTGTCACGGTACCAAAATCTGATATTGCACAAGATGATTTCGAGATGCTTATAGCGCTCCTTGAAAATGCATCTAATCCCTTGATTGTAGTCGGTGGTGGGCCATGGAACCAATCAGCAAAAAATGCATTGGAGGAGTTTTCTAGTAAATGGAGTATTCCCGTTGCAGCTTCCTTTAGGTGTCAGGATTTCTTTGATAATATTCATCCTAATTACGCGGGAGATGTAGGCATTGGTGTAAATCCAAAGCTAGCCGAACGTGTTAAAAATACCGATCTATTGATTTTACTTGGTACCCGCTTTGGTGAAATGGAATCAAGCGGATATTCACTTATTGATATTCCAAAGCCACGTCAAAAACTTGTGCATATTTTCCCTGACCCATCTGAAATAGGCCGTGTCTATTTTGCAACTCTTGGGGTGCCTGCGAGTCCTACAATTGTTGTACAGCGTCTTAATCAAAGGCAGCCATCTAATATATCTACTAAACAAGCTGAAAATACAGCGATGGCAAACATAGAATATAAGGAATGGAGCACGCTACCTGAAGGCATTGGTGATGTTCAAATGCCTGATGTTATGCGATCCATTGATTCTCTGATGCCAGCAGATACTATTGTAACCAATGGAGCAGGAAACTATACAGTTTGGGTGCATCGTTTTTATCGGTTTACCAGGTTCCGGTCACAGCTTGCTCCTATATCTGGTTCCATGGGTTACGGCTTACCTGCTGCCGTTGCTGCTGCTAGAATATCTCCAGATCGTCCCGTAATTTGTTTTGCTGGCGATGGATGTTTTTTAATGCACGGACAAGAGCTTGCCACGGCTCGTAAATATAACCTAAACCTCATAATTTTAATCGTTAATAACGGTATGTACGGAACTATTAGGATGCATCAAGAACGTAATTATCCAGATCGAGTAAGTGCTACAGAATTAACTAATCCGAATTTTGGGGCCTTAGCAAGGGCTTATGGATGTCACGGTGAAGTAGTTAAGAACTCTTCAGAATTTACAGACGCTCTAAAGCGTGCAATGGAAGTGAATGGCCCTGCACTGATAGAGCTTCCGATAGACCCTCAGGCTTTAACACCCCAAAAAACTTTATCTGATATTAGAAATGATGGAAGAAAACTAATCGCAGTTAGATAAGCCGAGCAGATAATAATCATACAAATTAAAACTGAGAAGGTACATAACATGAAATTTCAGGGTAAAACAGTGATAGTCACTGGCGGAGCTATGGGCATTGGTCGATCAATTGTTGAAGGCTTTTTAGCGGAAGGCGCAAATATTGTTATTGCAGACTGCTCAAATGCAGATGATGCCGCTAAAGATTTAGATAAAACTGGGGATCGTGTTGTGGGTGTGTCTTGTGACGTCTCTAGTCAAAGCGATACCGAACAAATGGCCAAAACCGCATTAGACAAATTCGGTCGGATCGATGTTTTGGTCAATAATGCTGGTATTTATTCTTCTCTTAAACCGACGGCTTTTGAAGATTTGGACGTGGATGAATGGAAGAGAGTACTTGAAGTTAATGTTATGGGACAAGCACTTTCTTCTCGTGCCGTTGTGCCGACAATGCGCAAACAAGGTGATGGTCGCATTATTAATATTTCATCTGGTACTCCATTTAAAGGAGTACCTTTCATGTTGCATTATGTTGCTAGTAAAGGGGCAATTAACGCAATGACAAAATCATTAGCTAAAGAACTTGGTAGCGCTGGTATTTTAGTTAATGGAGTTGCGCCTGGTTTTACAATGTCTGATGGCGTTCTTGCGAACCCTGAACAGATTGAGAAACTACAAGATATATCTTTGAAAGCACGAGTTATTCAACGTGATCAAATGCCCGAAGATATTGTCGGAGCAGTGATGTATTTTGCGTCTCAAGAATCAGCATTCATCACAGGCCAAACCCTCGTTGTTGATGGTGGGGCCTATTTTCACTGAACCTAACGGGGGGGGGTGTCAAATTTTCAGGCAATGAATTTTTGTCATTTGTTTTTATAAATGACGCGAATGATGCCGCACAAAAAGGTTTTTATTATGCTAAAAAACAAACATCTCATCGCTGGAGAATGGCTCTCAGGTGAGACTACTTTTACATCCAGCCCAGCTCATGGTGGTGCTCATAAATTTGCTAACGGAACTGTTGATTTGGTTAATAAGGCAGCAAAAGCCGCCGAAGATGCTTTTTGGAGTTTTGGCTCGTCAAGCATTGCAGTTCGAGCAGCCTTTTTAGACAAAATTGCCGAAGAAATTGATGCTCGTGGTAGTGACATCACTAAGATCGGTTCTGAAGAAACTGGACTTCCAACTGCAAGGTTAGAAGGTGAGCGAGGACGAACAGTCGGACAACTCCGTCTATTTGCACGTCATATTGAAAAAATTAATTATTTGGATGCGAGACATGACATAGCACTCCCTGATCGTTTACCACTGCCGCGACCTGATATCAAATCAATCCAACGACCTATTGGTCCTGTGGCTGTTTTTGGCGCATCAAATTTTCCTTTAGCATTTTCCGCAGCAGGTGGCGATACCGCAGCTGCTTTAGCCGCAGGATGTCCAGTCGTAGTTAAAGGTCACTCAGCTCATCCTGGTACCGCCGACATTGTTGCTCAAGCAATTGATGTAGCCATCAAGGCATGTGATATTCACCCCGGTGTATTCTCACTCATTCAAGCCAAAAGTCGTGATGTAGGAACCGCATTGGTACAACACCCGTTAATCAATGCAGTAGGTTTTACAGGCTCTCTTGGTGGTGGTCGGGCGTTATTCAATTTATGTTCTGCTCGTCCAACACCCATTCCGTTTTTTGGGGAGCTTGGTTCTGTTAACCCAATGTTCTTTTTACCGAATGCAATGGCTAGTCGAGCGGTGGATATGGGCAAAGCCTGGGCTGGATCATTGGCGATGGGCGCAGGACAATTTTGCACCAATCCAGGCATTGCCGTTGTTTTAGACGGCCCTGATGCGGAAGTGATGATCGATGCAATGACTGCGGCTTTAAAAGAAATGGGCCCACAAACTATGCTGACTGACGGTATTGCGAATGCCTATCGTTGTGGCGTAAAAACTATACAAGATGCAAATGATGTGACCGAATTGGTAGGAACAAATAATAACGATCGGTCAGCATCCCCATACTTATATGATTGTTCTGCTGATACTTGGCTAGCGAACCATGAATTAAGAGAAGAAGTATTTGGTCCGCTTGGACTAATAGTACGTGCTAGTAATTTGGATCAAATGCTTAATATCGCCAAAAGTTTGGTTGGACAATTAACCTGCACCCTGCATATGGATGAAAAAGATAATGAGGTCGCAGCTAGCTTTATACCAATTTTAGAACGTAAAGCAGGTCGGATTTTAGCCAACGGATTCCCAACTGGCGTGGAATTGAGTGATGCAATGGTACATGGAGGGCCTTATCCAGCTAGTACCAATTTTGGGGCCACATCTGTTGGTACAATGTCTATCAGGAGATTCCTACGTCCGGTGAGTTATCAAAACATTCCAGAAAGTATTTTATCCATATAAACGGGGAACCTCAATTCCACCATCATGATAAAAACTAAATAGAACAGTACGATTTAGGTAGAGCCATTCTACTCAAACTGTTAAAAATAATGACTTCCGTTTACATAACGAAGTCATTATTTTTTAAGGCGTATGGATTAAAGCGAACACCTTAGGCTATGATTATATGACTCTTCAAGGATGTAATACAGGATAAACGAGTGTTTTCTGTTTTTCGATCAATATTTTCTTTGTTATTGAGCTATGGCTTTTTGCTGTTGGCCAATGGTCTTTTTAATTCTCTCTTAGGTTTGCGTGCCACCCTTGAAGGCGTGACCACAAGTTGGCTCGGATTCATCATGGCGAGCTACTTTTTAGGCCTCTTGCTGGGTGGTTTGTTTGCCGTGCACATCATATCCAGAGTAGGCCATATTCGGGCTTTTGCGGTGTTCGCATCACTTATGTCTGCTACAGCTTTATTACACCCTTTATTTTTAGAAGTGAGTCATTGGATGCTTTTGCGTTTGATCTCTGGCTTTTGTATGGCTGGTTTGATTATCGTGACCGAAAGCTGGCTCAATGAAGCGACACCCAGCCATCAAAGAGGGAGTGTGCTGTCCAGTTATATGATGGTTAATTATATGGCTGCAGGCTGCGGCCAATTCTTACTCAACTTGGGAGACGTAGGTCAGTTTGAATTGTTCAGTTTGGCTTCTATTATTTTTTCGCTAGCATTAATTCCAGTGCTACTGACCAAACAATCTGCACCTACTATAAGCACAAACAGTAAACTTTCTTTTGGGCTCTTGGCGCAAGTAGGCCCATTAGCAATTTTAGGAGTATTTGTTGCCGGTGCCAGTAATGCCAGTGTGCATGCTTTTGCGCCAGTCTATGCGCTTTCGGTGCTTGGTGATGCGAGTTTGATTCCTCAGTTCACAGCCACGTTGTTAATTAGTGGTTTGCTATTGCAGTGGCCTTTGGGGCGCTTATCAGACAGGGTTGGCCGTGGTTGGCTGATGATGCTTGTCCCAATATGTATCTCTTTTTCGGCTGTTGGTGTGATTTTGGCTGCCCACTATGCACCTAATGTGATTTGGTTTGCAGTGGCTTGTTATGGTGCTTTTTTGTTTACGTTGTATTCAATTGCTGTGGCATTAATAAATGATATTATTGGCCCCGAGTTAAGGGTTAAAGTTGCTGGTGCTATTCTTATTTTGTATGGCTTTGGCGCGATTGTTGGGCCCATTGTTGTTGGACCTTTAATTGATCTGCTGGGCGTACAAGCCTTATTCATCGTCAGCGCGGTGACCAGCTTTTCATTAGCTACCTTGGCAATATATCGAAGGGTTTACCAAGCTATTTTTGTCAAGCCTGTGCAGCCTTTTGTGGCGGTACCATCAAATCAGTACAGTTCTGAAGAGCTTTATTTAGCGGCGCATCAGTACGTTGATGAACCACAGATTTTATCCCCTCAAGAGGACGAAACTAAACCTTAATGTTTATGTGTCGATAAGTGTAAGACTGTAAACTTATGCTGGGCCAAATGATGTCCCTAGACGAACTGAATGAGCTACTACCCCCAGTGGATACCACCGACCCTGATTGTGTCTTGCTGCCCACCCATACTTGGCTAAACTACCATAGTAGCACCCAAGGGTATAAGATCGTCAACAACGCACAAGCTAATCCATTTTCAAGCCCTGGGCATGTAGCTAAGCGGGCCCAGCACGATTACAAGGTTTTGCAAGGTTAGCAGAGATAGGGTAACTCTTGTGCAATGTTATTGTTTTGGCGGGGCTTCACCACCATAAACCAACCACTGGTGGGACATCCAATAGTAGTTCTTTTGCCCCCATATCGGTGCTGTGCAGTTGTATCGATTACGTCCTTTAACTAAGGACTTATTCGCCTGCACCGTAAAGTTCATTTTGCCTTGCCA
>Ga0114994_10000466_pt1 | contig 26979 bp, 17 predicted proteins | sample ArcticOcean_MG_C_9_FD_87043 | JGI IMG/M metagenome (GOLD analysis project Ga0114994, IMG submission 87043) | Marine microbial communities from western Arctic Ocean - ArcticOcean_MG_CB2_152 | ecosystem: Environmental > Aquatic > Marine > Oceanic | place: Arctic Ocean: Canada Basin | collected...
CACCGCTGCGTCTCCTGTGAAGCTCACGCCGCAGCGCGCGCCCCACGACCATGGTGGCCGCCTTCACCGACGACGAGGCCGCCGCTTTGCGCGATGTGATCGCCGCCGGCACCACGGACATGGACGTGCACTGGGTCCTCTACTGCGGCACCCTGGTGTTCCTCATGCAGGCGGGCTTCGCCATGCTCTGCGCCGGCTCCATCCGGTCGAAGAACGCGCAGAACATTTTGTTGAAGAACTTGCTGGACGCCTGCGTGGGCGCCCTGTGGTTCTGGGCCACGGGCTACGCCTTCGCCTACGGCCAGAGCGGGTCGGAGAAGAACTGGTTCATCGGGAACAACTACTTCTTCTTGTCCAAGGGCTTTGAGAATGGTGATGGTTACCACAACTGGTTCTTCCAGTTCGCCTTCGCGGCCACCGCGGCCACCATTGTCTCGGGGGCCGTGGCCGAGCGGTGCTCCATGGCCGCCTACGCCGCCTACTCGGCCTTCCTGACGGGCTTCGTGTACCCCGTGGTCGTGCACTGGGTCTGGTCGTCGACGGGCTGGCTCTCGGCCTTCAAGATGCAGCCGTGGCTTAGTGTTGGAGTGGTGGACTTCGCGGGGTGCGGCGTCGTGCACATGGTCGGCGGCTGCGCGGCGGGCATTGGGGCCTGGGTTTTAGGACCTAGAATCGGTCGGTTCGGCGGTGAAGACCCGGGCCCAATCAAGGGCCACTCCATGCCTTTGGTCGTCCTGGGAACGTTCTTCCTGTGGGTCGGCTGGTACGGCTTCAACCCGGGCTCGACCTTAGCTATCGGGGGCGCTTCGGCCATCGCTTCTAGGGTGGCCGTCACCACAACTCTAGCGGCGGCCACGGGCGGCATCGTGAACCTGTTCGTTCATTATAGATTATCCCAGACGTATGATGTGGCGGAGATGTGCAACGGCATCTTGGCCGGTTTAGTAAGCATCACCTCGGCGACGGCCGTGGTGGAGCCCTGGGCGGCCGTGGTCATTGGTGCTATTGGCGCCTTCGCCTACACCGGCGGGTCCAAACTACTAGTGAAATTAGAAATCGACGACGCGGTGAACGCGACGCCCGTGCACTTCTTCGCGGGCTGCTGGGGGCTGTTAGCTCCGGCTCTCTTCGCGCGACCCCAACACATGCGCGAGGCCTACGGCAACGATAGTGTGGCGGGCCTCTTCTACACGGGCCAGGGCAACATGCTCGCTTGTAATGTGGTGGCATTACTGGCCATCACGGCCTGGGTCGCCGTATTGATGACGCCCTTCTTCATCTTCCTCAAGACGATGGGCTGGTTCCGCATCCCCGAGTACGTGGAGATCGAGGGCCTGGACGAGAGCAAGCACGGCGGCTCGGCCTACGGCATCAACCTGGCCGCCGTGGACCCGCGCAAGGGCGCCGAGCGGGTCTGAAAGACCAAACATACCCGGGCACGCCTGTGCCCGCGGGCACATATCACTCTACCAGGGCCTCCCCACGCTTGTACACATACCTCCCATGTGGCCACCCTCGAAATATCCCCTCCCTTTTTTATGATGGAGTGATTGCTTGATTATGATACTTAGGGGCATCACCATTCTCCGCGCGGACGCGCGAAGGCACATTGCGGCTCGGAGCGGCCGCGGATGAGTAATAGTGATTTCGTTGGGGGGGCGTGGATATATATTCAAATAAAGATGATCGTGTTCAGCTAGGGTTAGGTGGTGATGGTCGTCCTCGAACGCAGCGCGACGAGCATCATTTCTAAGATACGGCGCATTGGCACGCCGGCAGGCGCCTGGACGAGAGCGGGTCCTCGGTGCGTCCCGTCCGTGCGGAACGAGCAGGATGCGCGAGAATGTCCCGGCAGACGTCGCGGCACCGCGCGGCGTCGCAGCGCGCGTCCGCGGTCGCCCACGCGGCCGGGAACAGCGCCCGGAGGCGGGGGTCCCAGGTCGATGGTACGTGCGGTCTCGCACCTTCCTTGACGACCCGCTCGGCATGCATGGACATAGAAAGTCCCCGGAAGGGCTTGCCCCGCAACGAGAAGATCTCGTGCGCGCAGATGGCCCAGCCGTACACGTCCACGGAGACGCCGTAGGGTCGTCCTGCCGCGACCTCGGGGCACATGTACCGGCGCGTGCCCGTGCCGCCAGTCAACTGAAACACGTCGCCGCGACAGGAGTGGCGGTCGAGCAAGGCCACGGCAAGGCCAAAGTCGCACAGGACCAACGTTTTGGACGATGTCAGGCCGAAGTTGGGCGGCTTGACGTCCCGGTGAGCCACGTGCGCTCCACAAATAGCGCGCGTGTGGAGGTGGTCCAAGGCGTCGGCGAGTTCCGCCATGAGCCTCAACCGTTCAAATGAAGGCCACTCGCGCTTGATGATGGCGCGTATTTCCGGGTCGTGGCCCACCTCGTCCAAGCGCAAACTTTTGCAGACGCACGACTCGCACCACTTTAACAACACGCAGGGCAAGCCTGATGGTGTCGTCGACACGCCGTACAGCGGTAAAATGTGCGCGTGCTTGATCCTTGCCAAAAGGTGGCACTCCCGCACAAAGGCCCGCCGCTCCGCCACGACCTCCGCCAGCTCCCGTCGCATGACCTTGAGCGCTGCTTGCTTTCCTGATACTCTGGCCTTATATACCTTGGCCTGCTGCCCGCTCGCCACGGCGTCGTCCACGTCACCCAAGGTCGCATAGTCGAACTCGGGCAGCGCGAAGCCGTCGCCCACGATCGTCGACGGCAGGGGCCGCCGCGTCTTGGCCCGGCCAGGCGTCTCGTCGAGCGCCGACAGCGCCCGGGCCAGGACGCCGCGTACCGGCACGGACCCGGTTTTCGACGGGCTCATCGGCGGCGTTACGTCGCAGTCCTCCTTTGATCGCCGGACCGTCATCGGCCCCGACGCCCGCAGCCATTGTGCAAAGCGGCCCGCGAAGATCGGGTGGCCCTCCTTCACAAAGAGCTCGTCGAGGTCGAACGAGCCGCTCGCAGGGCGCGGCGTGCTCGCCGTCGTGCCGCCGGTGCTGCTGTGCGGAGACGGCGTGGCGCGCGCGGGGCCCGGCGGCAGCGTTCTATGCCTTCCTGGCGTGCCGCCGTCGCTGTCCGTGACGTCCGCTGCCGCCCCGAGGGGCTCCGCCGCGCGCAGCGACTCCGCGGAGTCGTCCATGGCTTGGGCCTACGCTCTCCGCGCGGTGCACCTTTATCGTATATCAGAGCCAGGCCCAGCGGCCTCCGCTCGGCGCTCTGTTTTCGTGATCAGAGCCAGGTCCAGCTTGGTTCGGCCCGCCTTCTGAAATCTGGACCAATGCGTTGGGGGGCGTCGTCGGGCGCAGCAGCAGGCGGAAGGCGTCGCTCCCAGGAGGGGCAACCGAGAGTTGCCCCTCTCCGTTCGTTGCCCCCACACAGGACACGCGAGCTCGCGCAGGCGACGATTCCAGGTGCCGATGGTGGCCTCGCGATAGAGCTGCCCGAAGCCGCAGCCGACTCCCGGGTCGATTTGTCGAGATGGCGCCAACTGAGCGACCAAAACCCGTCATGTATGACACGACGAGACGCGCGGCCCAAGCCTACGTGCCCGCTCGCGGGGGGTAGCTTCCCCCACGCTTCCCGGGGCCCCGCCTCCCAAAATCCGAATTGACTCTAGCTATTTCACGACGCGCATGGTGAGCAAGAGAGAGAGGACGGTCGCTTACTGCTCCTAGCGCGCCCAAGGAAGCCGGCGCTAGCCGTTTTCGAAGGCCATGTCCGAGATGGGGCACACCCTTTTCGAAGAGAACTTCTCCCGTTGGGCGTCGGCCCGGTCGAGTTGGGCCTGGCCGAACAACCGCTCCGTGCGCTTCCGCGCCGCCAACAAGTCGCTGCGGGGCCCGCCCCAGTCCTCACTGGGCACGCTCATGCAGGCGGTCATTTGACTGGACGCCCTTCCCAAGAGCGTCTTCTCGCGCGTCTCCAACGAACGCAAAGCAAAAGCGAACGCCGGCGACCGAGCCAGGCGCTGCGCGTTCTCCCGGTGGCCCTCCGCACCGCCCCGCTGGGTCCAAGGACACGCGGCGAAGTAGCGCCGCTCGCTCCCCAGCAGACTCGTGCGGCCGTGGCCCGCGGGCCGGCCGCCCCCCCGCTTCTCCAGCAGCTTTACATTTCGCGTCTGCCTTTCAAAAAACCGCTCCGCGTGCACGTACCGGCCCTCCTCGCACTGCGCCTCATTTAAACGGCCCGTGCCATGTATATCCAAAGAAGCGGCCAGCTTATAGTCGTCCTGGCTGACCTGGCCGTCCCCGTCCAGGTCGTAGGACCGGTGCGCTCTATTTCTATTCTTGACGAAGCCGGCATATTCAGAATGGGTGCGCGCCGGCGGTAAGTTATTGACCGCCGGGTCCAGCAGCACGCTCCTCAACGGCGAGGTCCGGCTCAGCTGCGTCTTCCCAAAGGCGCCCCGCTGAGATTCCGGCGCGGGCTGCGAAACGACGCGCGGCGTCCGGCCGGCGTTCTGCATGTTGAGCAAGCGGCGGCGACCCGTCGCGGAGCCCGTGCTACTGCGGCCCGTGTTCGTGCGGCCCGTAGTCGTGCGGCCCGTGCGCGGCGTCGCCATCGTGCTGAGGGGGCAGCGTCGGCGCTGAGCTACCGAGAGGCGGAGACAAAAGCGCTGATTTGATTGAAACCCGACCTCGGCAATCGGCTAGCGAACCCCTTGTGGGACGCCCAGAAGGTATTGGGGGACGCCTCCTGGGCCTGGATTTGCGTCGCGTGTGTTGCTCTCCGCTGCGCGGGTTTTGCCCTGAGATTGTTGATGCAAACCGGTCTACTGTGCGCTGCTATCTGTGCTCTCATTGCTTGTAAGAGGCAACGGTACGCTTGCAAACTGCTGCGCTGTTGCGTCGAAGTAAGCGAAGAGTAGCAAGTGCAGACAGCCTCCACTTGAGTCCTGCTGTCGCTGCTCTCATTGCAAACGCTGCGTCGAAGTAGGCGAAGAGTAGCAACGTTCTCTACTCGAGTCCTGTGTCGCTTCTCGCATTGCTTGGCAGCAAGGCTATGGGCCAGGGCCGCCGCCGCAACACCGGCGCGCCGCCGAAGCGCGGCAAGGCCAAGAGAGGCAAGCAGCCCGCACCCAAGAAACACGCGACGGGCTCGCTGAACGTCGCCGCCGCCGCGGCGAAGCTGCAGCAGCAGCGCGCGCTGGACGCCCAAGCGTCGAAAGAGGGCCGGGCCCCGCAGGACCTGGACGTCCTCGAGCGCTGCTACGCGTCCTGGCGCCGCGACCCCGCGGTCCTGGTCGTGGCCAAGTGCCGGGACGCCAAGGCCGCCAAGGACTTGCGGGCGGCGTGCAAGATCCTGGGCGCGCCGGCGCTGGCGCTCCATGCCGCGTTGTCCGCTTCGGCCGCGAAGGAGGCCGCGACGCTGCGCCGGGGCGGTATATTGGCGGTCACGACCGACGCGCGGGACCGATTGAAGCAGTGCTTGCAGCGGGCCAAGGCCTCGAAGGCGCGCTTCGACAACTTGGCGCCGCCGTCCGGGTTTGAAGCGTTGCCGTGGCCCGGCGAGCTGTGGGGTAATCTGGAAGAGGTGAAGCGGCGGTGCGCCTTGGCCCGGAACGCGGAAACGTCGGTGAGGGCCGCGAAGCAGGCCAACGTGGCCAAATTAGCCGGGTCCGCCGATCCCACCGCCAAGAAGAAACTGGAGCTCCTCGGCATGATCCACGAGGAGCGAAGTGAGATCACGAATTCAAGAGGAGAGGCGCGGAGCCTGGCGAGGACCCGGTACCTGGACTCGGTACCAGGTGAAGCTTTAGGCGCGCCCTGGGGCGGCGAAGCGCGAAGTGGCGCCGTGGCCGACGTTGTATCGAGGCGCGTGCGGGATGCCCTGGAAGAAAACGAAGACGCCCTCGCGCCGGGCTGGCGGCCCAACCCAGTGGCCGAGGGCGACTGGGGCGGCGTCTGCGGCAAGCCCTGCGCGCACAACGAGGTGGCGATGCACGCGGTCCGGCCCTTCGCGCCCCTGGAGGTCCTGAACACGCGGTGCTGTTCGCGGGCCCAACCGGCACCGGGCAACAAGGGCTTCGACGGGTGTTTGGAGTTCATTGCCATCCGGTGCCGGGTGAAGGGCCGGCCCCAGACGGTGTGGGATTCCCAGGCGTTTATCTACTGTTCTGCTAGTGGCGCGGTCGAGGTCCTGCCCAAGAAGGAGCTATTGGCGCACTCCGTCGACGAGCTGGCTGTTCTAGTTCCCGCGCTCCGGAAACTGACCGTGGCGACCCACGGCGCCGTGCCGCCGCGCGAGCTGCTGCGCCGCGTTGCGGCGGGCGAGGGGGGCGCCGCGTAAGTTGTTTGTTTTGTCCATGATGACGTCATCGCCGCGACTGCCGAGCGCGACGAGCCGCCGGCCGGCCGGGCGCCATCGCAGACTCCGCTCTGCTCGTCACGCCTCGCCAGCTCAGCCGGGGCTACGGCGGGGTAACCGCAGGAACGACAAACACTTGACTCAGGGTTTAGATGGCATTCTGGGTCACCGGACCTACTTCTGGGGCGCCGCAATGATAGGGGGGGTCGCGTGTCCGCAGCTGGCAAAAAAAATAGGGACCGAACCGGGGATTGAACCCGGGACCTCCTGTACCCAAAACAGGAATCATACCTCTAGACCATCCGGTCACTGGATCGCTGCGCATCGCTGCAGAGACTGTTTGAAAACCCGCACTTTTCAAAACCTTGCTCTAAGAAGATAGCGCCACAAAAACCCGTGGGGAGGCCTCCATGCGCTACGAAAAAGGGTTACAACCGGGTCTACCACGCGACATCACACTCTCAGGTGCCTCTGGGCTAAAATACGACCGCTGCGTCGCACAGCAACACGCGAAGACCCAACTCGCGCTCAGGAAGCACCAGCACCAGACCCCCAAGAGAGCAGCATGCTCGGCCCACCCCTCGACGACGTCGTCCTCGTCATCGCCCACCCCGACGACGAATGCATGTTCTTCTACCCCACCATCGCGCGCGCGACGACGCTGCACATCGTTTGTCTGTCGGACGGCGGCTACGACGGGCTCGGTAAGAAGCGAGAGGAGGAGCTGCGGCGCGCGGCGGCGCGGCTCGGCGCCACGGCGACGTGCCTTGACGACGCCCGCCTGCGCGACGGGCCGCACGCGTGGGACGCCGCCGTCGTGGAAGAGGTCGTGCGGCCGCTGTTACATGAAGGCGCGCTCGTCGTGACGTTCGACAGGGGAGGCGCGTCGGGCCACGCGAACCACGTGGCGTGCTACCACGGCGCGGCAGCCGCGTCGAAAGGTCCTTCACGTCGCCGTGAGCAGCGGTCGCGTCGATGGCGTGGAGGCCGTAAACGGCGCCGCAAACGTCCAGGTCCACGCAGGCGTCCGGCGCATCGCCCAGACCGAAAGGACCGGCCGCTTCTACGCGCTCGAGACGGCGCCGCATTATAGACGGTACATCGGCTTTTTCGACGTGGCGTGCGCGTTGCTCCGCGCGCGCCTCGCCGCGCGCCGGTCCCTGCTCGTCGCGAGTTTTGACGTGCGGGGCTGCTACGCGGCGCTCGCGGCGCACGCGTCCCAGCTGGTCTGGTTCCGGCGGCTCTTCGTCGTGTTCTCCGCGTACACGTACGCGAACCGGCTCGTCGCGATCGAGTAGTCATGTTGTATTTGTATTATGTGCTACCCCTCAAAGTCCGCGAAGTCCTCCTCCTCGAAGTCGTCGTCCTCGCCGTACCCGTCCGTGGACGCGCGCGAGAACGGCGTCGCCTCGGGCGACTTGGGCCGCGCGGGCGGCGTCGGCGCTGCCTCGGCGCCCGGCCGCTCCCACGAACTGTGGCCGTCCTCTTCCCGCAGGTAGTAGGCCGCGCCCGAGTCGGGGTCAATCTCCTCGACCCAGCCGCTCGGCAGCTCGGGGACCGGCGCCGGCGCGGCGGCGGCGTGCTCGGGAATGGGCGGCGGCACGTTCTGCGGCGTCGCGGGCGCGTCGAAGGAGGCCGCGGCCTCGAAGCTATCGCCGTAGCCCGGCGTCGCCGCGGACCCCTCGAAGTCGTCGTCGCCGTAGTCCGTGCCGGGCGTGGGCGGTTCCAGTTTCGTGGAGCTTTGGAGGGGCGTTGGCGGCGCAGGCGCCGGCCCGCTCTTGACCTCGAGCGCTTTTAGTGCGGCGTCCATCTGCGCGGCCTGCAGTTTCGTGCGCTCCTCCATCGCGACCCGCTCCGCCGCCAATTGGACGGCCTCCTCCCGCTTCCGCTCTGCCCGCGCGGCCTCCTCGGCCGCGACGCGCTCCCGCTCGACGCGTCCGGTTTCTATCCTTTCTTTCTCGACCCGCGCCTCCTCGGCCTTGATCGCCGCCAGTCGCTCGCCTTCTATGCGTGTCGCTTCGGCCTGCTCGGCGGCGACGCGGTCCTCCTCGGCCTTGAGCGCCGCGAGGCGCTCGTTCTCCACGCGCGCGACCTCGGCCTGCTCCGCCGCTTCTTTACGCGCGGCCTCCTGCTTCGCGGCGCGCTCCGCCTTGGCCTTGGCCAGGAGGCGCCCCTTCTCGTCGGCGGAGGCGCACCTCCGCGCCGCCTCCCGCTTTCTCTCGGCGGCGACGAGCTCGGCCTCGACGCGCTCTGCTTCCAACCGCTCTGTTTCCAACCGCGCGACTTCCGCGCGCTCGGACTCCTCCGCCTCGCGGGCGGCCACCGCCTCGGCCGACGGCTCCGGCTCCGGGAAGTCGATCTTGCGCGCGTCCTCGTCGCCGGCGGCGTCCTCAGCCTCGCCGAGCGCGGCGCGCCGGAATTCAGCCCAGCTGATCCGGGAGTCACCGTCGGCGTCGATGCCTTGGATGGCCTCTAGAACGTCGTTCCGCGAGGACTCGACGCCGAGGATCTCGGAGAAGTCCTCGTCGTCGTGTAGCGCGCCGACGGCCTCCTCGACGGAGATATGGCCGTCCCCGGACGCATCCACGCGCTCGAAGATCCGTCGCAGGTAGGCCTCGAGCGCGGCCACGTTCGCGTCGGGCTCGGCGACCCGCGACTCCTTCTTCTGGGTGGACGGTGGCTCCTCGAAGTCGTCGTAGTCGTCGCCGTAGTCGTCCGACGCCGCGGTGGCGGGCGTCTTCGCGGCGACCTGGGGCGTCTTCGGCTTCGAGTCCGGGCCCTCGCGCCGCACGAGCGCCGCCTTGACCTTATATTCGCGGTCGCCGTCGTCGTAGCGCACGTCGTACGCGTTGTCATGGACCGCCTCCACGACGCCGGCATACCACTCGTCGCCGCTCTCATAGAGCGCCTCGATCCGCGACCCGACCGCGAAGCCCGTAATTTTCTGGGGCGTCGCCGGCGCGGTCGTTTCGCCGAGCGCCGCGCGTCTGAATTCGTCCCAGCTGACATTCTTGTCGCCGTCACTATCCAGCGCGCCGAGCGCGAGGACGAGTCGGTCCTTGGTGCCGTCCTCCTGTTTGATGTGCGTCGCCTTGTCGAAGCCCAGGACCTCGGCGAACTCGTCGTCCTTGCGTAACGCCTTGATTGCTTCCATGACGGAGATCTCGCCGTCTCCACTACTATCGACGCGGTCGAAGATGGCCCGGAGGCGCTCCTCCAGCGCATTGCGTGTCCGGTCGCCCACCGCGGCCGCCGGCACCTCCGCCGGCGCCGCGGCCACGAGCGCGTCGGTCGCCGGCTCGGGCGCCGCCGGGAACGCCACGTCCCCCGCGAACGACACGGCGGACACGACGCTGCCGCCGCCGTCGACGGCCACCGCTCCTGTTTCCTTGAACTCCGCGAACCGCGCCCTCCTCTTATCACCGCTATTGCGCACGCGCGTCTCGATGGCCGCGGCCTTGGCCTCGCCGTCGTCCAGAGAAACGGGGCTCGTCGCGTTCCGGGAGCGCCGCGACGACTGGGACGCTGTTGTTGATGGTCTATTAGCCAGTAGCGACGCCGTGTACGGCCGCGCGTCGTTGAAGGCCTCTTGTTCTACCTCTTCCACCGGCTCGCCGGCGAAGGCCACGACCCCGCCACCGCCAACTAACGACTTGAAGTGCTCCTCCAACCAGTTCTGGCCGTACCGCCGACTGATCTTCTTGCCAGTCATGGGCCGCACTTGCGCATCCACTGCTTCAACTTCTTCGTCGTCCTTAAAATGGCCCGAAGCGTGGAACCCGGGCATGAGGGACCCCTGGTGCTCCTTTACTAGGTTCGAGTTGCCTTGCAACGGCTGCGCGTCCACGCGGACGTGGGCGCGTTTATCCAGGTCCCGTCGCGCCTTCGCCACCTGTTGCTTGAGGAAGCGCTTCTCGGAATCCCGCCGCTTCTTCCACCGCAACTTCTGTTCCCGCACGACGTCGCGCATGGGCCGCGCCATCTCCTTGGACTTTTCTGGAGAGATGTGGCCGCGCGAAGGCGGTCTCTTCACGGGGAGGGCCGGCGCGTCGATGGCGTCGTCGTTCAGGATGGCGTCCCACAGGTCTGTCTCCTCGGTCACGTCCACCACACGTTTCTTCGGGGGCGCTTCAAGAGTCACGCTCTTGGTCTGACCCGCTGCTTTTAACGGGGACAACTCAGGCCGTAACCGTCGCTTCTTGGGCAACGCCCGTTTCCGCGCCGCCGCGGTCCTTAAATCGGCCTCCTTCTTGGCCTTGTCCTCGGCGTCTTGGGCCTTTTGTTGCACTTCTCTTTGTCTCCGCCGCAGCTCCAAATCTTTTTTATACGCGTTGACGGCGTCGTCGGCCCTCCGCGCCTCGGCGGCCTCGGCGTAGGCCTTTTGCCGGCATTGGATCGCGTGCTGTTCGTCCCTGGCGGCCCAGCCGGCCGGGTTTTCCATATCTTTGAACGTGATCGCTTGCGCGGCGGACGTGCTTTGCTCGCCCCGCAGCATGGCCGACCAGTGCGTCGCGTGCTTCGGCTGCGACAGAGGTTCCGCTTGCCTTTGTGCAAAAGGGTCCGCCGTGCTCGCGTCGTCCTCGACGACTGGTCGCGGTCGTCGCCGGCGCGGGCCGCCGGCCGGTTTCGGACCCGCGGGCGGCGGCGCCCTATATTGAATTAAGGGCAGGATCTTCTTCTTCCGCCGCCGCGCCCGGACGTTCTTCCGCGGCGCCTGCGTGCTTTCGAGCAGCGACTGGAGGCTCGCGCTCACGGAGCCGGCGTCGAGGCGCTTCTTTGACAGCTGGAGGGGCCCGGTCCGCGCGAGGGGCTTCAGCTGGGCGCCGCCGAACATCATGCCCTGCTGGGCGCTCGGCGCGCCGCCGCCCACGAGCACGACGATGCCGGCGCTCATGGTTCGTCCCTGTGGTATGCTAGATGGTCAACAGCTGGGGCTCGTTCGCTCGCGGGCAGCCTTCGGCTTTGGCTTCGGCTACACTGCTGCTTCGCGCGACAGCTTTGGCTATTGCCAGGGCTGGCAAGGTTTAGCGCTGCCTGCATGCGAAGCGGTTGCAAAATAGTAGGGGCTCCCCACAGGAACGCGCGCTCGGGGGGGGGCGCCGTTCTACCCCTCTCTGATGCGTGCGGGGACTTCTCAAGTCCTGCGGCCGCGATTACTAGCATCGAGGACCCAGGCTGCGCGGGCGCAAGCAGCGCCGTCGTTCGCGAAGCGCGCTGCGTCTGAGCCTCACTGAAACGCAGCCCCCGCGCGGCTGCCGACCAGCAACGCCTGGTAGAAGTGTGCGGCTGCTGCAAAGGAACGACTGGTAGGTTACCGCACCCTCGGCTCGGTGGACCACACCCACCATCGATACGCGCATTTTTGCCGTGAGCAGTGAAATCAGCAACCCAGCTGCGCCGCCCCACGACCATGGGCAAGGGCAGCGCCGCGTCGGCGTCCATCGTGCCCCGGAATGACAGCCCCCGGTCCTACGCGAGCTCGCCGGGCCGGAGCACCGTGCGCTCCAAGACCACTGGTCGTTCTCAAGACGCCAGCGTGAACAATGTATTGCACGCCATCGCAAAAGCGGACGAGGACAACCGGCACGAGATCCCGTTCGACGACGTGCCGCCCGAGTTGTTGTGTCCTGATAAATTGGACTTGCGGACGTGGTCTCTCCTAGTGTCCAACCAAACCTGTAGTACGATAGAACGCATCGTGAATGCACGGGAAACGATTTTCGTGGACGAGGCTCTGGAGAAGCTGCGCCAGGAACAAATTGCAGGGGATCAACCAAGGAAGAAGGCCAAGAAAGCAAGCGACTCGAAACGGGGCGTCTCGGAGGCCATGGCCGCCACGACGGACGCGCGCTGGCTCGCGCGCCAGGAGGCCTACCAACTGCAGCGCCAAAAGGTGGCGCAGGACGCGCGGCGCGGGGCGTTGGAGCGGAGCCACGCGGAGGTCGGGCTGAAGGAGGCGCGGCTCGGCGGGTGTGCGAAGCTGGGCGATATTGGCCTCAGGCGCATCGCGAAGTGCGCGCCACGGTTAGAAGTCTTGGACATCGCCGGTGCTATAGATATTCATGATGTTGGATTACGAGAAGTCGCTCTACACTGCGTGCACCTCCGGTTTTTGGATTTGGGTTCGTGTCGCTCGCTGACGGGGCCCGGCATCGCGGCGATCGGAGAGCGGTGCAACGCTTTAAAACATGTGAATTTAAGAGGATGTAGCCAAGCGGTCCACGGCTGGGCGCTGGCGGCGCTCTCCAAGGGCATCGGACCAAGTGTCGAGTACCTGGACCTGAGCCACTGCTCCCTTCTCAGTGATCATGATTTGATGACCGTGGCCAAGGACTGCAAACACCTGACGTATTTGGACGTGGCGCACTGCCGGCAGGTCGGGGACCAGAGTGTGGTGGAAATTTCCAACCACTGCCAGCGGCTAGAAACGCTGAAGCTCGCCCGGAGCGACCTCCCCCACAAGTTGACGGACGTGGCCATTTTGAGCGTCGCGGAGGGCTGCGGTCGAACTTTAAAGGTGCTGGATCTCAATGGCTGCGAACTGGTTACTGATGTGGGAGTGTCGTGGGTCGCGCACCAGGCCGGCGCGACGCTGAAAACGATTCTGTTACGGAACTGCGACCGTCTAAGTAATGCGGGGTGTCGAGCCTTGGCGGACCACTGCCACGTCCTGGAGAAGGTGGACATCCGAGGCGCGCGGCGGATCACGGACGTTGGTATCAGAGTGTTAGGAGCTGCTCTAGGAGAACAACTTTTACATCTAGACGTGGGCCAGATGCATCTGCTGACGGACGGCGTGGACCGCGGCTTCGGCTTCGAGGGCATCTTAGCACTCGCGCAGGACGCCAAATGCCTGCGGGTACTGCGCCTGGACGGCTGCTTCCAGGTCTCCAAGCGGTCATTAGCCGCTTTAGCCAAGGGCTGTTCATACTTGGAGGAATTGGGCCTGGCGGGCTGCCCGCGGCTCCACGCGAAGGAATTCGGCGATTTGTGCCAGGCCTCTTCAGATACTCTAGAGAAGATCTCGCTGGCGTGCTGCGGCGACTGCGTAAGCGACGATTTGGTCGTGGCCCTGGCGCGCGGTTCGCCCAAGCTCAAGCAACTCAATTTAAGGGACTGCGGGCGCTTCGGTAAGCGGGGCTGTAAAGCGCTCGCGCAGAACTGCCTACGCCTGACGCGCCTGGATCTGACGGGGTGTGCGGGTTTGACGGACGAGGCCGTCAATGAATTTAGTATTGTAAGGTGGCGGCCGCCCGGGCTCCAACATTTACTGCTAGCGCATTGTCGGGGCGTGGGCGATATTGGCTTAGCTTGGCTAGTAGAAGGCCCCGGCTCCAACGATCTCGTAACTCTAAACATCACGAAGTGCTCCTGCACGACGTCCGCCCTGAAGTCGTCGCGGGACTACTTCCCGTCCAGTGAGATGCGGCGGGACACGAACTTCTTCGGCTTCTGGCCCAAGCCGCGCTGGGAGCACCGGTTATTGGTGCAGGCTTTTGCACGCGACCGGAAAGGAGTGGTCAAGGTCCAGGCGGGGTATCGCGGTCTGATGGGCCGGCGCTACACCCAGGGTTTGCGGGCCTGGCGTGCGCTGGGTCGGGCGACCCTGGTCCTGCAGAAGCACTGGCGGGGCTATTTAGGGCGCGAGCGGTACCGCTATCACCATGCGAAGTTCGTGCGGGAGACGCGCGGGTCCACAATGATCTGCAGCGTCGGGCGCGGCTACTTCGCCCGGACGAAAGCGCGGCGGCTGAGAAAAGTAGCAGCGTGGCGCCGGGCCACAATGTGCGCCATCCAGGTCCAGGCGGCGTATAGGAGCTTGGTGGCCCGGCGCTACGCGACGCTGCGGCTGCAGGAGGCCCAGATTTTGCGGGAGAAGCGCCTCGAGGGGTGCGTCGTCATCCAGCGTATCTACCGGGGGCGGATCGGAAGAAAGCGGTTCAAGGAGCGGGAGGACGAGGTGTACCAGATCGAGTTGGTGCGGATCCGCGCCTGCCGCAAGCTCCAGGGCTGGCGGCGGTGCTTATTGGCGAAGTGGCGCGTGCTCCTGTTGCGGGAGCACTGGGCCCGGCGCCAAGAGCTCGAGCGACAGATGGCGGTCCACGTCCAGGCCAAGGTCCGGACTTTTTGTACAAGACGTGTCTACCGGATCATGCGGCGGACTTTTGACGCGCGGCTGCGCGTGGCCCTCTTCTGCCAGTGCGTGTATCGTATTAGGAAGGCCCAAATCCTAGTATACGTCGCCTCGGCGGAGATGCGCCACCAGCGGGAGATCACCATGGCGTCCCGCATCGCCCATTGCTATAGATGTAGGGCGGCGCGCGACGAACTTTGTAGAAGGCGCATCGCCTACGCGGAGTACTGCGCGCACCGCGTCGAGGCGACTACCATAATACAAGCCCACTCCCGGACCTGGGCCGCGGCGGTGGTCTTCGAGCAGCTCAAGCAGGACAAGTACGAGTTCGATGAAAGATTAAGGGAAGTCAAGGAGTGGGCAAGTACGGCCATCCAGAGTCTTTATAGGGGCCACTGCGGTAGAATAAGAGCGGTGGCCGTGAGAGATGAAAAACGCGCTAGATGGAAGGAGATGTTCGACGAAGACTCCCGGAGACCCTTCTTCTACAACCAGATCACGGGCGAAATTAGATGGAGAAGGCCTCAAGATTTGTTGGAGTTGATGCCGAGACCTAGATGCGGCAACTGCGAGTACTTCGAGGCGTCCCTAGAATGCTCGGCCTGCCAGGAGTTCTTCTGCGCCGAGTGCCACGGCACGGTGCACTTCGGCGGCAAAAGAAAGGAGCACCCGTTCCGGGCGCTGTACGACGCCTTCGGGAAGCGGGTGGATTATGGGGACGGGGACTTCGATCTAGGGAGCATGTGGCCCTCGGAGATCATTCAAGATGATATTGCCGGGATATTGTTGCGCATCGCACCACATAGGGACCCGGCAAGTACAATAGGCCTGTGGCAGCGGTACGACGACGAGGACGCCCAGAAGAGCTACTTCTACAACCCCGTCAGTGGGGAGGGGACCTACGAGAAGCCGCAGGCTGTGAGAGAGCACGAGCAACTTAGTGCGTTGCAACGGGCCCAGCAGCAGTCCCAGGAGCATGGGCTGGAGTATGATTACGACTACCGGCCCGGCGAGAGTTATAGACCCATGACGGGCGTCTCCTTCGCCGGGTTGTCTCCTACAAGACCAACAACGGGCGTCTCCTTCGCCCAGATGTCCCCCGAGCGGCCCCAGACCGGTTTATCAAGGAAGAGCATCGAAAGCGGACGGCCCTCGACTGGCGGCTCCGTTCTAAGTAGGATGGAGGGCGTCGAGTACTCGCCCATGAACACGCCCATGAGCACGCCGAACTACTCGCGGGCCGGCACGCCCGCGTCGCGGGCGGGCACGCCCGGGACGCCCGGCGCCGGCATCCGGGGCTGGACGCCGGACGGCGGCGGCGGCGCCGCGGGCGACTCGGGCTGGGCGCAGGACGGCGACGACGGGTGGGCGCCGGACGACGACGGAGAACAACCCGAGTTGTCGGCCTTACAGCGAGCGCAACAGCAATCCCGGGAGCACAGCGACTCGGGCTATGCGCCGGACGGTGACGACTCCCGCCACGCCTCGACCGAGGGCTGGGGCGACGACTAAGGCCCATGTTGTGTTTATTCTGTTTACGACTAGAAGCCCGGCGGGGGGCGTCCGCTATAGACGGGCAGGGTGGGCATGTAGAACTCGCCGCGCGCGATCAACCGCAGCGTCTCGCCCGCGTACACGCCGATGAAGATCACGAAGCAGCCGAGCGCGAGGGCCGGCACGAGCGTGTCCCGTTCCTTGGGCGCGTTCACGAAGAACGGCTCCTCTGCTGCGCGGGAGGGAACGCATATCGCGTACTCATTGCCCGAGGAACGCGACGAGCGACACTCCCGCCAATAATGTCGCGACGGCCCCGAGGAGCGCGTATTGCGCGAGATACTCGCCCGCGGTCGACGGTTCGCCGAGGATATCGATTGGATCGAAGGTTCTCTGCGCCGGTTGCGCGCCATCGTCATCGTCGCCTGCGGCCGACGTCCGAGTCCTCGGCGGCGCGCCCTTTAGTTGTCTAACCGCGAGGGCGGCGCGCGGGCAGCGCGGCGGCGCGAACGCGTCGGCAGCGACGACGAATGCGAGCAGCAGCGCGCACGCGCGAAGCATCTGGCACGGATCGAGAGACCAACAGCCCGCCTGGCACAGAAAAGGGCTGCGCCAAATACGTGTCTCGGAGCTACGGCCTGAGAAGCTGCGTTTGGTGCGTTTTGGCTTGATATGTTGCTCCACGAAACCCGTGTTTCTCATAAAGGCCCCCGCAGACGCGATTGGCAATATTTAGCATCGCTGCACGCGCAGCGGCGTAACGCTGGACCCGGCACCGCGCGGGCACGGCAGCGAGCATATATGCTGGCGCTGTGGCCTTTAAAGTGACTGCGGCGGTAGCGCAAAACGCAAAACCATCGCTGTGGAATAGCGAGGTGCAAGCGCAGCGCCAAAAGCATTTTTACGCGCGTCCGATGACGATCACTTAACGAGACCTGAGACTCTGAGCGGCAACGCCTTGTAGAAGATACTCATACCACACCTTGGAGAACTGAGGACACGCGCTCGACCGCCGATCGCAGAGACTGTCGCGTAGACTGCGCTCCACGCGCGAAACCCCGCAGGTGCAAGATGCGCGTCGACGTCGCGTCGACCGCCGTTGCCATCGCCTCGTTCGCGGCGTCGGGCCTCGTGCCGCAGGCGCCCGTGTGCGCGCCGGCGCCGCGCACGCCGGACGAGATGCTGCGCCGCGAGGCCATCGACGGCGCCGTCTCGCGCGCGTGGCGCACCCTGGACGGGCATCTGTGTCCTGAAGAGGAGGAACTAGAAATAGACCTCGTGAAAGCCGGCGTCCCTCGCATTCTTCAACCGCGCCAGTGACGATCCAATCATTGTTACACACTCGTTGAGTACTTCGATGACGAAACAACCTAAACCACTTCCATGGCACCGAGGCGATTTCCCCTATTCGTCGTGCGCGCTGTTCGATGAAGGCGGTGCGTCACTCGCTTTATGCACAGGTCGCGGGGGAGTTTGGGAACACATACGGCGAGTGCGCGGCGGGTGGCGCGCGAACCGTCTTCGAGGCGCTCGGCCTGCTCCACGACGCGCCGGCCGGCGCCTCCTTCGTCGATCTTGGAAGCGGTGGGGGGCGGATGGTGGCGCAGTGCTGGCTGGAATGCAGCGTGGCGTCGGCGGTTGGCGTCGAGCTCTCGAAGACGCGGCACGACTGCGCGGTCGAGGGCCTGGCGCGCCTTTTGGTCGACGAGGACACGCCTGCCGCGGCGTCAACAGCGGCGGCGCCCGAATTCGTGCACGGCGACATCCTGGAAGCGCTCCCGGATCTAGGGGTGTCGCACGCGTACTGCGCCTCGCTCCTCTTCGACGACTGCATGGTCGCAAAGCTCGGGCGCGCGCTCGACGCGAGCGCCGTGACGACCGTGGCGACGCTGGGCGAGCTACCGACTGAGCACTTTGAGGTGTTCGGAAAACGCCGCGCGGCAATGAGCTGGAACGCGGCCGGCGGCGGGACCGACGTGTTCCTGTACCGGCGGCGACGGCCGGCGCTGTTCGGCAAAATGTTTGAGTAACTATGTGATTTTTTTATGGGCGGGATCTCCATCTGACGTGCGGGGGGAGACTGGACGGGCGGCCGAGGCGAGCTCGGTGGATATCCTCGGCCCGGAAACACCTCCCCAGGAGGCGTCGCCGGGCGTCATAACGCCGCGTCCCTGATCGCACGGACGGAAGGGGGGGAAGGGAGCGTCATCAGATCATCTCGGCGGTCTTGGCGCGCGTCGCGACCACGCCCGCGTTCTCGAGCTGCGTCACCTTGAAGAGGGCCAGGGCCGCGAGCAGGGCCCCAATAAGGGCCAGGACCAAGGCAGCCACGGCGAGGGGGTCCGTCTCGTGGTGGTGGTCGTCGTCGTGGTCGTCCATGGCCACGATCTTCGCCTCGAGGGTCGTCACGGCGTCCGCTAACATGATATTCGTCGCCATCTCGTCCATGATCTCGCCGATGGCGTACTCGTAGTGGGACCGGCGCTTGGCGCTGATCACGAAGTCCTTCTGGCCGTTGCCTTTATTGGTGTCGCTCTCGAAGGTCCACGTCGGCGAGCCATCCAGGGTCATGTTCGTGACGGCCAAGTTCGACAGGGCCAATACAGAAGCCGGGACGCCCTCGAAGTTGTAGTCCGCGAGCAGGGCCTGGCCCTCTTCGGACAACACGTACTCCACAAAGGCTTTGAGGAGGGGGCCCTTTTCCGCCGTCCCGCTCTGGTCGGTGCGCACGTACAGGTAGCTAATAGCGACAATAGGCCACGTGAACTCCCCGGGCATGTTGTGCAAGGACACGGCGCTGAAGTCATCAAAGGGAGAAGGGGGCATCAGACCCCCTGCTAACGCCTGCGCCGCGGCCTCCTGGACGCCGTTGTTGGCCTTGGCTTGGGTGGAGGACTGGAACGTGCCATGCAAATTCTTCAGCTCGATCTCAGACAAACCGTCGTCGTGGCCGTGGCCGCTGTCGATGTAGCCTATCGAATACTCGGTGGCCGAGATGCTGGACGACATCTCGCCGGAGCCCTCCACGGCCGAGGTGGAGGCGGGCCACGCGATCGTACTGCCCACGAGGTCCGCAGTCCACTTCGTCGGGCAGGCCGCGTGCAGGTACTGCGTGATGCCCTTCGTCGTGGAGGAGCCGTAGGTGCGGTGGAACACGGTGATGGCCTGGCCGGCCGGGGGAGAAAACGAGGGGTTGATCGCCTTGATGTCGGCGTGGTCCCACGTCGTGATCACACCCATAAAGATGTCCGCTAAGACACAGGCCTCCATGTTCAATCCCGTCGAAGGTAAAGTAGAGTCCGGCACGTTGTGGAAGAAGGACATGGCGCCCAGCGAGAAGGGCACGTGCGCAAATGTGGTATTAGCGTCGACGAGCGCCTGGCGGTTGTCGGTCGTGAAGGGCATGTCGCCGCTGCCGAAGTCGTTGAACGCGCCGCCATCACTGACTGTGTCGCCACACACACCCATGAACTCGCACTGGCCGGTGGACGAGCCGACGGCCCGATAGGTCATCTTGACGGCCGGCTTGGCCTGGGCCTCGAAGCGCGACATGATCTCCCAGTAGAATTTGCTCGGGTTGGTCGTGCCGCTGCCGTCGAGGAAGTAGTCATGGGCCTGTGCTGCAGCGAGGAGCAGCAGGAGGCGGTGCATGACTGTTTGTGCGGGCAGCCGGCACAGGGCAGCGTATTAAGCTCTTCCGGGCGGTGCGGTCGGCGATGTCAATTTCTCGAGTCAAGTCAACCCTCGGGTCTTGATGCAATGTGTGGTGCCCAGCGGTCTGGAGCTCTCTCGGGGAGCCGGAAACTTCATTTGAGCCGCAGCAGCGGCTCGGCCCCGCCGCGCGTTTCGGTTTGGATCACGCCGGCGTCCGCGCCGCCGCGGACGCCCAATGTCGCGAGACGCCATCGCCGCGCAAAGCGGCATCGCCACCCTTCCGAACTGGGCGCTTAGCCTAGCTTATACAACTCAACAGGTCTTAGTCATAACACCGGATTGTCACCGTCTCCTTTTTCTTTGCGGACTGGCCGCCCTTCTTCAGGTACTGCTGGTGGTACTCCTCCGCCGGCCAGAAGACGCCCCGCTGGGCCTCGACCTCGGTCGCGATTGGCTTCGCGAAGCGCCCCTGGCGCTTTGTGAGCGACGCCTTCGCCGCGGCGAGCTGCTTGTCCGAGAGCGCGTAGACGCCGGCGCGGTACTGCGGCCCGCGGTCGTTGCCGACGCCGTTGGCGCGCGTCGCATCGTGCCCCAATCGGTCCCAGAAGATATCTAGTAGGTCCGCATAAGACACGACGCCAGGATCGAAAATGAGTTGGACCGCCTCGGTGTGGCCCGTCTTCCTTGCTGAAACCTCTTTATACGTCGGCTTCTCTTCGCGGCCCTGCACGTACCCGCTGCACGTCGCGATGACGCCCGGCACGCGCTGGAAGCGCAGTTCGACGCCCCAGAAGCACCCGCCGGCAAAGGTGGCGATGTCATACCCGCCGGCGGACCGGGCCGGCGCGTCGCCCGCCAGAGCGTGGCGCGCCGCCTCCGCCGCCCAAGACTCGGGCAGACCTGTCAGCGCGTCGTAGTCCATCTCGCGGCGGCGCGCACGCACGCCGGACAGCAAGCTCGCACCGCCGAGCAGGCCCACGGGCGCCAGGAGGCGGCGGCCGCCGAAGCGCGCGGCCCGCGCGGCCGTGGCGAGCACTAGCGCTCGACGCATTTCACGGGAGCCAGTAGATCACGGCGAAGTAGAGCACGCAGAGGAGGGCGTCGAGCTTCCAGACGAAATTGTCTCTCACTCCCTTCAGCGTCGAGTTCCCGGCACCGCCTTCTTCGTCGTCCGAATCGCTTAGAGCTGTGGCTCCGCTGCGACGGCCGCTGCGCGTGCGTATCGCCATGTAGTTGCTGCGCCGGCACTGCCAGCGTTAAGGGAATGGCGCTGGCGCTTTTCAGTAAGAAAACCCGTGCGCTAAACCCGTTTTCGACGGGCCGCCGCAGTCGCCGGCCGTCGAACCTTGAACCCCACGCCATCGCCGCGGGAAAGTGCGCAGGCTCAACGACGCGCTCTCCTCGAAAGCAATTATTATTTACAAGTTCCTTATACGGACGGTAACAGCGGGTGGATCTTCTTCGAATTGGGCGCTACGGTGCCGCGCACGCGACGGTCGGCGCGGGGGCAAACATCCGCCTGCGACGAGCGGCGGCACGCACGGGAGAAAATTCCTCGAGCGGCGCGGCCGGCAGCACGACCGCCGGCGCGGGGGCGAACTCCTCGAGCGGCGCCGCGGCGGCGCAGACGGCCGGCACAGGCGCCTCGACAACGACCGGCGCTGTCGCGCCGCCTCGCATGCATGACAGCACCATCGTATACGCGAAGGACGTCAGTGCAACAAATGGTACTCTAAAATGCTGGGGCACGAAGGCGAAGTTGACCAGGTTCGACGGCACCCAGATCAGCATGTCCGCGCACATGTCCGGAATCAAGTTCTTTCGCCACTTCGCGAGGGCGTTGTCCACAATGGTGCCCTCGCGCGCGGCCGCGTCGCCCTCCACGGCCTCCTTCGTGATGTAGAACGCGGGTAGGAAGACGAGCGGCGTGTGGATGAGCTGCTCCGTGGCCACGAGGCCGATCAGGCTCCGCACGCCCTTGGCGTCGCGGGCCTTGCCGGCCGGGCTCCGCGCCGCGAAGACTTCGGCCCGCGGCCACATCCGTGGGAGGATTTTGTTGAACACCGCGTACTGCACGCCTCCCAGGTAGCACACGCCGAAGAGGCCAAATGTGGCCGTCCGCCTCCCATCTACTTCGGTCAACTTCTTCTTCTCGATCACGGTCTGCACCGTCAGGTCGGCGGCGACAGTTTTGAGGCCGGCGCAGACCATGCCGAAGAGCACGGGGTGGGCCTCGGCCAGCGCGCCGCCGCGCGCCAACAGTGTCGGGCCCTCCGGCGCGAGGGCGAGGGCCGGCAGACGCGCCGCGGCGAACATGGCAATTGTTCTTGGCTTCTGCTTTTTTGTTCGTCGGAGATATATCCCGTCACGCGCGTTTCGCGCTTCACCGTATGCTTCGCGGCATCAAAGAGGCCTAAGGCGCAGCTCGCGCGCAGCCAGGGATGTATATTGAGCCCCTCGCAGGGCACTGATTTCAGATCTGCTAGCACGCCCAAGGTTCGAGCCCCGCACGTTAATAAGTAGCCTTCCAACCGCGCGCGGAGTTATACGGAGGCGGCTTGGATAGAGTGCTCGGGAGCGCTAGGCTACCCGTTTTCGTGCGGGCTTGGACACCAGCCGCAGCCTCGGAGCATGGCAAATGGCCGCCATTCGGCGTGACGGTTGGGCCATACGCTGTTCGTTACTGGTGACGGTGCCGCGCAAACTTAAAACAACTGTCGCATCGGTGACGAGCCGCCCTCGTAGAAATAAATAGGCAGCCCATTGCAACCATTGCCCAGGAATGAACTCCTCCGTCGCCGGCTGGCTCCTCTGCCTCACGGCGCTGGTCCTCTGGGGCAGCATCGGCACCCTGGCCAAGGCCAGCGGCGTGCGGTGGTCCGCGTTCTTCAAGGCCTACAGCGTCGGCGTCGGCGCGAGCGCCTTGGTGCTCGCAGTCGCGAACGCGGCGGACGTGCGCGCCATAACAGGCGGCGCGGCAGTGTACGGCGTCTTCGCCGGCCTGTGCGGGTGCGGGGGCAGCATGTGCTTCCTAAGCTCCATCGAGATGGTCGGCGTGACGCTGAGCTATCCGGTAGTGATGGGCATCGAAATGACCTGGGGTACCTTTCTGCTCTACTTGTTAGATAGGGACGCCCTGCACATCGGGCCGTTGCTGGGGGCGCTGGCGTGCGTCCTAGGCGCCGTCGCGCTCGATGCATTAGCGCAGCTACGGCTCGACGCCGACGAGCGCTGTTCGATACCCGAGGCGGACGGTCTGCTCGGGTCGCCGGCGCTGGCGCGCGGCAAGTCCCTGGGAAAACTGGACTTCGTGCCCGAGGGCGACGACGACGAGCTCGACTTCGTCTTCGACGGCGACGACGACGCGTGCGTCCCCATCGAGCGCCTCGCCGCCGCGCTCTCGCCGACCAAGGCGAGGGAGCAGCGGGGGGACAAGCCACAGAGCGCGCAGCGCGGCGTCCGCCGCGCCGTGGCCGCGGGCGTGCTGCTGAGCTTTTGGCCCGCGGGCGAAGCGCTGGCGGTGGACGCCGGCGCGACGGTCACGGCCTTCATGGTCGTCCTGGGTTTGTCGCACTTATTATTTTGTATCATCCTCGTGCCCATACGAACCACCTACCTTCGACGGCCAGGCTCGAAGGTATCGCCGCCAAGCGACGTCGGCATATGCAGCCTGGCCTGGCTCTGCGGGGTCGTCGCGGGCGCGGCCTGGTTCTGCGGGGCCGTGCTGGTCTTCATCGCGGGCGAAGACATCGGCGTGACCGTGGCCGTATCCGTCGCGCGCTGTTCGCCGACGGTCGCGGCGTTGTGGGGCTTATTTTATTGGGGCGAGGCCGAGCACGCGTCGCCGCGGGCGCTCGCGTACATCGCCGCCATGTTGTGTCTGTACGGCGCGGCGATCCTGCTTATCGCGCGGTCCGCGGCCTAAGGAACTTGTGTGTGCACAACTACACTTAAGCAGACTCGGACAGGTCGACGAGCATCTTGCCGCAGTGCCCGCCGGCGAACATCTTCTCGAGCGCCGCCGGGAAAGCGTCGAGGCCGGTCTCGACGTGCTCGTGGACGGCCACTGTCCCCCGCCAGTACATCCAGCAGAGGTTGAAGATCGCGCCGGGCAGCGACGAGAAATGGTGCATGACGTTGAAGCCGGCCATGGTCGAGGAGCGTTCGGCTAATTTCAGGTACGACGCCGGGCCCTGGACGCTGCCGCGTCTTCCTTTCGCGTCACGGCCCGCGTTCAGGTTACCGCTATATTGGGACGCCGCGCCGCAGATGACGACGCGGCTGTGCATGGCCAACCTATCGAGCACCGCCTCCAGAGTACTACCGCCGGCGTTGTCGAAGAAGAAATGGATGCCGTCCGGGCAAGCTTCGTCCAAGTCCTCGCAGAACGTGTCCGCCTTGTAGTCCACGGCGGCGTCGCACCCCAGCGTATCCACGCAGAACGCACACTTCGTGGCGCCGCCGGCAACGCCGACGACGCGGCAGCCCGTGGATTCCAGGAGCTGGACGGCGATGGACCCGACGCCGCCGGCCGCCGCCGAGACGACGGCCGTCTCACCCTTGCCCGGCTTCGTGAGCACCTTGAAGCAACCAACATACGCGGTCAATCCAGTGACCGCCGACAGCAAAGAGAGACTCAGGCGCGTCGGCACGCCGGGGATGCTCAGCACTTGCGTGAACCCGGTGCCCATGCTCATGGGTCCCACCGCGTGCGACGACGCGTGAACCATGCCCAGGACGCGTTTGCCGATGGATGCTTTGGCGTCGGCACCCGCGGCTATAACAGTACCGTAGCCGAGCGCCGGCACCGCGCCGCCGATCTCGACGCGGCCGTGGTACGCTTGCTCGTCCAGCATTGTCCGGACGAATGCATCAACGGAGAGCATCTCGACCTCGATGAGGACGTCGTCGCTCTTCAGCTCCGGAATGGGCTCGGTCCGCTTCTCGACGTCGCGCGACGCGTCGAACTTGCCCGCCGGCCGCTGCGTCAGCACCCAGCGGTCCATCGTGGTCGGTAGTGTCTTTGCAGCCATCTTTGCGTGTGCGAGTGATGTGAGTGTCGTGAATGCTAGGAGAGCCTGTGGCAGGCTTGGCATGCAACGAGAAGTGTATATGAGTTCGTCGCGCCGAGTAGGCTGTGACGAGACTACGAGTTCGCTGCGAATAGGCGCGTTCAAGCTGGTCTGTGTCACGAACAAAATACCCGCACGGTAAAACCCGCGAGATAGAGGGAAAAAAATCCGGTTTGCTCAGGGTCTCTGCGACCCAGCAGTCGTCATCGAGACCACACGGCTTCACATCTCCACGTATCTTCAAACTCCAACTCGACAGCATCATCAAAAAGCTCCGCTCAGAGCTCTGGAGAGCATGCCAGCGTTCCCCGCGTAATAGATGCGCCTGAACATCGCAGCCTACGCCGTTGTGTCATCCATGGCCGCAGCCACCCCACCACGCGAGGCGAGACGAGTCACCGTCCTCGTCGAGCACGACGTCGACGACAATTCACTGCCAACGCGCGCGCGCTGCACCGCGATGGTGGACGCCTCAAACGCGGACGCGGCCGTCGCCGCCGCGGCGCGGCATGCAGTCAATGAAGACGCCGACGCACCGGTGACTGTGCAGTGGCGCCGTGCCGACGTCGCGACGGTGGCCATATCACAACGACGAGACCCGAAAGCGCTGCCGTGTCGCGCGTTCGCCACGCTTGCCGCGCTGGACATCAACGGCGTCGCGCTGCCCCTGCCCGAGCGCGACGCGGTCGTCGATGGAAACCACGCGTCGGCGACGGCCGCGACGCCCTGGGACGGCGGCGTCGTCCTGGCGGCCTACGTGGCGACGCGGCCGGAGCTCTTTCGCGGGAAACGCGTCGTCGAGCTGGGCTGCGGCGCCGGGGCGCTGCCGGGCCTCGCGAGCGCGCTGTTGGGCGCTTCGTCGGTCGTTCTCACGGACGTGCCCGCCGCATTGCCTGTGGTGCAGCGACGGGTCGAAAGTGTCGCGGCGCCCAACGTCGCGGTCGCCGCCTTGGACTGGCGCGAAGGCGTCGGGGGACTCCGGGACTTCAACGTCGTGCTAGCGGCGGACACTATCTGGTTAGACGACCTCGTTGAGCCATTCGTGAATTGCGTGGCGGAACTGCTTGCGGGAGGCGGGCGGCTCCTCCTGGCGCATCAGACGCGGAGCACCGCCGTCGACGACGAACTCTTCAGCGCGCTATCGCGCCGCGGCCTCGCGTGTTCCGAAATCCCGCGGGACGACCTCGCGCCAGACTTCCGGCCGGACCACATACGGCTCTTTGAGGTGAGTGTGGGGTAAAGACCTGTATATTACTCCTTTCCCCAGGTCCGATGCTCCCTCTCCGGCGCCACCGGTAATTGTGCGTAGGAGAGGGGCACGCTCGTCACAGACGGAACCTCCGCGAGCACGGCGACGACCTCGCCCACGACCAAGGCGTCGTCCTCCTCGTCGCTCTCGACGTCCTCGCCGTCATCCCGCCGGCGCTGCGCTTGAATATACCGTGCGCGCCGCGACGCGTCCACGGCCCTGTCGTACCCGTCCAAGGCGGCGTCCGCGTCGCCGCCCGTCGCCTTTCTGACTAAGTGCGCGAAGACGTCCGGCGGGAGGAGACCGTCCTTGCCCGCGTCGAGCTTCCTAAACTCCGTTTTCACCCGGCGCTCGAACTCCAGGTGTGCGCGCTGCTTTTTCAGTACAACAACGCGCGTCCGACCGAGCCTGCCGCGGTGCATGCGCTGGACGTCCCGCGTCGCCCGCCGGCGCGTCTCGTGCACCACGAACGCCACGCATTCGGGCCACTGGGCCACTAACGTCTCGAGGGCGTCGATCACGGTGACGCGCAGTCCGCGGGGTCCCGCCTCCACCGTCGAGGCTCGCTCCGCTAGGATGCGGCTCAACTGACGAAAGAAGGGCAACTCCGGGGTCGCCCCGTTCTCGGCGGAAGGATAAAGTTTGCATTTCTTGATCTCGGTTTCATACAGCGCCGGCGCCGCAGCGAGCACGGCCTCTAGGTCAATGAGCCGCGGCTCCTTGGACCCTAGCCACTCGCGCACCTTGGACGGTGGCACGAGAGTGGTAATAGTCGTCCGCAGGAACGGTAGGCCCGCCGCGAGCGGGTCGTGGGCGGCCGACTCCACCAACGCCTCCTTGACGGCCCTCATTCCCCAGTACTCCCGCTTCGCCAGCAGCCCGCGTGGTACCCCGGCGACCCGGGCAAATAAGCGGTGCAGCGCCTTGTTCGAAGCCCCGGCGTCCGTGCCCAGCGCTAGGCGGCACAGCGCCGCGTCCGCCTTCGTCCGCGACGCCTCGCTGCGACACAGGAACTTTCGAGCAACGTGCGCGAGCGAGTGTCCGCCAATACCA
>Ga0114994_10000467_pt1 | contig 26968 bp, 14 predicted proteins | sample ArcticOcean_MG_C_9_FD_87043 | JGI IMG/M metagenome (GOLD analysis project Ga0114994, IMG submission 87043) | Marine microbial communities from western Arctic Ocean - ArcticOcean_MG_CB2_152 | ecosystem: Environmental > Aquatic > Marine > Oceanic | place: Arctic Ocean: Canada Basin | collected...
AGTCCGGCGCGGCGCTATGGTCCAGGGCCCGCGTCGCCTCCAGAAAGGCGCCGACCGAGGACGACAGACTCGGCCCGACCAACTGCAAGGGCGGCAGCCGCACCTTGGCGCGGTGGATGGCCACGTCGGGTTCATGGCCGGTCTTCGCCGGCAGGTCGGACCACGGTAAGCGCCCTTCGTGCAAATACATGGCCACGTAGGCCACGGCCTCCAGGTCGCAGCGCCGCGCCGTCGCGGCGCGCCGCGCCCTGCCGTACTTCTCGACGGCCCGGTGCGCGTGGATGCTCAGGTACCGCACGCTCCCCACGACCCGCCGCCGCGCGTTGGAGGCGGCCTTTGGTGCCAGATCCTCCAGGGGCTGGTGGGCTCCTCGTTCGGTGAAGAGAGGCGCGGCCAGGCCAAAGTCGATCAAATACAACGTGGCGTCGTTCGCTTTACTCGAGACGCAGATGTTCTGGGGTTTGATGTCGCGGTGAGCGTGTTTAGAATGTTCGTGCAGGAACTGCAAAGCATCCACGAGTCTTCGTGCCACGGCGAGCGTCACCTGCTTCGAGAGGGGCCCGCGTTCCTTCACGACCTCGTCCAGGTTGGGTCCCAGCGCCTGCATGCATAATAGACGCGACGGCCCCGCGCCGATGTCGACCGTCTCCGACAAGTTGCCGACGTGCCGCGCGAAGGACGCGCCTCGAGGGGGCGGCACCGGCGCCGCGTCGAGCAGCCGGTAGACGTCGACCTCCCGCGCCATCTGGCGCTTCTGGGCGTCCACGCACTCCAGCTTCAGCACGGCGTCGACCCAGGGCCGCGCCGGCGCCTCCTTCCACCGGCCCCGGTGGACGACGCCGGTCGCGCCTCTCCTTAATAACGGGCCGACCTCGAAGCGGCCCTCGTTCGTCTCCACGACGAGCCGGCCGTCGTCGGAGGGGTCGGTTTGATCCATGATTTTACGCTGGCGCCCTCGAAATCGGCTGTCGGCGGCAAGGAGAGTTCTCCCCTTGATACGCCGTGCACGGAGCACAGGGTGCACCGAAGTTGTTCCTACGCGGTCAGGCGGTACTTTGGCTTTATGCTGCCTGCTCGGAGGCTGCACGCAGTGCCCTGGCGTCTGGTGCGGCACGATCTTGTTCTGGCGGGAAACCCGTCTAAAACACTCGTTCTCGTGTGGGTCCATGTATTGGCAAATGCCGCTCGGTGTACAAGCGGTAAACAGACGCTCTGTGGTCGTTACAGACTTCCGGAAAACAGACGCTCTGCGGTCGTGACAGCTTCGTGCTTTTTACCCAGCCATGGCCGAGCTCGTCACCAGCGCTCCGGATGCAGTGCTGCTCCTCGTGACGAGCATGCCCTCGACCACCATCATAGAGGGCGCCCAGGGCAACATTCGCAACATCTTCCGCGGCAAGCGCATCACCGTGGAAGAAATTGATGGCGTGGACGTCGCGCACAAGGCGCTGCGGTCGGAGATGTTCGCGCTCTCAACCTTGCGCGGCCAGTACCCGCAGGTCTTCATCCGCCGCGGCGGCGCCCTGGCCTTCGTCGGCGACACGGAGACGGTCAAGGGCCTCAACGACTGCGAGGACATCGCGCCGGAAATCCTGAGGGACCACACGCACATCCAGACCTTCTCGCGGGTGTTCGCCGCGTTCTTAAGTCCTGGCCAGGTCCCGCCACCAGCCCCGCCGGCGTCGTCGAAGCGGGTCCTCGAGGGCGTCAACAACGTCATGCCCTCGGCGCACCCGACACATCACCCAGGTACCAACGACGCGACGGCGCGGGGCTACGTGATCCTGGGACGGCACGACTCCTGGACGGCGTCGCCGCCCCTGACGCTGAACATCAACGGGGCGGAGCACGCCGTGACGCAGGAAGAGCACGACTACATGGTCCGCGGCCTGGCCCTCGAGCGCCTGTGCCCGGCGGGCTCGCTCGACGTCGTTGTGACGTTAATGGACAAGTCGGTCGTCGAGTGCACGATTCGCGTGCAGACCGAGCACTAGTACTAACATGTGATTTACATAGCTACTGGCCGTCCGGTTCCAGTTCCTCGCCCGTCAGGGGTTGGTCGTCCATCGAGGCTTCGTCGTCCAGCTCTGGCGCCGCGGTCGCCATGCTGTCGTCGCTGTCGTCGGCCGGCGCAGCATCGGTGTCCGTCGGCGACGCCGCCATCGAGGGCGTCGGCGACGCGGCACCGGCGGCGTCCGGCGGCGCCGCCATTGAGGGTGTCGGCGAAAAAGCCATCGATGATGTCGGCGACACGGCATCGGCCAGTGCATCGGGCGGCGAGGCTGCCATCGAGGGCGTCGGCGTTGGGGCGCCTCCACCGTCGCTGTCGGTGGGCGACCGCGGCTCGAAGTAGATGTGCCGCATCGGCGTGGGCAGTGGCGTCGCCGGCGTTGTCGCTCGGAGGTCGTCCGCGCCAAAAGACGCGGCGGGCGTTTCACCGTGCACGGCGTCGCCCCATGTGACACCGACCTGCGTGTCCGCGAGGACGCCGTCCACAGGCGCCGGCGGCGGTTGCGGTTGCCGCAGCGCGTTTTCCCAGTCCGCGCGGCGCGAGTCCTCGAGGGCGAGGCGCTCGTCCAGCGCCGACTCGTCCTCGCCCTCGAGGCGCCGTTCGTCCTCCATCGTGATGCGCGGGGAGCACGGTAACAAAGCCGGCAGCTTCGCCAGCGTCCTAGACAATAACGACGGGGGAATCGTTTTTCGAGAGTGGGCCTGGCCCCGGTCCAACGCAATGGCGAAGCGGTCGGGCTCCACCAGGTTCGGCAGTAGCGTGCTCGGCTTCGTGAGCTTCGGCGGCTCGTAGTTCACCAGCCCCTTGTGGAAGGACTGCGGCTTCTCGAAGGAGGCCACGGGCCGTATGAGCCGTGTCGGCCTGCCAATGAGCTCGTCCCGGTTGCCTTCAAAAGAAGCCCGCCGCATCTTCGAGCCCCGATCTTTAGCCAACTGCAGCGCTTCCGGTCTTTCCCCCAGCGAGCCCCGACTGCGCCGCCCCAGCACGCGGTCTAAGACGGGCGTGTTCGACCGGCCCGGCACCGTCTCCCAGTAGCTCCCCGTGAACCGGATCCACTCGTCGTACTCGGTTCCGTGCGTTTCCTTGTGGACCTCCTGGAGCTCCTTTAAGGTTGCTTCGGCCGCCTTGATGTCCTTCTTGGGTCGTCTGGCTTCCTTCAGGTCTCTTATGACTTCGATCTGCTTTTGACATTGGATAGCCTCCACAGATTGGACGGGCGAGCAGGGGTCGAACGAGGCCGTGGGCCCTTGTAGACTCGCCTCCTTCCGCAACCGCCTTCTTTCGACAATCTCCAGGTTCCTTAGGCGCTTCTCCTCCAGCGTCTTCTCTCGGAGCATGTTGGCTCTTATTCGAATCGCGCGTTTCGGATCCACCTTCTCCAGCTTCAACAGCGTCTCCTCGTCAAAGTCCGTGATCATGGACATGGCTCGCCGCATGCGCCGCAATTTAGCCTCGGTCCCCCGGTTGCGCTTCTTCTCCGCGGCCTCCTCCAATTTCACGGTCGCCTTGGCCTGCTCCTTCGCTACTACTTTCGTCTCGATCGCTTGACGAATAGCACTAGGTGAAGGAGGAGGAAAGAAGCCCCCTATTTCAATACCGCAGCCCAAGACACTGAGAGGCGGCACGGCCTCGTCCTCGCCATGGTGTTCGTACCAGTTCTCATGTAACGGCGTATCATCGACAAAGGTGTCGCCTGCTTCGGGCGCGATGGACTCGTCCTCGTCGTCGTCCGAGTCCTCGTCGCTCGAGGACTCCATCTTCTCGGGCATGGAGTTCTCGTCTCTGAGGCGGGCGAAGCGCCGGTTCAGATTATCTAATTGAGATCGCCCTCGATCAGAAGCACACGCATATAACGCGACGCACTGCCGCCACCGTTTATTCCTTCGAAGGTCCTCCTGCCTATCGGGCGGTGGGCCGATGTCCTCCACGATTAATAACTCATTCGATAAACACACCGCCAGAACCAGCATGGCGCCCTCGTGCCGCTCGACCTCGATCAATGGTGTCGGGGGCTTCGGCGGCCCCCGGTCGATCTCAAAGCGCGCGTTCCACTGCTGCTCCTTCATGTTCGCTAAGGTGTTTTCCAAGGAATTCATGCGGTCCTTGATTTGGAGCAAGCGGTCCTCGTCCTCAGTCTCCTCGCCTTTCAAGGTAGCTACCTCTTTCTCTAATAAAGCCATCTTGTCCCGGCGTTTCGCATCCTGCTTCGCCTCGTCGCAGACCACTTTGGCAAAGAGGCGGTCCCACACATTTAAAGCTTGGTGATACTCCTCGAACAACGCCTTCGTGGAAGCCGCCTCCGCCCGAATGCAGTCCTCGAGCGCCGCCTCCGCCAAGGTGATCGCGTGTTGGGCCTGCTCCAGCGCCTCCTGGAGCTGGAGCATGGACTTGTTCGCGCGGCCGCGGACCGCGACCATCACCGCCAAGTTGTTTACAGAAACCGCGTGGCCCACGCTCATTTCGCCCCGGCGCGCTTTCCTCATCTTGATGAGACTCAGCCATAGTTCTTCAGTTTCTAAACGCTTGCGGTCCGCCACGGCGTCCTGCGGGCCATACTTCGCCGCGTAAAACAGCGCCGCCCGCATGGCCTTCTCCCCCTTGCCGTACATACGACTTTCCTCGGCCAGGCGCCGTCGCACCCGCCGCTTCTCTGCGGTCATGGCGCGCTCGCAGGCAATTTCCGCCGCCTTCCTCATGAGTTCCTTGGCTTGGAGCATCCTCCTATAGGCCTCCAGCACTCGGTCCGTCGCCCGGCGCTTTTCCAGAGCTTCGTGTTTGCCCAACGCCGCACTCTCGCCCATGCCCGCCGGGAACAAGCGTCCTAACCGCACCGTGTCTAGGAACCCATCCAGCTCACACCGCACGGTGCGCGTGAACGTCCCGAAGCCTACTCCACAAGGTCCGGCCGCGACGTCCCTTAATGCATCGTAGGACCGCATGGCCCTAGCTAATGCCAGGACCTCCCGTCGTTCAAACGCCTCGGCGTAGCACTTCAGCTCGCGCACCCGCGCGTCGCGGCGCCGTTCCAACGCGTCCTTGGCGAACTGGGGCGTGTTCTCCCGTTGCAACGCGCTGTTACAATCGTCGATCTCCACCTGCAACGCGCCGCAGCGTTGCAACGCACCTTCATCGCAAAAAGGATTCGAGCCGTGGTCCCTTAATAAATCCTCCTTCTCTTGGCCTTCGACCTCCTCCTGCGTCGTGTCCAAGGCCGAGAGGCCGCCAATAGCCGTGGGCGGGCCTTCGCCCTCGTCCTCAATTTGAGGGGGAAACTTGTCCTTGCCGAGTAGCAACCGTTCGAAGGCTTCGTCATATAAAACCGCGTCGTGCTCCTCGCTCACTGCTCCATCTGTTGATGGTAAACCTCTCATTTGGATGGACGAGGCCCTTGAAGCCACGCGCATGACGTTCACGTGGGCTAGACCCGTCAAATCCTGGATGTCATCCCTTCTTTTATCGAAGCGGCCCACGCCGGCGACGCCGCCCATGGCGTTGAACACCTGGTCGTCCGCCGCTATGCCACAATCCTTTCCCAAAGGGTCCCGCACCATCTCGCTTTCTGGTAAATGCGGGTGTTGTGTACCGAGGTCGCCGTGTAAATTAGTCCATCGTTCTCCGAACTGCTCGGCCAAAGCCTTTCGGATTTGGGGCACGTACCCTTCCTCGCCCCGAGCCAGTGTTTCCCGCAATGAATGGACCGCATAAAACAGCCAGCCCGGCGAGGTGAGCCAGTCGGGCGCGTGCTGTTTGCCCAGGACGTCCGAAATTCTAGACGCCGTCCTCTCTAAGAAGCAGCCCTTGGCGAACTTGAGGAAGAAGGCCAGCCACTCGAGTAACGCGGCTCGTTTTTGCGTCGCTGGTCGCGGGAACAGCGCGCGGAGGGGCCACCAGCTCCGCACGCGCCTACTCTGCAAGGTTCTCGCGTGCGCGGTCAATGCCACTTCCACCCGCCCCGCGGCGTCGGCGTCCAGCTCCATCTGGAAGGTCGAGGTCAGCTTAATGGCGTCGTCCAGGGACCCGCAGCCGAGCAACGCCGCGTCCGTGCCTAGGGAACCCTTGCGCGCGTACCTCGCCACGAAGCCCTCCACGGACACGCCCATGACCTTGACCGTCTTCAAATGAGTGGTGGGATCGACCCTCTCCTCCGTCTTCAGGTGTACGTCGCCGCTACTCAGCGATTTTTTATATTCGGCGCTGTCGGCCGGCGGGTGCTCGCCCAATTCCCGGGCCATGCTCGCGAACTCGTCGAAGTCCATCCCTCCTGAATTATCCTGCGTGGTGGAACGTGAGCGATAGTCGTGAAGGAAAGGACACTGTTAAATACAGGGTCAAAGCGCTTGAAGATCATGGCAGCAACCTTAGCTCCGAACTCCGAGAGCTCGCCGTACCCCTGGCGCGCCGCTCTTCGAAACAGGACGGCCCGCAGCCGCTCCCGCGCCGCCTGCCCGCCCGGGAGCCGGACCGTCGACCCGGGCTTATCTTTGGGATTGCGCGCGAACGCTCCGGTAGAAGCGTGGCCCTCCCTTTCGAGACTCGCTTTCAGTTCAGCCTGATCCAAGTCGTCCACGCCGTCCGCTTCGTGGTGGAGCGCCTTCCGCGTCGCGCGTACGCGTGCTCTAAATGCACATGGGTCGGCCCCGTCGCCCAGCTCAATCTCCTGCGGGCCCCAGAGCCGCGGCGCCAGGTCGTGGTACCGGGCCGCGTCAAACGCTAATTCGGCCAAGGTGGCGTTGATGTCCACTAAACCAGTGAGCTTTCCTAAGAGAGAAGAGGGCCGCGCGTCCTCCGGGAGGCTCCGCTCCACGATATGTAGAGGATCGTGCCGCGAGAAGACCTGGATTCGCAAAACCGGTTTTTCCACCTTGACGCCCGCGCGGCGCTTCCCCTTCATCGGGAGCTGCGCGACGACGACGTCGCACCGCACGCGGTCGTAGTAGTGCTTCGCGTAGTCGCGCGGGATTAAACGCGCAGTCGCTTCGAGCTCGCGCGCCGCGCTCACGACCCGTTCGACGTCGGCGTCCTTGTCGATCACGAGGTCGACCCAGACGACGGATCTAGCTGGCGCCGGGCCCGCGGGGTCCCAAACCTCGTCCTTCGGAACCGTTTGCAGCGGCGTTTCGGTTTCCGTTTTAGGAGCGACCAGAAAGGCCTGCAACGCCCGCCGGTAGTCTAGGGCAATAAGTTGGGCCCCGCTCACGTCCAACTTCCGCGCGTCGTTGAGGGCCTGGTTGATGGCATCTTCTAATGCATCAGGTGCTGTGTTCGGGGGTTTCAAGAGCGGCGTTTTCGTTTGTAGGGCCGTGACGGCGCACGACGCTTTAGAATCTTTGAAGGCGCCCACCTTGAGCGAGGCGTTGCCCGCGCACGGTCCGGAAGCCTCGGGCTTGGGATCCTCCGCCAGGGGCGGGAGCAGGTGCTGGGGGTCGTCTAATACTATTACAGCTTGGCCGGTCAGGCCGGGCACGACGGCTTCGGCGGTGGCCACTGCCGTAGCCTGGGACTGGCTCGCCGTCGTCTCACTATCAAGGGACTCGTCGTCGGAGCTGTCCTCGGCCTCCGCCTCCTCCTCCACTAACGCGCTACGTGCCGCGCTCTCTTCTTTCTTGGCCGCGAGGCGTCGCGTGATGGCGGTGGACCACCTTCTCAACGTCTTGCCCGCGGCGTCGACGACGGCCTTGAACGTGGCGAGGTGGCCCCTGGCCGCGGCGATGGCTTCGGAGCCCGCGTTTCCCTCAAGGGACGCACGCGACCGGTGCCACTCCAGAACAGCGTTCAAACTGTAGGCCCCCACGGCGTTGCGGGGCATATCCCTTAACGCGGCCTCGGCCTCAGCGTCCGGCATGACCACCGCCAAAGCTTCGAACAAATCTTCAAACAGATCAACGTCCAATTTCACTAAGCCATCCGGACCTTGCTCAAAGGTCTTCCACTTGTGCTGGAGCATGGCTTTTTCTTTGTCATCCTTATCCGCACCGGTCCGGGGCTTGGCTTGCTTTTTGGCGAGGCGCTTAAAAATGTCTCCGCCGTCGTCGCCGGCGCGCGGCCCGAGGGCCTTCTTCCGCCGCGCGCGGCGCTCCATCTGCTGGTTCAGCTTCGAATCGAGGGCCGGTTCAACATGTTCGTCCTTCTTTTTGAAAGCGTGGCCCTTGGAGTAGGCCAGCCCCCCTTCCACCGTTAACGCCCGTTCCCGCTCCTTTTCCTTGCGCCGCTTCGCTTCGGCCTTGTAGAAGGTGGTGGTCTGTTTAGACGCGTATTCTCGTGCGACGTGGTGGTTCGGTACGGTCAGGACCTGGCCCGGTAGATAAGCCTTCTCCTCCCTTTGAACCATCGCTCTGCCTTCAACCTTGGCCTTCAGGCGAGCTTGTGCAGCTAACCGCGCCTCGCCGTCCCCATGCAAGACCTCCGTCTCGTCGTCCGACGACGCCTCGTCGTACAGGCCTCTTAACCCCACGACCAACTGCCGCCGCACGTCGCCGCCCCGCTCATCTTCGTACAATAAAGCGTCGTGCGCCGCGCGCGCGCGCTGGTCGTCTATTTCATCCAATTTACAATCCAATTGAGCCAGCTCCAATAAGAGGTGAGCCTGCTGCTGGTAGAGCTCTTCGGCGTCGCCCGAGTCCTCCCTTTCCAGGGAAGCGAGGTACTTGCGCATGTCGTCGTGCGCCTTCAAGAACATGCCGAAGTTGTAAAGATCCATGAGGCCCTTCTCGACCAATTCATCTCCCGCGAATTTAGCCTGCTCGAAGGCTCCTTGCACGATGCCGTCGATCACATCAATTGGAGGTGCTCGAATTTGCTTGATGCGAGCCACTCCCGTGGCTACCGACTGGATGAGTAACCGCAGCTCCACCTCGTTGAGCGCGCCGTCGCCGTCCAGATCGAGCAATTCGTTAAAACAAAAAGCAATTTTCGGCTCCTCCCGTTCCGCGCAGCAGAGCGCCAGCGCGCCCCACACGACAACTGCCGACGCCCGGCCCCGTCTCGTACTATCGAAGTAACCGAAGTGCTTGTGCGCCGTCTCCGCGTCGAAGCCCATGACCCTTTGGAACTGGTCCCGCGTGATGAACATCGCGTTGTTATCAAAATCTTCCCTACATAATCGTTTGAACGTGTCGAACAGCGCCTTGACTCGTAACAAGGGCCGCTCGACGTGGCACCGCAACTCGCGCGGCACGAAGCCCTTTGAGAACTGGGCGCCCATTGGGTTCTATGTGAGGCGCATGAGTGGTGTGCTGATCGGGCCACAGCTCTGCGACGGGATGTGGTGCGGACCGTCGCTCGGGCAGCGTGTGGTGCGCACGCAGCCTCGAGCCGGCCCAGCGCTCAAACATAAAATACCCGCACGCACGCTGGGTGACGAGTCGACGAAGGCGCTACTACGAACGGATCACATTAACTGGAAGGGGCCGGGCAGGTAGGTCCGCCGCGTGACGGGCGCCTTGGCCGGCTTGGCCATGGGCGCGCCCGCGACGATGCCGACGCGCGTGCAGAAGCCGGCCAGGATCGTGAGCGCGGACTCGTACTGCGTGAGCGCCTTCCCGAAGTCGCCCGTGTTGTACGACTCGAGCGTCGCCGCGGTCGCGTCCAAAAAAGCGCCGGCGGCCTTGCGCACGGACTTCGGGAAGGCCTCCTTGTCCGTGGCCACGGCCCGCACGGCCAAGGCCAGGGCGTCGTAGCCGCCGCCGGCCCGGAAGTAGGCCTGGACCTGCGCCGCCGCCGCGCCGTCCTCGGCCGCGAACGCCTCCCCAATAGCCCCGTAGTCCGTGGCCGCCCGGGCCAGCGCCTCGGCGGCCTCCCGCGGCAGGCGCACGACGACCTCCCCCTCGGGGTTCAGGGTCGCTTCCGAGAGGCGCGCGCCGCCGATGACGTAGTCGGCGCCGCCGATGTTCGCGGACGCGAGCGCTGGTGCTGTCGTCGCTGCTACGAGCATGGCCGTTTTGAGAAATGTGCGGCGCGCCGGCACCGCGCGTTGCGCCGCGTCGCGCTGCTGCAGCTGCTGTGGTGCCAGAGTGGTGGGCTGCAGGACTGCTCTAGCTATCCTGACCGGCGCAAGCGATGCGCATCGATTGGCGAGCAATGCGGCGGCATAAATCACAGTAGCACGCATATTGGCTACTGCAGAGTTTGCAGCCTACTTTTTGGCACAGCATCCAAGATGTCTGCAAAACCCGTGTCGAACCAGGGGTCGAACCAGGGATCGCCAGGGACATCTCCAGGCCGTGCTCACCCGCCCTCTCGTGCGCGGACGGCTCGTTCAGGCTCGTTTCGTTTGGCGTCAAACCCGTACAGCTCGCCATCTGAGTTTTTTGCTCGCCATCGCGTTTTTAGGCAAAAACGTACGCTTTCAGTGCTGCAATCAACGCTACGAGGCCATAGGACTTCTCAGATGGCTGTTGGCAAAGGCTGGTCGGCGAATCAGAGCTGCGCGCGATACAGAGGCCGCGATAAGCCCATCCAAAGCGGAGCGCTTTAAAAGCCGCTGCTGCGGCCGTGGCGTCGACGCGCTGACCAAATAAGACGAGAGACGCCCACGCCGTACGCCATCGACGCGCAAATACAGTTATAAGTCACCGGAAGCAGCCCAACTCACGCCGCTTTTCAACGCAGGCAAAAAAACGCAACCATGGGCCGCCGCCCCGCGCGCTGCTCGCGCTTCCAGAAGAACAAGCCGTACATCAAGTCGCGGTACTGCCGCGGCGTGCCGGACCCCAAGATCCGCATCTTCGACTGCGGCAACAAGAAGGCGTCGGTCGACCAGTTCCCGTTTGTCGCCCACCTGGTGTCGGGCGAGAAGGAGCAGATCTCGTCCAACGCGCTGGAGGCCGCCCGCGTGGCCTGCAACAAGTACCTCATCAAGACGTGCGGCAAGGAGGCCTACCACATCCGCACGCGGACGCACCCGTTCCACGTGATCCGGCAGAACAAGATGCTTTCCTGCGCCGGCGCCGATCGGCTGTCCAGCGGCATGCGCCACTCCTACGGCAAGCCCATGGAGCGCGCGGCGCGCGTCTCCATCGGCCAGGCCATCCTCAGCGTGCGCGCGAAGGACGCGAACGGCGAGCACGTCATCGTCGCGCTGCGGCGCGCGAAGTTCAAGTTCCCCGGGCGCCAGAAGATCCTGAAGTCCGCGAAGTGGGGCTTCACGAAGTACGACCGCGAGACGTACGTACGCGGCCGCCAGGAGAAGTGGCTCGTCGCGAACGGCTGCGCCGTCGAGTACCAGGACGGGCACGGCCGGCTGGGCAACGAGCGCAAGGTGCGCTTCAACAACGGCTACGTGACGCCGTACTAGGGACGTATTGTGGGAGTAAGCGGGTCTTCTCTTTATCACCACTGGCGTGCCTTGGCAAATGTCAGAATGTGGCTGCGGCGTGTCATTATCAAGTGGCGAAACACGCGGCGGCGGACAAATCTTCTGACTGACTTTCTGACGAGCACACTTAGGACATTTTGAGTTTTAACTAGAGGCCCGGTCCCCAGCCCCTAGGGCGGCGGCCGGCCGTCTTACTCCTCGATAGCGTCTATCACCGTGACATGACACTTTATCGCGTCGACGGCGTACACGGGATACATTAGAACCCGTCCAAAACTTAGGACCGCCGCGGCAGCCGTCGCGTCACCGGCCGTGTAGTATTATACGAATACAACAACACATATCTTTAACATTCGCGACTTTGTTTTCTCATGCGCCGCGGCCGCCGCCCGCCGCGCGCGACACGTCCGACGCGCACGCCACCAAGCACAACCTACATCTGCATGCAGTGCCGGAAGTAGTGCTTGTCCTGTATAGCACAAGCCTCCTTCATGCGCCTCGCCTGGTGCGGCGTCAGCGAGTGCGCGTCGACCATCATTATGTCCGCGACGGCGTTCTTCAAGGGATTGGTCCGCGCGAGGAAGAGGTTGGACTCGACGTGGTCCGTGAGGCCGTAGAAGCCCAGCGTGCGGTGGTCCTCCAACAGCACGCCCTGCCGGTCGCTCTCGCGGAACTTGCGAATTAGTAGGATCTGGTCGTGGGGCTCCAGGGCGACGGGGCTGTCCTCCTTCGGGAGCTTGCGGTCCTCGCCCGTCGAGAGCATGAGCTGGCGCTTGTAGATCATGCGTTTGAGTTCGGCGACGGTCGTGTGTTCATTATCGTAAGTAACATCCAGGGGCTCGTAGACGGCCGTGCTGTCGTACTGGACCCGCGGGCGCGTGACCAGGAGGCGCATGGTGCGTTGGTGCGGGCGCGCGTGCGGTGCCCCCACCCTCTGGGGCGAGCGGCGGCTCTTCGCGCGGACTTCCGGGGCTGCTGTGGGGATGCCCTGCGGCCCGAGAACCGAGGCAGCGACCGCCTCTGGCGCGGCGCGGGGCTCCAAGTTCTTATTTTGGCGCTGGGCAGGCCCTTACCCCGTTTTCATGGACGCGAGACTGGTGTGACCGAGGAGCTAGCTGGTTGGGCAATTCTTCCGGCGCCGCACCGAACCACACCTGACGTTCTTCCTTTCCGATGCTTGCTGGGCCGGGGATGGCGTCCAAGCGCCCCCCCCGGGAATTGACCGCAGGCGGGGAAAATAATATCGCCATCGCATCAAGAGCGGCAATTCAGCTGCAAACCAGTTTAGTGCGGGTATTAATCGTACGCACCTTGGAACAATAGCGCTTAAAACAACGTAAGGATCACCCAAGCACACGCGCGGCGGGATGGTTAAGCATCCTTGACCTTTGTGCGGCTGCGGCCGGCCAAAAATTAGACAAAGCGCGCCGCCGCGGCGCTGTTTGTGGCACCGGAACGCCGGCGACCGGAGCGATTGCCCGGCGCTTCCCGTAAACGCCACGCGCGCACCATGGCCGTCCTCGTGCGCATCAAGCGCAAGCGCGACGAGCTCCCCAGCGAGCACCTCATCCTGGCCGCGCCCCGGAAGCGCGAGCGCTCGGCGCGCGAGTTGCTGCGGAGCACGTTCCAGGGCCTCGGCCTGGAGCCGCCGCCGCCAAATCCGGAGACCGGGCAGTCGCCCACGGAGCGCCGGTGCTTCCGGCGCCTGGACACGCTGGACCCCGCGGCCGCGCGCGACCTGGAGGCGCAGACGCGCGGCGAAACCGCCCAGCGCCTGCTCCGGGAGGCGCTGCGCCTGCGGCGGAAGCGGCGGCCCCAGCCCCCGGAGGACGGCGCCGCGCCCCGGCCCCAGCACTCGCCCAAGTTCCGGCGGCGGCACGCGCCGACCGAGGCCATCTGCGTGGAGCTGCGGGACGGCGCCCTGGAACGCAGTTCGCCGACGAACGAATCGGTGCACCCGCGGCGGGGCACGTCGCGCTCGTTGACGGACCTGGCGGGCTTTTCCGTCGAGCGCTCGCCGACGAACAGTTTGCTCGACCGCCTCGCCCCGGGCGGCGCGAGAGAGACGGCGCGCGACGAGGCGCAGGACCGGAGGCGCTTGGCCCGGGCCGTGGACCGCTGCTTCGCGAGCGAGGAGCCCCATTCATTGATAGAGTTGCGGGCGGCGTGCGCGACGAATAGGACGCTGGCGACCTCCCTGCACACACGCGACGGGTTGACGCCGCTCATGGCCTTTGCGCGCTTCGGCGCCCTGGAGGACGTGGTCCAGCTCGTGGCCCTGGGCGTCGACGCGCGGCGCGTGGACCAATCGGGCCGCGACGCGGCCATGCTCGCCCACGCGCGGGGCCACGCGGCCGTGCGCGACCGCTTGCTGGCGGCCGTGCCGCCGCGGCCGCCGACGCGCACCATCTCGGAGGTCCACGCGAAGCGGTCCTTCCTCGACGGCGTGAGCGCGTACTACGACACCGAGCCGGTGGAAGCCACGCCCGGCGAGGAGGTCGTCGGGCTTCCGCTGGACGACTTCGTCTATGATGTGTACGCGTACGACGCGACGGCGGACGTGGAGCCGCGGCGCGTCAGCGCGTCGCGCGACTGCGACAACGCGTCCGCGGACAATCTCAGCGTGTGCGGCGCGAGTTTGGTTAGTAGAGCCCTGACGCCCAACGGCGGCGACACCCTGTCTTCAGCATCAAGTGGCGAGGACGAGGACGGCCTCAGCACGCGGTGCGTCGTCTCTCCAAGAAGGCGCTTCCGGGGCGCCACGGTCCTCTCGATCAACCACCCCTTGCGGGACGTTTTGGCCCTGCCGCGCGCTGAAGATGATAGAGAAGGCACGGACGGCGACGACGACGTGTCTAGCCTGGGCGCGGACGAAACTGGCCAACCGAAATCCGTGGACGACCGGTCCCTGAGCTGCGGGTCCCTGGACGACTGCGACGACGACCGGAGCTTCCGGTCGCGGCCGCACGACGCGCGGGGACCACCCTGCGCCTTCGAGGCCTGGGACGCGGCACCGCCCTTCCACCGGGGGGGGAGCGGCCCGCCGGCGGCCTCCTTCCCGTCGCACCGCGATGGCGCCTGACGGGCGGCCCCTGTACCCTGAAAAAATCATATAACTAGCCCCCTTGGTACTTCGTCTCCTGATGCATAGGTCCCCCCTTCTTCGCGTGCCCCTGTGCGAGATGCCAGGTGCCTTTGCGTGTGTGCGCCCCTGTCCCCAGTTTCCAGGGAGGCGTCCGGTTGTCTTGATAGCGGTAGCGGTAGCGTCAGCGTTGCTGAATTGAATTGAATTGGAAGCGTTGGGCGTTGGCGGCCTTAAATATTCTATACGGGTTTTATTTTTTTAGCGCCAAGTTCAAGCCTTCTTTGGGCCAGGATTGAGCGCGCGGCACAAGCGCTCGCACGCGTGGTCGGCCACAACACAAACAAGTCGCAACGGTACAAATGCGCATCGCTCAGTGAACTTAGGAATCACCATAGATCACGGCCCGATCCAACCACTGTCGCCGGGCGTCCTGCCGCCGCCGGGCCAGTCACCGTACGTGGTGCCCACGATCCTCATGCCGACGCCGGGCCCGGGCGACGCGCAGCGGCCGACGGTCGTCATTCCCCGCGTCGACCGAGGCGGCACCGACCCGTCGTCCGCGGGCGGCGACCAGCGGAGCCTCACAGACTCGCGGAGCCACCGGGCGTCGAGCCGCCCGTCAGGGAACTTCGACCTCAGCCTCGAGACGAAAATGGGCGGCGCGCTCCCCGGCGCCCTCGGCGCGGCGCCGCCGGCCTGGCAGTTCTCGGCGCGCGTCTCCTACTACAACCAGCCGCTCCAGCCCCTTGTGCGCTTGATCGCGGAGGACGCGGCGACGCGCCGGCGGGCGGAGCCGGTCGTCGCGCGCGACCCCAGCGACCGGACGACGTTCCTCGATTTGGGCGACGAGAACGTCGACCGGTGCCTGGGCCTGTACCTCGGGGCCGTGTCGCAGGCGCTCGCGCGGTGCTCGTGCGCGGCAATGAGACGGCGGGGCGGCTCGCCGGTGGGCCTCTGCAAGCTGGAGCGGGCCTGGCTCGGGGACGCCCGGGACGAGGCCTACGACAACGCCGTGACGCGAAGTGCCTGCACCTGCGGCGGGCCGCCGTGGCGCGCGACCCGCACGCACTTCTGGCGCGGCGACCAGGCATGTAAGGAATGGTGCGCGCGCCACGTTCGGGCCGTCGCGGCGCAGCTCCACGCGACCACGGCCGCGCGGCGCGACGCGACCTTTGGTCGCGTCCTGGCGTCGCTGGCGGGCTCGGCGCGCGTACGCTTCGCCTGCGTCCGCAAGACCAAGGTCGGCCACCTCGACCCGGACTTCCTGGGCCCCGCGCTGCGCGACCACTGCACGAAGCCCGCCTTCCTGGCGTCCATCCAGGCGAACGACGCCTACGCCACGGGCTCGGGCTTCGTCGGTCTCCTCATCGAGCGCGTCGGCTGCTCCGTTCGCCCTGCTTGGCTCGCGCGTGGTCCTGCTCGTGGAGACGGCCCGCTTCGAGGAGGCCAAACATAATACGCCGCCGTCCGCCGTCGTCGCGGACTCGATCCGCTACTCCGTCGACGCGGCCAACCCGCCCGTGCTCTTCGCGCGCACGCGCGGCGCGCCGGACCAGGAGATGTGGTCGGCGAACGCCTGGGCGGCCCTCGTGGCGACACTGGGCCTGGACGCCGCGTGCACGTCGACGAAGGCGGCCGTGCGCGCGTTCGTGTTCGGCGTCGCGGAGTCCATCGGCGTCGCGCGCGCGGCCTGAACGTTATGTCCATGCGCCTCCTGGTTGCTAGAATCCCCCATCCCCAAACTCGCTCATTGTCCATACTTTGGTGCATATGCCCGTCCGTATACACGCACGCAAGAAGTAAATATTTACTACACCCCTCACGCCACCAACGACCGTCGAGTTCCGCCGGCCCGGTGGCTAGGAGCGTGGATCGTGGTGAGTACAACCGGCAAGCGGACGGGGTGCATCGGTCGCACCGTCGTTCCGAGTCTACGCGTTCGCGGGACACAAGACCTAGCTTCATTCTTAGTGTTTTCCTAGGGGAGGGAGACCGGCCGCTCACGGCACGTACGCGTCATTCGGGTAGTCTCCGTTGTCGGGCGCGCTGCTGAAAGCTCTCGGGCAAATAGTGTGGTCGAGCGCGCGTGGTCCGGTCAAGAGCTGGGCGAGCCTTTGCGAGTCGCTGGGAGTAATCGGGTTTAGGACGACATGCGGCACCGCGCGATGCCCGAATGGCTCCGGTGTTCGGATGACCAACCGTCCACTGTCGCGCAGCCTCGTAGCATAGGTGAGGCGGCTCGCATCGTCAACTCGTAGATTACCGTGCTCGTCTATTACTCGCTCGTCATTCCAAATCATCTGATCTTCATCGACATTAACTAAAAAGTCCTGGAGATGCAACATCAAATCCCGGTTCGTATATCCTGGATGCCACGCAACCTCCTCATCGCCCCATCTTTGTTGTGCCAATTCACTCGAATCCTCTAGCAGTTGCGTAGTAACTACTCCGCTCCGATCGAGGTTGAGGTGGGGAATGCTCGGCTCGAATTTGATTTGCGGTGGGTTGAACGGATAGGCGTACGGGAACTGCCATAGCGTGTCAAATTCGCAGTTGTGGAGCATGGACCCCTGTCTGCCCGGAATGGAAACTTGCCAGGTATACAGGCTCATGGTTCCATAAAACGTGTTCGGCCTCTGCTTCACGAGCCTGACCCGAAATCCGGGAATCGGGTGCAGAAGCCACGCCAGGTACTCAAATTGCACGCGCGCTATCAAGACGCGCGACCACAGAGCTGCGCACGAAGTTGTTTGCCACGGGACTTCGTGGGTCGCAATGCTATCACTTGGATGCACGTGATCTTTTTCGAACCCGTAATAGTCTCGAGGGTGCAGCGGCGGCGATGAAATATTACCATATGGATCGCTGACGCCGGCGTCGATTCGGCGGGTGTACGGCGGCAGACCCAAGTTCGCCCACATCGCCTTTTTGTACAATCGTTGTGCGTGCACCTTTAAGATCACAGCGTGCGCGCGCCACCATCTGATCGATACGCCGCACAAGCCACCGCTACAGGAGAAGAGGTCGGCGACGCTGCGCGTGTCCGCGTACTCTGCTACCTTCTCACCAACAATAAGCAGCGCGTCCTCGGCCATGTGGAAGAGCTCCTCGGCTCTTCGGTGCGTCCGGGTGAGGGCGTCGCGAACGCCGGCTTTGGTCGTGCAGTCGAAGCGCGCCTTGTTCATGCCAGGTGGAACAGCTCTGCGTGTTTTAATAGTTCGCAAGGTGCTCTTGCCACACCCTATTTGCAAGCCTAATTGGCAGCGCTTTGTGCAGCCCCCTGGCGTCAAGATCGTCGCAGAAACGCCGGGGATGACGGGTGGTAGCGAGTGCGTTCTGTGTGTCTGTTGTCTCCGATTTTGCGTGAGAGTGTCGGATGCTTAACAGCGCGGCTGCAAAGGTGAAACCCGCACGAGGCATCGAGCTGCCTTCCCCTCCGGGCCCCGCCCACTAGTCCTAGCACCGTAACAAAAAGCAGAGCGAGGTTCACGCCCATGCAACGAACATGAGAAACTTCTTACTTGCTTGGAAAAAAGGACTTGTTGTTGGGGGGTCGTCGGTCGTCGGTCCCGCGACCGGCAATGGTAATCAAAGCGCGCCGCGCGGCAGGACCGGCAGGTCGCCGCCCATGGTCAAGGGCGGCATCGCATCGCTGGCGCGCGCGACGGCCCGGAACGCGCGCCGCATCGCGAGCCAGAGCTGTTTGACCGGCCGCGGCCGCGGCCTCAGATCCTCCGCGTCGAGGCAGTAGTCGCGCTTCACGAGCCGCTCCCAGTAGACGTCGCGCGCCGCGATCTCCGTCCAGCCCTTGCAGACGCAGGCCGCCTTGAGCAATTGCACCGGGCACATGTACGCGTGGACGATCGGCACGCAGTCTGTGACGACCTTGGGCTCGGCCGCGACCGCGAGGAAGTACGAACTTAAGAGCGGATGCCGCGGCAGCAGGCCGCACCAGGGGTCGTAGGGCACGAGCTCCGTCGAGTCCGAGCGCTCGCGCGTGTCCGGCATGGCTTTCAGCTTACGGTTTCACTGTGCGGCCTTCCGGCGCAGCGATGTCGTACAGGTGTGGACTCGGCTCCGCAGCCCTGTGAGACGGCGGCGTCAAGCGATCTGGACGATTGCAGCTGGGCACAGTTGAGCAGTGTTTGAGCAACCGTAAGTGTTTTCAAATGGCACAAGCTGCCACAAACGTGATTGCAGACCTAAAATCTGCCGTTACGCAGCCGATTGGACTAGTCTCGGCCGCAGGGACACGGCTGCGAGCCAACGCACGATGCAAACCAAACTTAGCTCTGAGTGAGCTTCGCGTCCCCTAGCTACATTAGCCGACCGTCGACCAGCCCTACGTCGCACTCAAAGCGGGCACAAGAGGCATGTCGGTGTCCTCAAGCGAAAAAAAAATTCCGCAGGCGCGCGTCGCGACAACGCCGGCCGACCGAGCCTGCGTACTGACGAGTCACTGTTGTCAAGCTAGTGTTCCGGGCACCCAGGAATGTGCTCAGAGCTTGCGTATTCTCGAAATTATAGCTGGCCCACTGCTCAGAACGATTGATAGAAGAACTGTTAAAAAGCCGCTACTCGCGCAGGCACTTCCACTCCTCCGCCAGCTTGGGCTCCGCGTCGGCCCGCGCCGCGAGGTCGTCGCCCGCCTGCACGAGCTCGTACAGCGACGGCACGGCCAGCAGCCCGTCCACGAGCGCCACGAGCGTCTTGAACGGCACGCGCGCCGCGAACGCGTCCACACGCAAGGCAGCATGTAAAGCCTCGTCGTGGTCGACGAAGTAGAGGTCGTTCATGGCCCGCGGCGTCTCCAGCACCGCCCGCAGCAACGGCGACGCCGCCGCCGTAACCGGCATAACCCGCGCCCACCGCGCGAGTAGCTTCACGCCCTTGGGCAGCGCCATCAAAGCCGAAAACACGGCGGCCGTCTTCGTCGAGTGGTCCACGGGCTCGTTGGGTTCGACGTCCGGCGGCGGCCCCGCCCCCAGCAGGAACATGACGTTCGCGTCCCCCAGATCCAAAGGATGCGCCTCGCAGTGGGCAATGGCCCGGGCCACGCTCTCCAATTTTTCGCGGCACGCCCCAAAGACCTCGGCGAAGCGCTCCGAGCCTGGGGGCGTCGCGTGGCCTAGCGCCCGCACCTCCAGCAGCTCCAGTAATGCTTGCGACCCCGCGTCGCAGGCGCGTCTTGCCAACCACATGGGCGACGTGAACGGGGCCTCGCCGTCCCGCGTGCCCGTGGCGTCGCCCACGCTGAGTAAAGCGCGCGGTCTCGCTACATTGGTCTTCTGGACGTGACCCAAAACCTTGTTGCCCTCCTCCCACTTCTGCGTGACGTTTTTTAAGTCCGCGGCCATGTGGGCCGCCCTAGCTTGCGCGTGCTCCTTGGTCTCGGACCAGACCGGCGGGACTAAAGAAGACCCGGCATCCCCGGTGACACCACCGACTAATCGCCGCTGGTTCCACTTGTGGCAGTAGTAGTCGTCCGTGTACGAGTCCATCGTCTCTAACGGTCTCATATGCGACCGAATGACGTACGCGATGTCCGAGCCGGACATGCAGGATGTTGGCTCAAACCGGGGCAGCGCGGCGCCCCGCGTCCGCGCGGGACTACCAAAGGACGGCGCGCGGCCGCGCCGTTCCACCCGTTCCTTGACGTCCGGCATGTCCCGCAGAATCTCCGCCTCCAAGGCTAAAGAAGCGGCGATGGGGTCCTCGCCGTCGTAGACCGGCCGGTTGGACGCGCGCGCCGCGGCCATGGCCCGGCCCACGGTGATCACCTTGGGCTTGGGCTTGTGGAGCTGACAGTAGAAGGTCCTACCCATGCACTCGCTCTCGTTCCTGGCCACGGCTTTTAAGGCCGTGGCGTGGTCCTGGAATTCAATGACGCCCATGCCCCGGAACTGGCCCGTCTCGCGATCCTCGAGCCACTTGATCCGCCGGACCTCGCCCACGTCCTTGAAGTGGTCGCGGATCGTATCGTCGTCGATGTCGTAGTTCAAATTGCTGCAGAAGACGCTTGTGACCGCGTCTCCCGCCTCGACTGCCAGGGGCGCGGCGACTTGTTGGGTCTGGAAGCGCGCGGGCGGCGGCGGCGGCACGGCGCCCGTCGCCGCGGCCCACGACGCCGGCTTGGCCTTCGGGGCCCGCGGCGGCGGCGCCGGCTGCGCCGGTCGCCGGGGCTGGCTCCGGAACTCGTCGGGGGGTGGCGGCGCCGCGCCGTGGAAGATCGCTTTGGGCGGCGCCCCGAAGCCGGCCGGCGGCTTCTTGGCGAAGCTCGGCTTCGGCGGGGGCGCGCTCACGAACTTGGGCATGGGCGGAGGCTGCGCGTAGGACCCAGTAGGGGCCGCGTACTGCGAGAGGAGCGAGCCGGCGGCGCCGGCCGCCGCCGTCCGACCGGGCAGCACCGAGGGCGGGGCGGCCTGCTGGCGGTACTGGGCTTGCGCCGCGAGCTGCTCGCGCGACACGTTCACGCCCGGGGGCGGCGCGCCGGGGCCCGACCGCGGGCGCCCGGCGAAGATGCCCGGCGGCGCGCCCAGGCCCGGCGGCGGCGGCGCGGTCGGCGCCGCGCCCGGCCGGAGGCCCGGCGGCAGGGCGCCTCGCAGGTGGGACATGTTGTTCATGGTCGCTTTGCAGCCGCGCTCGGCGCCGGCTGCTCGTGTGTCTCTTCTTCGAGCCGCGCGGTATCGAACTCAAAGCTTGCCTGGCTGTCTCGTGCAGGCGGCGTGCGGTAATGGCACCGCGAGCCTAGCCCGAACCCGAACTATGTACGGGTTTTCGGTCACAGCGAAGACAGCTTATTGGCTTTAACGCTGCGCGTGCGTAACTAAGTGACGTCACATACGCTGTGCGATCCCAAAGATCTGTTCTGCTGCCGCACCGACGCTAAAAACTAGAGCTCGCAGCCCCTCTAACCACCGTTCAAGCAACATCGCTCTCAGTAAGCGCCCGTGTCGCTGCGCGCACCCCAACACGCCGTCGAAGCCCAAGCACACATAGTAAGATGAACGCCATCAAAAAGGCCCTCGGCTTCAGCACCGAACCCGAAAGCGCAAAGTACTCGAGGGAGGACGTCGCCGAAGCCAAGAAGGCGGAGCAGAAGACGCGGGATTCCTGTCTGCGCCAGTTGGAGTTCTATTTTTGTGATGTGAACTTACCTTATGACGAGTTCCTCCTCAAGGACCGGAATAGCGAGGGCGGCATTGACTGCCAAGTGCTGGCGAACTCGGGCCGCATCAAGCAGTTCACGAAGAAGCTCTCGCCCAGTCAGCGGGCGTACCTCCTGTGGGACGTCGCGACGACTTCGGATTCCGTGGTCCGGTGCGAGGAGGAGGGTTTTTTGAAGCGGCGCTGGCCCATGCCCAAAGAAGATAAAGTCAACAAGAACATGGCCTTCCTCGAACTCAAGGCGGAGGAGGGGGGCCCCGAGCTGTCAACAGTGTTGGATGAAAAAACCTTCCAGGCCTCCTTGGAGAAGCGCGCCGACGCGGCCGCGTTCAAGCCTATTTTGAGCATCCGACCACGGAGAGATTTAAGGAAGACGCGCGCTTTAACAGGAGGTGTCTTGGTGGAGTTCGAGTCCAAGGCCAAGGCCGACGCGTTTTTGGCGGCGGTGAAGGAGGGCGACTTGCTCGCGAAGCAGCCCAAGGTCAAGGTCGTCACGTCCTCCGACGGCCTGAGCTTCTTCGACCGGCTGGAGGCCGACTGCTTAGCTTTTAGGGAGGAGGGCGAGAAGCGCAAGGCCAAGCGGAAGCTCGAGAAGGAGGAGAAGAAGAAGAAAGCGGCCGAAGCGGGCGAGGGCGAGAAGCCGGCCAAGAAGCAGAAGAAGTGCAAGGGCGGCAAGGGTGGGCGCGGTGGCAAGGGCGGCCGGGGGCGCGGGCGCGGCGGCGGCCGCGGGCGCGGCGGCGGGCGCGGGATTCGCGCGCCGAAGGGCGAGGGCGGCGACGAGGGCGGCGAGCCGAAGCCCGCGGCGGCGCCCGCGGCGGCGCCTGTTGCGGAGCCGGCTGCGAAGCCTGCGGCGAAACCTGCTGCGAAGCCCGCTGCGAAGCGCAAGGCCGGCGCCGAGGAGAGCGGCGGTGACACCAAGCCCTTGCCGAAGAGGGTGAGGAAGCAGGTGAAGAAGGACGAGTAGTTTCGTCGTGGTAAGATGACATATCACACAATTAGTCTCATATCCACGACGACCCATTCGCCCCCGGCGGTAGAGGGGGAGGGGCGCCCCCACCGCGAGCGTTCCAACTTCCAGGCGCGTTTGGGTCCCTCCACATGCTGCGATTCCGGGAACCATTGCCCTCGCCGTCCGCTCGGCAAAGGGCCCAGGGCGCGAGCTCGGCGGCCGGTGGAGAGCTCAGGAGCGCCGCGACCTCCTCGAAGAGAGCCGCGTCGACCGAGCCTACCGTCAGGCCCGCACTGCTAGGCCGAAAACCGAGCGCGTAGAGGAGCGCTCCCGCCGCAGGTGAGGGCGCGACGGTGCGGCGAAACGTCGCGTTGGCGACGTTGATCGTCCGCCTCTCTATATTTAACGCAGCGTTTGCGATGTACTTGGCCAGGATCGATACGTCGCAGAGACCGACCTCGTCGTCGAACAACCAGGAGAGCGCTCCCATGGCGCCCTCGCGCGGCGCATGCTGCGACGAAACGTGGATGCCGTCTCTCAGCCCGGCCAGACCCGCGACCTCCGGCGTGGTAATGCTCACCGTGAGGAGCACCGGCGAATCCCCGTTCTTCCTTGCCGGAGTAAATGAAGCCACGACCGCAGAGGCCGGCAGCGCTGCCGTGGAAATGTCCGCACCACCCGTCTCGCCCACGTGCGCCATGTCGAGCAGCGCGAACGTGTGGCCCGCTCTGGCCCACTGCTGGAAGGCTTGCGACGGGTTCAGCGGCCAGATGTGCGTCGCCGGGATGCTGCCCTCGGGACTGACCCACGCGAAGGCCAGGCTCCTCACGGATTGACCTAGGCGCTGCGACAACGCCTCATCGACGGCGACGTGCACGCACGTCGCCGCGATCGGGATCTCGCCGCCGCCACCCGCTCTCCCGCGAGCCACCACGGCCTCGAACGCGGCGGCGCCGTGGCGCAGCTCACCGAACGGGCATGTCTCCAGTTCCATAGTGTGGAGTGTGTCTCCGCACAGCGCTCTCCGAGCTGTATGCCTCCGTTACGACAATTCTGGCGGTTGTTCTCGCCACAGCGCTCGCGGGTAGTCGTCAGCGGCTCTGAGAACGTAGTATGGCGTTTGAGAGTCCGCAGTGACAGCGTACAATGCGGCTCCGACAACGCAGCGCTCGACGCTGGCTAAAGTGCGGGAATTTTTGCAGCGGCCTTAAACGCAGCGCTCTGTTACTCGGCGCCGCGAAGCCATTCACATGACGGGTGTGGAGGTTTAACGCAGCACAAGGCGAGGACGCACGCGGGGGCAGCCCTAAAGCCGCGCACAACGCCATACAAAAGAGAGCCACGGGCAGCTCACACGACCATGGCGTACGACACGGCCGACGAGGCCAGCGTCGCCGCTTTGGACCGCATCATCGGCGCGGACCCGGACAACGCCGGCGTGCGCGCCCAGCTCCAGGAGACGATCTGGGCCTCGCCCAAGTTGTTGCTGACCGGCATCGAGGAGCAGGCCCAGACCCTCGGCATCACGGACCCGAGGTACCTCTGGATCGCCGCCCGCTCGCTCCTGAGCCCGCTCCCCGAGGGCTGGGCCCAGTACAAGGACCAGCACGGGAGCCCCTACTACCTCGACGAGAAGAGCGGCGAGTCGCGCTGGGCGCACCCCTTGGACGAACACTACGTGGCCATGTACCGGAGCTACGTTCCTGTTATTGACGAGGCGCCGCCAACGCCGCGCCTCGGCTACGAGGGGCCCACGCCGCGCGGGCCGCCGCACGCCGAGAAGAACGGCCGCCTCGTCGACTCGCCGGAGCGCGGCCGGCGCGGGTGGGATCCGGCGGCGCCGGCGGCGGCCGGCGCGGACGACGACCGCCGGCGGCGCGAGGCGTCGTTGGAGGGCAGCGCGGAAGGAGCGCGCGGCGACCGCCGGCGGCGCCAGGCGTCGTCGGAGGGCGGCGACCGGCGGTCGCAGAATAAGGATGAGGGCAGCGCGACCGTCGACGGGGCGCGGCGCGCGCGCCGGGCAACTGACTCGTCGCCGGAGCCCCGGCGGGGCGAGCGCCGGAGTCGTGGAGAAGCCGAGTCGCCCAGGAGCGCCGAAGAGGGAGAAGCGGGGCGCCTCTTCGCGCTGCCGTCGGAGAAGCGCGCCGCGGCGGCGGGGCGCGTGCGGTCGGGCCTCACGTCGTCGTCGTCCTCGTCGTCCGAAGAGGGCCCGTCGGGGCGGCGGCGGACGGCGGCGACACGGAGGAGCGCGCGCCGGCAGGCAGAGCAGTCGTCCGAGGGAGAGCAGGTGGCGACCGTGCAAGCGGCGCGGCGCGACGCGCGCGCGTCGGCGCGACCGCCGGACGACCCGAACGCGATCCTCGACCGCCTCGACGAGGCGTTGGCGAGCGACGCGAGGAACGAGAAGTGGACCGACCGGCTCCTGGGCGTCCTGGAGCTGCACGCCGTGTTCTCGGAGCACGACGGGCGCGTGCGGCAGGCCACGGCGAAGCTCAAGCGGAACGACCGGGCCGTCGCCGAGGCCGAGCGGCGCGCGGACAAGGCCGCCCAGAAGCTCAAGCTCATGAAGGACGGCGCGGACGACGAGCTGCGGCGGCGCAGGGACCTCGAGCGGCGGCTGCGCGCGGCCGAGGCGCGGACCGCGGCGGGCGACGACGGCCGCGTCGCCGCCCTGGAGGCGCAGCTCCAGAAGGCCGAGGCGCGCGCGCAGCGGAGCGTCGAGGAGCTGGGCCGGCGCGTGCGGCGGCCCCACCGCGCCGACGACTCCGACCAGCTCGCCGACGCCCTCCGGTCCGTTGACGATCTGGAGGACAAGCTGGCCGGCGCGCTATTGGCGGGCGAAGCCTTGCAGCGGGAATGCGCTGCGCTGAAGGACCAAGCCGTCCCAGAGACGGACGCGGACCTTACGAGAACGAGAGACGAGGCCATGGACCGCGTCGCTTCGTTAGAAAGCGTCCTCGCGCTCTCCAAGGCGGAGCGGGACGCGGCCAAGGCGGCGTCGGCGGACCGGGGCGAGGCGGCGCGGACGCAGCACCAGCGCCTGCTCGAGGCCGAGGGCCGCTGCGACGCGCTCGTGTCCGAAAAGGCCGACGAGACGAGGCGACGGCGACGGGATGTGGACGAAGCGCGGGCCGAGGCCTTCGAGGCGGAGCAGCGGTGTACAACTCTTAAAACGCAGATCCAGCGGCTCGAGGCCGCGCACGCGACGACGCACGACGACGCCCGCCTCAAGCGCCTCGAAAAGCGCGCGGAGGAACTCGACGCTGCTAGAGCGCGAGAAGCGGCGCGCGCCGACGACGCGCTGCAGCGGGAGGACGGGCTCCGGGCCGCGCGGGACGCCGCGCGGGCGCAGGCCGCGGCCGCCGAGGCCGCCGCGGACGCCCGGCGCGCCGACGTGCAGGCCATCGCCATCACCCGGGACGCGGCCGAATCCCTGGCCGAGGCGAAGGGCGCGCATGACGCCCGGAAACTCCGGAGCGAGCTCGAGAGCGTCCGGGAGGCGAACGCGCGCTTCGTGGAGGCCTCGCGCACGCGCTGCAAGCGGGCCGAGTTCCACGCGGCCGAGGCGGCGCGCGGCGAGGCCGAGGGCCGGCGGGACGCCGATGTATTGAGGGAGAAGTGCGACGCGTTCTTGGAGGAGACGCGGCGGCTGGATAGTTGTCTAGAAGCCAAGGACGCGGAGCACAAGGAATTAAGAAGGGACGTCGACGAATGTAAGGGTGCCGACCTGACGGCCTTCGCGGCCTGTGCGCGCTTATGGCGCGTGGCGCTCCAACAAAAAGAGGTCGCGACGCATGCCGTGGAACGCATGGAGGCCGACGTCCTCAGCGCGCGGTCGGTCGCCGAGGCGGAGGTCATGAGCGCGCGGCACGATGCGGAAAGGGCCACGAAGCAGCGGGAGGACGCGCTCCAAGAGGTAAGCGAGCTGCGGAAGCGCCTCGCGGACTTGAGAACCCGCTTCGACGCGGCGGCGGCCTCGTCGTTGAAAGACGCCGCGGCGGCCGACGCGCGCGGGTCCAAGCTGGAGGCGCAGCTCGCGAACGCGCTCGCGCGCCACGCGTCGCTGGCGGACGAGGTGGCCGCGGGCGAGGCGAAGGGTGTGAGTCTGGAGACGCAGTTGCACGACGCGCGGACGCGGGCTACTACGGAGGCCGAGAAGCGCACCCGGGCCGTCGACGGGCTCACAAATAATTTGGACGAGGCGGCGCAGGCCCGGGGGGTGGCGGAGAGTCTGCGGGACGAGTTTGAAAGGAGGTGCGGCGAGGCCGAGGCCGAGGGGGACCTTTTACGAACTCGCCTGGACCAGGCCGAGGGCGACATCAACGAAGCCGAGCGCCGGCACGGGGACGCGGTCGCGGCGCTGCGGACGGAGCTGGAGCGTGCGCGGGCCGAGAGCACGGACGTCTCGGCGAAGCGGGCGCGGGAAAGTGCCGACGCGGTGGA